>JGI24159J19872_10014753_pt1 | contig 10087 bp, 4 predicted proteins | sample Ectturendosymbi4_FD_19872 | JGI IMG/M metagenome (IMG submission 19872) | reverse complement strand
GCAATGCATGACGTGCTACACTACCTAGCCTGGATTGTCATTATTAAAATGTGCTATTCAGTCAGGACTTGTTTTCTTTTCTTCTATTTTTTTTCTTCCTTTTTCATCAGGGCATCTGACTAGAAAACCGTAGGGTTATTTCAGATGCCTTGGGAACAAAATAAACGCCGTTCTATTGTGGTTTGTTTTCTGTTGCATGATTTGATGTTTGTTTATGGTTGTTCCTAAATAAAGTGATACTGATACTGATAATAAAACACATTTTGAAACAATATGCCCAAAACAAGCGCTTGGCTCATAGCCTGTAATCAAAATATTTTTTCAAAGCTGTAGTTCAAATCCTAGTATTGAACTTTTTTGATATTCCAAGAGCTCGCTGGTTTAACCGAATGCATTGCGAGCTACAAAAACTGTCAAGTGTGTAGCAGACTTATCATGGGCAACCAGCACCTGTTATACAAGTTATTCACATTGCAATATCGGCATTGTCCTGAGCTCTAGAGTGGACTACCTAAGTTAGAAAAAATAGACACCGCAAGCAATATAACTTATTTGTTGAACTNCTTCCACATAACCAGTTGAACATGTCATACAGGTTCGGATTGAATTTCCTTAAAAAAGTTGTTTGGCTTTCAGTGGCGTATCGTGTTCGTTNTTACCAACGTCTTCTCTTGCTNGAAGGCCTTGTTGTTACTGGGTGTGTCCAGTTTATGACGTCACAATACGAAATTAAATTCATGTTTCCAATCCAACCTTTTGTCGAAGTTTGTTGACACACTCTCCTTATTCATTGTTGTACAACTTAATATGTCATTGTATTGAATTTAAACTATCAGCGTTCTCAACTTTGGATACAGGAGCAAAATGCATTCAACGCTGCAGAAGAGTAGTTCACATCTGCGAAAATAGTCTGCGCGAATGTCTCGTCGAATACGAGAAGTCGAGTCCGGAAGGCGTGCGGTTGAAATGGCGCACATCCAGAGTTGCCATATCGAAACACGCTAAACTACAGAAAAATTGAGAAAATGTGAATGCAAATAAAATGCGAAAAAGACTTTCATTTCTTTAATATGTGGCTGTTAAATATATAACTATTGGCGGGATAGAACTGATCAGGCCCCTAGCCACGGAGAAGCATTCGGTAGCAGTGCCTCCCAAAATTTCTTACGCCCAGAAAGAATTGTTTAAACCACATAATAAAAACAAAAATCTTGCCCCCTTAAAAATGTATTTTCCCCCCAGACTCTAAAACCTAGTCACGGGCCTGGAACTGATACGGCGTTGTTCAATACAGCTGAACTGCCAATTAATGAGGGTCTGATGTCCTTATTAAAAGAAACGACGTACGCCTGTATCGGAGCACCCTGGGTTGCTACATCGGAAACCAAAATGGGAAACTAGGGATGCATGAAAATGTCAGCTAAATCAACAAAGTTGAAATAGGTCAGTTTTGAAGTTTGGCTCAGAAATCAATGAGATGTGCATAATCATCTTTGTAACTTTTTTTGTGATTTTTCCTTGATGGCATGATTTGGAAAATATCATGTCATGATCAGTGTGACAAGGTGTTCGCAGCACACCTAGAACACCCGGATATACGCCCTTGTTGGCTTTAGCCTAAAAGCTTCAAGTCTGGTGTTGGCCTACCTGCATCGAGTGTATTTCTCTGTTGGTCATACGAAAATGAACTAAAACTTGTTGCTTGTAGCCTAATTACTATGCCATTCCCAATAGCTACTTCTGCCGGTATAACTCCAATTTTGTTCCAATGTCGTATAATTGCAACGTGAAACGCAATCTTTCCAAATTGTAGATATTCCGCAGTCTGCACACAAATACAACACGGAACTACAGAAAGTCATGTGACTAGACTCAGGTTTCCAGATTGATTGAGTCACATGAAGCGCAAGCAAGACTGAAAATTACATGCCTTGATTCCAATAGTGATTTTGCAGTGTTTACGAAGAGTAAATTTGCCATTATCGTAACACAAGAAATTTTCTCTGATAAACAGACGCTCTTGAATAGAATAAATTTTTCACTACAACACGCCAGCAAAAAGTGTTGGTCAGCTTTCTACGTTTTGTGCATTTTTTCCAAAATCTTAATTATTTTCAAAAATTTTTTTGGAAACACGCATTCAATCGCAAATTTTGAATGCCTGTGTCCTGTTCCAAATGCGTGTTTCCCCAATTTTTTTACTGATACCAATAGCAAGAACAAACATAATTGAAAGGCTTTTTTGTGACAACTGACTTATAAATTGTAAGAAAGCTTTAACTACGCAGATTTACAAGAAGTTCTTGTTTTTCTATTTTTCCTCCGGTTTATGATTTGAAATTTAATTTAAAGTTTTGAAGCAATTAAGTTTTGTTCACTGAGAGTAAAGCATGCACTGCATGCCTTGCCTTCATGGACTCTACGTCCCTGTTTGAGGCCTTAAGGCATGACCGTTTCGAGGCAATTTTGGAAACAAGTCTTGAAGTTTCACAAATTTGTATCATGATTTAAAGTTGATGTAATATTAAAAAATTTCAATAAGGAAGTATTTTTGCAAAATTCCTTTCTAACAAATACATAGAATTTTTTAAACAAAATGGAAAAAATTTTCACGGAAATTTGCAGTCAAATCACAGTTGCATTTTTAACATTTTGGGAATAACGAACATAGAGAAGCCCTTACGCCTGATCTTCGTGATTCCCGAAATGTTACAAATGCTGACCTGTACAAAACATTTCCTGAACCTGCCTCGCTGTTGCTCCTTACGTTCAATCGACTGAGAGAAATTCTTTCAGAAGTTATGACTTTAGCAAACAAGTTAATGTTCACAGAAAAGTCGTTGTTCAATCGTCGTGGTTAAATATTACACTTAAAAAATCTACTGTGTTGACATCGTGTTCACTTGCTTGGCGCTACTCAAGACATCCGTTTCGCAACTTGATACCACTGCCCAAGATTAGAGACGAGTGATGTTCAGGCGTGTTTTGCTATTGTCAGCGCTAGCCTGCTTGACTTTGGGGAAGCATGTAAATTGGTTCCGGCAGAATAATCCGACTTTAAACAAGGCAAGTAGATACATTGTTTCATTTTCAGCTGTCGTTTTTGCTTCTCTTTCCGGTACCAGAATNTTTGATGGAGAGCTTTGACAATTATAAACTTCAACGGAAGCCTCAGACGAAGAATTAAGTAGACAGTTGGAATACAATACCCACTCTTAGTTAACAATCGCAGATAAGGAAATAAAGTGTGGTTTTCTCTTGAAATGAAACCAAATGATGGATAAATTACAGAAAAGTACAACAATCTAGACTTACAAGTTTGATTCAAGTTTTAACCAGCTGTTCAATAGAAGGAAACACGAACTGGTTAGACAGATAAAGTGTGAATTTTCGTTTCTCCAATTCAAAAGATTTTTTTAATACAAAGTAATCTCTGAAATTGCACATAACCCATACTTAAAGCGTTTTTAGAAGTGCATGTAGTTAAACTATTTCTTCCATGTTTTTGTACTGAAAATTTTCCAGTGCGGAATTAAGTGGGAATGCCAACACAAGATTTGAACAACATAGGTAAAATTGCTGACGTATCAACTAAAACATATCACTCGGTGTTCACAGAACGGGATCTTTCAAACACCGCAAAGTTGCCCGTTTTTAATTGGTCCTTTTTCGGATCTTCACCTGTTGTTATGAATGTTGGGTAATGAAGGAAAGAGTGCTGTCTCACTGAAAGAGATGGGATGTTTGCGTAGAGTTCATGATGTGACACTTCGTGACAAAGTGCACATCTGTGAAATTCGTAAAGATCTGAGAATGGAGCCACCTCTCTGAGTTGAGTCGGTTCGGCCATGTTACAAGATTGTACCAGGAAAGATTGGTCAGGCAAGTTCTGCTCGCTACATCCAAAAGAAAGCGGCCAAGAAGTCAACCAAGGAACAGTGTTGTGACTACATCTGCGATCTTGCTTGGTCCTATCTTGGTGTGGAGCCAGCAGAACTATCTAAGATTGTTGTAGGTCTGTTGTGCTCCTAATCTCCAATGCGCAAAAGCAGACGTGAAGATGAACGAATGAATGCATAATATTGCTGCCTCCTTAACTTGAATTACGAAAATGTGTTTCAGAGTTTTTAAAACGAAATGCTCATAACAGGCATGCATGCAGAATACTACAGTTTCTTGGTAATAAGTATATAATGTCTTGCAAAAAGTGCCAAGTGACAAAATGAACAAGAAAATAAGACAGTTTTAATTAATCATGTAATTCAAAAACTTCTGGTAAATGTCAATCCCTTCAATCAACGCATAAGTAATTTAAATTTGCTAGGCTGCATAAATTCAGGATTTGGGTCTTACCATATTTTGAACAGAATGAAAGTTGGAAGTCGCATTCTTATAAAAAAAACAAGCCACAATAGAAAAGTATTATAAAGTCAATAAAAAATAGCAGACCCTTTAAAAAAAAGTGTTTTTATCATCAGAAAAGTTCCATTCAGTGAAGCGCTAAAGCATCGCAACATGTAGCATGCAAGGGTTAACTACAACACTCTGCACGGAGGCGGCAAAATAACAGCTCATCATTGTTCGGAAACAGCAAAGCAGCAGAACGGATCCACCACGTTTTCAGAGCAAAACATTTGAAACAAGTAATAGAGCTGAGTTAGCACGAATAATTAGCGACGGTTGGTGTCCTGTGGCCTAAAGAAGGATCAGAGTAACGCCACAAGGGTTTCCACTCACTGGCAAAAGCTGAGATCTCTGATTGATCGAAAATGACAACGTGTTCAGTAAAGAGCTTTGCGTGCAAACGTGCCTTGGAATATAAGAACGTTTTCCCTTTAATGATGTGAAATTGATTATTCGATCATCAGTTCTATGTGATGCAAGCATGCGATTTCATCCACGCTGCATGTGCTGGTGTGACNCAGATCCTTGAACCGAGAGTTCAAAGACTGAATGCCTTTTGCATTTGGTTGTCGGATCCGAAACTTTTATTGCAGTTTTGTCTCCGTGCTTGGATATTTGCATGCACATTTTTTTATTATTTAACGATTGCGTAATGGAATAGCCAAACCGTGCTCATTCATTTTAATTCGAAAATCTTCGTCCAAAATTTCGCGATAGCTTGTAATTGAAGAAAAGTAATGCATAAACAACTTAAAACAAGTTTTTTTGTAGTTTTGCAAAGTTGGGCCATTTACTGAGCAAACCGGTGTGTGGGGTTTATCGATGTATGAGGAGGGTGATGATTCCCTTTCCGTTTGTTTCGAACAAATTTCAAGAAATGCAATGCAACAGCTAATGGGTTGCTAATTTCTTGCAAAAATTTATTTACATGGATATAATGTTCACAGGAGGCCACTCTGAAGGGACGATCAACCCACAGAAAATGTAGAGTTCCTTTGCTTTCTGGAAATTGCAACAGAGACTAAGAAAATAAAGATTTTCTGTAATTTCTGGAACGCACTTGAAAGTTATGCAAAAACGACGTTGCATAGTTCTCTAAAGTTTTTCAAACACTTAACAAATCATGTGCTACGCTTGTGGAATACTGGTTCTAGGGTGCTTCCTCAAACGTTGGTTTATGAGGCGCGAGGAAGAAGCAAGGCACACGTCGATAACGGCACAATTGGTAGAAATCGGATAAATGTTGCCAATTGTACATCGAATGGTTCAACATTCCACTGTGACAGATTCTTCTTGATGTTCCTGCTTTCAGCTAAATTTGAATATCGTGCTTTTCACGCGCTACACGCTATTGCAATAATTTGCTTTCGTCGGCGTCTGTACAGATTATGAATCACTTTAGTTTTTCTAGCAACACGCTCATTTAACTTGTAACGAAACGGGTTTATCTTCCTGTTAAGGAACATTCTCTCAATTGAAACTCACCCTTGGCGGGAGGAAGGCTGGTAAAGTTTCTTCCGTACCTACGTACTGTACAATGCATTTTAGGAGATATTCCAATAGAATCTTGGAAAGTCAACTAGACACTACGTTATAACCCGTTATTAGACTTGTACGAAAACGCAAGGCAAGCGAGGCAAGCGATATCGACAGCATAATCCAATTCTTGGAAATTTCACGCTTGCATAAAACAATCGCGTGGCAAAAGAAATTAGCAAAATCGCATTCTCGTCAGTCCACGTAAAACTGTAACCGTTAAAGATAAAGGAGACGATCGCAAACAAACTCTGCCTGATATTATGAAGGATGTCTTCCGAAGGAAGGTTTTGGTAAATTTGCAATTATACACAAAGTGAAGCTGCTTTGAGGTAAAATTAAGAAAAGATTTGCGTCTCTATTTACCACAAGTTTTGATGCTAGGGAATTTTAACCTTGTTGCACCTCAAACGTTCTCACCAGAAAACGTTTGTGGTTCAGAATTTTCAGGCAGAATACTGGGCTAGCGTGGACTGAATATACAAGCGGCGAAAATTTCGGTCTGATTCTTCATAAGCACTTAGAGAAATGAATCGATTGCTTCTTTTAGCGGTCTTTCGTTGCTTGAGAATGAGTGCACTGTGAGTTGAGACATCCAAACTCGGCCAAAAGTTTATTTGAATCAACCTTGAGGTGGTAAAAAAAACTATCTTTTGCACAGAAACCTGGACCCAGTTTTGCTTAACTTTCTTTGAGAAAAATTAGTTATAACTTTTAAATCCGACCCATCATCAACAGCTTCTAATCTACAAAGCTTTTTGTTATGAGAGTCAGCATAACAAGGTTTCTCTTGTTTGCGCCATCGGTTTTAGGCACATTGCGACCCACGCCAAGAAAACAGGCCTATAAGGACTTCAGGAGTCTCTCGGCGCTTCATTCAATAAATGTGTCTGGCGATGTAAATGCATTTTTTTGCATTTTCGATGCGATTTCATTTAAACCATTTCTTGCAATGTTGTTTGCCTTTCATATTTGCGTTAGCGGTTAATGCTTCAGCATCCAAATTAAAACATTATACGAGTGATGGCCGGGGAGCGAGTTTCCTAGAAAACTTTGGGAGGATAAAACTTTGTGTGATATTAATGCCATTGTACATACCACATAAGTGTAATGTTATTGTTTGCGTTTCAATGACGTCAGCATATTCACTCAACCGCAGTACACCTTTTTGCAAATTTGGCAAATAGGGAGGCAAATTATGGAAATTATATATTTTGGGACCATGGCCCAAGTACACCCCTGACTACGCCCATGGTGATTTGGTAATTGCACAGTTACTGTGCTAGTACTTGATAATGATTACTGTGCATTTCCTTCTTCACTAACTACACAAAACTTTAGTATTAGCACTTGAAGAATTCTTTGTCAAAGCAGATAAAACAAACACAGCACTTAAATTATTCTTAAAAAAAACAATATATTAAAAGTAGAATTTGTGAACGTGCATCAATATAATAAAGGGGACAAAAGATATGGTGTACGTTAGGGTGCATCAGGAGCCCTCGACTTTTTTCATACAACTTCTACCTAGTGTTAAAGTGTTGCATTTTGGTAAAAAATGAGACCTCTAAAATTTTTTAGCAATTGGTTGATGTTTAGGGTTGCATCGGGTAGGGGTTCATTGGGACTCCCAAAGTTTGATCCGGGGGGCGAAACTTACAAATAATGAAATTTTGCCATAACTTAGTAACTACTTGGAGTAGGAACATGATTTTGTTGTCTAACCCTAATAAAATACATACCAGCTATCCATTAAAGCTATCAGAAAGACCTAAAAGGTTAAGCAAGTTCCATTTGCAGTGATTTTTGCTAAAATAAATAAAAAATTTGTGTTTTTTACAAAAATGTTTTAAACTTGTATTCTGTGATCTTCTTGTTGGTCAAGTTTCAAGCCCTGGTGGTATTGCTAATACCACTTCTGGTGAAATAAACATGCATTCGTGAAATTATTTAAAAAATAGCTGAGTGTGCAAAATTCTCATGAAAAACAAGCAGTGGAGGACCCATAGGCGTAGCCAGGGGGAGCGCAGGGGGACATGCGCCTCAAATTTTCGCATATCTGGTCATTTTGTGCTTGGAGAAGTGGCGTCCCAAACAAAAGTGCTGTTGTTTGCCTAAATTCAAACATTTTCCTCCCCAAAGTTTTGGGTTGGCTACACCACTGGCAGTACCTCCAGTGACCATGCTGACACTACAAAATTGATAATCATCAACACGATTAAATTGTCATTATTGTATTTCTTCTGCGTCACAAGACTTGGAACAGCAAAAAGATGTCAATTTTCTGTCATTTTCTTATTTCTTGGTTGATGCAAGCTTGGATGTTTTTTCTGTCTTGTTCCACCACTTGTACGAAATTTTGATAGTGTCGCAAAGACCTCACTGCAACAAGCACATCTGATCCAAGTTTCAACACCACGTTCAGTACAGTCATATATCAAATTAATAGCATCAGTTTTGACAAGGGCATTGTGATTGATATACTGGTGGGTCTGGCCAGTTTAGAACATGTTCAACCAGAAAGGAATGATCATTGTTTAAGAGAGTAAAGATAACCAAGTGTGCCAAAGGGCGGCAGCTGTCAATATTTTTCTGGGAAGGTTGGCTTGCCATACCCAGTACTATTTTGGCATTGGGGAAAGGGGATTGGTTCTTTTGGCTTAACAGCTAACAAGCAATCTGCCAATTCTAGTTTCTTCATCTCGTTCAACTTGCAGCTAAACAATGAGAGTGGAATCATTTCTGAAGTAAGATACCAAAGATGGCGACTAAATGCTTTGACCACAATATTTGAAACTGAGCTGTCAACAGCCTGATGCTGATACAACAGAAGATATTTGCAAAGTCGCAAATCACTGTAAGCCCGTCAAGAGTACAACTGCTGTTAAACCATCACACAGTAAATTAGAGTGACAAGCAAAATAAATCTTTGGCTGTAGCGGCTGCATTCTTGTTGTGATNGTGCCTNTGGGTAGTTATAGGGTCCTTGCTTCAAGCAAAAATATTTTACTTGCATAAAACATCTTACGTGTCTATCTTGCTTTCTGGACTTCTTCTGGTCTCTTGAAAGGAATGTTTTCCTATTCAAGATAAGACAAAGATCAACAAGTTCAAGATAATCATCTGCTGTGAAAAGTCCGTTACAAGGTTCTTACAGCAGAATTTCGTACAAGTGGTGGAACGAAACAAGAAAAAATCCACGCCTGCATCAGAAGAGACAGAAAATTTAGAACTTTTTGTGCTGTGTCTTGTGAACGCACAAGACATTTAGAACTTGTGTGTCTTTTTGCTGTGTATTGTGGCACAGAAGAAATGCAATAATGACAATTCTATCATGTTGATGATTGTATAAATTTTTTATATTGCCTTTCCTCAGCATGGGCATTGGAGGTCATACACTGCTTGTCTTATTGTTACAATTTTACACATTGATTTTTTTCTCACGAAATTTCACACATATTTGCTTATTTCACCAACAGCGGTAGTAGCAGTCCCCTGTGACAGCATGACTGGAGTCAATTTTCTGTTTTGACTGTGCCTCGTGGCAGATGTTATGCCAGATTTTCTGGATTAAGTGTTCCACCTAACACTGAGTTAGAGCTGAGTCTCAGCTTTTCACTGAGGGGCCAGCAGCACACAACACATTGTACAATACACCGTGCTTTAATGAAGTATTTACAGATCACGATCATGGCAGTCGCCTCATGCTTTTACTTGGAGTCTTTTGTTGGGGCATGTGTCATAGAGAGAGATAGGCTATATTTGTTGCAGCAGGGTTAGGCTAGAGTTGTGTGAATTGACTGAGAGAGAAGAAGAGAACTAAAATGAAAGCCAAAAAACTGCTTTCACCAAATATATACTTAGATCTAAGTAACCTGATAACAAACGTGCTGAAACAACATTCGGCACTACCGAATCGAAGGGCTTGTGAGTCGTAACTCGACAAATATGATTCGAACACATCACTGGCAAAGCCACCAGGGCTTTAGACTTGTCCAAGAAGAAGAATACCTGACAAACTTTTGAACATTCTTGTGAAAAACGCATATTTTTTATTTATTTTAGCAAAAATCACTGCAAATGGAAATTGCTTAACCTTTTAGGTCTTTCTGATAGCTTTAATGGATAGCTGGTATGTATTTTAGTA
>JGI24159J19872_10014752_pt1 | contig 10087 bp, 5 predicted proteins | sample Ectturendosymbi4_FD_19872 | JGI IMG/M metagenome (IMG submission 19872) | reverse complement strand
GTTTGACTGACATGTTTGAAAATATGAAACTTTTTCTGAAAAGGGCGAGCGGTAGTGATCAAATCAAGAGTAGTATGTTTTTCTCCTTGCAGTTTATACAGTCAATTCGCTGAGGTGTTACACTGTGTTGCCAAAAATCCACCAGTTTCCGTTTATCATTTCCTAGAAAAGCTGAAAATGCCTTAGCTTTTCTTCACATTTTGTCGACTTCCCGTAAAAAAAACAAAAGGACAAAAATATCTGCAAAACTCTTCCTTTACTCAAGCATCTTTCACAATTGTGCCCAAGTAAGTTTGTATAATTGCACTGTTTTCGGAAAGAAAAGGTTTCATCGCTATTTTCTCGCCTTGAATCCACTATTTCCGCCAGGATACGCATTGTAGTGACGAGCCATTGTTGAACAATTATGACGAAACAATTACTTTGAACCAGACAAACATAACAAGCCTAACTCAGGTGTGCGCTGCAATGTAGCTGACCAACAGCCTGATCGACAATCACTTAATGCAGTTGGCGAGGAGTTATGCTTTAGAATAACTCGGCTTGGCCAAAAGACCAAAAGCGCAACATTTTGAGATAAAAACTTCTGGATATAGAGTACACCTTTCAGATGCTGACGAGGTCCGGCCGTCACCACCCAAAGGTCCGGATTCAGGCCGCAGTCCGCCATTTGAGTGCTGAGTAGCCCTGGTTTAGCATTTACTTGATTCAAGAAATAAGCAAACGAAAAAAACGTTTTCAGTGACGATTGCAAGGAGAAATTCGAGAATAAGATATTGCTGAAGCAAATGGTGCCTGGAGATAAATCGGCAAATATATGAGCTGACATAAGCCATGCAGACAGAAGCATTCGTTATCTTTTTAGGTAATAAAATCAAAATTTTCTCAGCCGTCCTTATTTTTGGTTCTAGGTCGATGGTAGCCCTTCCAATTGGTCATGACAAAAATCATCAAGAAAACAGTTTCTGGAGCGTTTCACACCTCATATAAAAATTGAGAAAATGTGTGTTGCAATGACCGTTGCTGGTAGTGACGACTTACTGTCGTTGTTATTAAAGAATTTGCAATTTCCTTTTAAATTCAGTTCACTGAACAATCTTCCTGTTTGCACCAAACAAACTTTTGCTTTTTCAAACTCATCGCAAAACTGTCATTGTGACGTAACAATCTACTTTGTTTCGCCGATATCTCCAATCATCTGTGGTGACAGATGCCCATAGGTTTCTCACATGGAGATGGTGCTTCTAAGAAATTCAAAATCGCTCATTCCGCTGATAACATTATTCAGAAACTTTCGGCAAGGTCGCGTGCAAACACGGTGGAGTGCGCGAACCCTTACATGCACGTGTACCGCATATCGTGTCATCTTGTGAGATTGCGTTCCCGTTATATGTTGAATAACACACCAGCAAGTCGTTCCTTTCAATCTTATCGGCAGCAGAACATAGCAGCTGTGGTGGAGCAGAAAACGTGTTCGGTCAGCCACTACAAATGGCTAAAAATGTTTGCAGTGGTTTTTGATGATTTTACGTGGGTTTTAAGTGACTGTGGAAAATCTCTGCGTGTGATTAAAACGATTGCAAGTATTACAAACAGTTTCTTTTCACAAGGTTGCAATAGAAACATGCTGAAATGTTTTCGCAAGATATGTTCCATTTTCAAAATAACTATCCGCTTTAAAAGATCATCCTCATCACGCTGCCCACTGTCTTTCTGATCTAAACGGATACGTTTGTTGTTCGAGAAGCGGAGCATTATTTTACGTGGCCACTTGGCAGATAATGCCAAACACCGACCTATCTCAACAGGCATCAGCGCAAAATCCGTGCCAGTAGCTTGTGCAGCCGTTGTTTCGATTGAAGCCTTGCACTTCTACGCAAGTGATTGGTCGTTTTGTGCTGATGCTGTCGTGCAGTGCCAGGAGGCCGCTGCGCGTTCAAACACATTGCTCTTTCAGGAAAAGTTCGTGGCGAAAGTCAAACGTGACGTGTAATCGGCCAAGTGCGTATGCGCCTGTCAAGTGGCTCTAAATTGTCTTCAACTACAATCAGCGCCGAACACTTCGCGCATTGACATCCTGCAATTGTCGCTGTATCTCTCGTCGCGCTCAACTCCAACAAATCCGTAATTTACGTCGTTTGCATTCATTCTTGTGGATTTAAATTTTTCCCCAACGTCCTGAAGCGTTTGACGTAAGAGGCTCTTCAAACGAAGCGTCATTTCAATGTCATATAATACAAAAATAATGTGATCCTATAATTGGCTGGCGCAAGACAGTGTTGCTTTGAAGTAATTATAACCGGAACTCTATCTCATTGGCAAACACTGCTGTACATCCTATACAGCCGATTAATGGTGTGCTAAGTGTTGGGAGAACTTTTCCGTAGATTCATCAATAATATAATTTGGATAACTGCATCAGAAAAGGTAATGGAGGTGCCCGACAAGCACAAACTTCAGCATGTGCCCCCCACAGTGGCTTGGAAATGACGTTTTGCCAGCCGAGCAAATGGGCAAGTTTGAATTCCTGGACGTTAATCATTGCATAGCTACTGAAGATGATTTCGGATTTTTGTAAGACCTTTAGCGGCAGTTAGGCAGTTCATTAACGGTAAATCACAATCTTTTTTAAAGAAGCAATTAGATTTCTTATTTCCCCCACCTGATAACTATATTAAAGAAAGAATTAGGCGTAAATACGAAATCAATGATTACTCTACCAAAGACCTATCGCAAAAAAATAACTAACTACTGAAATAAGACACAAAACATAACCGAAGGTTTGTCAGGGCGTTGCAAGCACTGTGTACTCTGTGTTTGCATTGGAAAACACAACACAAAAGTTCAGTTTTGTTTATTTCTACATCCCGAAAGAATACTTCATCAGGAATACAGGGACAGGAAGCGATGGCCGCAGCTGTCATTTAAGTCACTGCCCCACTAGTTCACGCAAAACAACAAATATGAATGAAACACAATAGTGAAAAAGAAAACAAAGCAAATATCTCTCAGAGACGCAGCAATAAGTTAACAAACACAACACATCCATGGTCCTAACAGATCTAGTCAATAAACTAAATATTCGCATTGAATGAAAACCAGGTATGTGGAGACTATGGTATATTTCAGCATTGAGGCACTGCAAGGGTGACGCAGCCGAATCTGATCGCAATTTGCTTTGTTAGGAAATCGATTTCGCGCCAACGACCCAGTTTTTAATGTGATTTTGGTGACGGAAATTCGCGGAAGTCCGAAGCCTGAAATTTTCTTCTTGCCGGGGTGGTTGCGGTGAACGCTCTTTGCCCAAGGAGCGCTACGGCGAGTCACTCAATGGTCGTGAATCGAACACCCAACCTTTCCATTGAGAGGCGAGCACACGACCATTATTCAACTCAACTTGTGAAACCGGCTTTATGAGAATGGCGGGTTTTCCAGTTTTTACTTGCTGTAGCTTGTGTCTTGATTCATTCACTTTAGTCTCAAGCCTGTTTGCTTTCTCTGCTTGTGCTTTAATCCTTCAACATTCCACCAGTAAGCATTGCTCCGTGATTTCAGGATTGGGGGTGCGTTGAACGTGAAATCAAATACGCAGCAAACAGTTGATGATTGATTCGACTTCGTCACATATGTGGTGACCAGTTACTTGAACATAGATATGCGTAAGTGCGGATCATCGCAAAAAGAAGAAAGCAGGGAGGGACCAGTCGATTGATTCGTCGAAAGCTTACAGTGAACCTAGATATTCTAATTACAGATGAAAAGCAGTTTTATTCTTTTTACTTTTAACGAACCGCGGCTGCATTGTTGAACGTTGTAAGTGAAAGATACGGTCATAAAAGTAAAAGGCAATTCCCATGTCATCTATGCAGCAGCACAGGAGCGATTGTAAGGAAGCACATTTGTGGTTGAACTGTTATCCTGAGGCGTTACTGTGGGTTTGCGCGTGGGGGGGTCGAGGTGGGGAGCAGAGATGGACGAATTTTGTTTTTTCAAATCCAAGTCCAATCCGATATTTTCATTTTTAAATCAAATCCAAATCCGATGAACTGACTGTTTCAAAATCCAAATCCTGTTTAAGCCCAAAGTTCTATCAATCGTGTTCTGCTAAAGTCAAAAAACTCTGCGAAAGGCAAATTGGTGTCCTTATCGCGCGATGACTCTTTGTATTGTTTTTGTTTATTAGCTGAGTCAAATGAAATATAAATCAATCCAAAGCAGCGTCTGTCTCACGAGGCAAAGGACAATACCAAAAAATCCCTTGGAAACTAACTCAAGATAACTTATGCTCTCTGTTTAGGTCATAGCACTACAATAGTGGACATTTTGAATACTTCAAGGCAAGCACTATTAGCATCAAATGTAATGAAAAGCTCAGTTATAAAGTGTAAGACAGCAAACCGGACAAACAAATTACCAGGTACAACCTACAGCACAAGCCATAGGCGTAGTCTGAAGGGGGACCAGGGCGCCATGGGCCCACACAAATTTTCAGCATATCTGGTCATTTTTTGCTCTGAGAGGCGGTATCCTAAATTAGATACTGTAGCTCGCCTAAAATAAAAATTGTGTCTCCCCCAAAAGATTTTGGGCTGGCCACGCCACACACACAAGCGAATCATCAGCATTAGACTACACATATATGTATCATGTCATCAAAGTTCACCCATGACCGTTATATATTTTCTAGTTCGTTGAAGAGATAGCCTAAGTTGTTTTTCACACGTTTCCAAGTTTGTTTTGAAGTATAATTGTATGTTAGTTGCCAAAACTGCTATAGTTTCTGCGCTTATGTCTGTTTAATGGTCTGCTCTGGTGGTCTGCGGCAGGGTCTTCTTTCTTAAGTTACGAAAGTGCAGGAAAGCCGTTCCGGTTTATTCCAACATGCTGTTTTCGAATTCTCGAGGTCGCCCGTGTTTTTTTCAGGGCGTGTTTTCGCGGAGGCCTTGCACGCAACCGCTGCATCTTTGAAGCGCAGCAACGACGTGTTGTTGGCGCCTGAATCGCCCGTTCTGGTTTCAGTACCTTTCCCTGTGTGTGGTGCAACCAAGCGCTTGCCTTTTCCTTTATGAGGAATGTGCTAGCCATGTGTTGCGAGGTGTAAGATGCATTGGATGAGCTTTCAGTTTCCAACAGACTTTCATGATTGTCACAAGTGCGCTGTGTATTTGCATATATTGGCCGTCTGCGTTTAATCTGCACTTGGCTTTGACTCTTTCCACATAAACATAACTTTCCCGTAGAAAAATACTTTTGCTAAGGTCATAAAACATTTCCAATGAACGAGTTGCTGTTGAAAATACCGGTATGCAGAATATCCCCGAAATGCTCTGGTTTCTGCACTAATTTGATGACATGATACATATGAGCATGGACGCAACTAGGTGGGGGGCACGAGGGATGTGGCCCCCCCACTTTTTCAGACAGTGGGGACATAACATGCCACGTCCCCCACATTTTTCTCCGTAGGTTTCTTATTTGGAAAGATTTCAAAAACAAAAGTGACGTTTGTCACGTTTTGTATAAAGAGCTTTTCATGTTAGATGGTACACATAATAGCCAAGTGGATGTTGAGACATAGTTTGGTGTGGAATCACTGATTCTGATATTTTCATAAATTTTAGCTTCGATAAAATTATTTTTAGCATTTTGCAAGTTTGCAGAAACCGCGAAAGATCGTTAGCTGCTTCTGTCTGACATTTTACCCTGTGTGGTATACTGTAAGGTCATTCCCTTGAGACAATGAGAGTTTAACAGCTGCGTACGTGTGTTCAGGAACAGACAGCGTAAAAGCTAAAGATGCAAATTTATATTGTTAGAAAGTTACATTTTCAGGCAAGTTTCTGCGAAGTTTTTGCCGAAGACAAAAACAGCACGATTGTGGAAACTTCGTTGTAATGGGCAGTTTTGCAAAAGACTGTCTTCAACCATTGGCAAACAGGGTTTCAACCAGAACGTTGAAGAAGTATTGACGTAGCTATTGATATACAGCTCAAAAGTTAGGGACTTGACTAGGAATCAAAGATAGCTAATACATTTAGCCTCATTTTATGTAATGTCGCGACAATGCTGACCAACCAATCCAAAAGATTATTCCGCGACGCCTACACTTTGTGCCTGTGTTGAATACATTGGATTGTAAGTCCTCTGATTACCAGAGTGTAACCAAACCCACAATGCAGCAATGTTTTCATCCAAGTGCAAAACATTTGTTTTAGATGCACGTAACACCTGGTTTTGCTGAACATTGTTTTTGTGTTAATACAAGTAAAACTTGATACCTTTTTGCCAATTCACCGTTGTGCATTTTGGTTTCTGTTTAATCTCAAATGTAGTTTCGTGTCCTTATGTACTGTAAGTATAACTCTTAGAATGAAACTTTTGACATTACGATCATTTGTTAAAACATTAAAATGTTAAACCTGAAAATTTTGATTCTGAAACGACTGAGCTAAGTGACGTCACTGACAGAAGTCGAAAGGCAACAGTCACCAGACGATTATGTTGTTATATGTGTACACACTGTCCGTGCGTCAAAGTTTGGAATGCTGATCATGTTGCTGAACTATAGTACCGTGCCCGATAACAAATTTGAATTTATATTAATATGTAAATCATCTGTAAGGATAAAGCAAAGCATGATTAATGTTGCTTTCAAAATACCTCTAAAAAAGAAGATTGGGAATCTGTATTCATAAAACTTCACTATTGCATCGACCCAGTGACTATGTTGGTTTCACACAGAAGGAAAGGGGCGAAGGCCCCTGGCGTCCAAAGAGTCAAATCACAAAAATTGAAATACTGTAACTACCTTTCACTTTTTCGTACTGTAAGGCTACTGACACATGTTGCATGGATTTACTTTTTCAAAACTTGTTTTTTTGTCAGCACTAATTTGTATGTATTTCAAATGCCGGTATTTCCCACATTTCTCAATACCAGAGATTCACACTCTGGGTGTACTGGGTGTGCGCTCATCAAACTGATAGTGACGTGACTTTCCGGATCATGCGATTAGTGGAGAATCACAAAAAAGGCCTGCAAGGTGATCATGGACGTCCAAGTAATTTTCTGAGCCAACTTTCAAAACTGTCCCATTTCAACGTGCTTGATTTAGCTGACTTGCAATGCATCAATACATCTGACTTGCAATGCATCAATGCATCTGACTTGCAATGCATCACTGCATCTGACTTGCAATGCATCAATGCATCTGACTTGCAATGCATCAATGCATCTGACTTGCAATGCATCACTAGTTTCCCGTTTAGTTTACTGATGTGTCAACCCTGGCTGTGCATTAATACAGCCGCACACCTGTGCTTGCGTTTGCAATATGAGCATCATACGAGCTTCGTCATTAATTGGTGGTTCCGGCGGATTGATCATAACGGACAAACAGGCCCGTTGTTCCTGATATTTCTGCAGCTGCGCATTGATTTGTCGTAGCGTTGAGTGCTGCGTTTTGCTCTGATCTCCTGACTTGGAGCGCTGATAGTTTACATTCAGTGCGGTGACACATTGTACAACGAGTAAGGATAGTGTGTCTAGAATAATTGGAGACGTCAATATGACGTCATATTGTGACATCACAAACAGCGCATATCTAGTAATAATGACCACCATGCGCCACTCCTCAATACTAGAATTTGTTAAGGGGGAATAAAATCAAGCAGTTGCCCCCGGGCATCACCAGACCTGCACGCCCCTAGTTTCACCCCAAGCTGTCCCCCCACATTTTACAACAAAATTGCGCCCATGCATGTGAGCCTAAGAGAGCAGGCTTGCATCATTGAATAGAAGGGTCTGGAACCTCTTTGGCTAAGGGCGCCATGAAACCTACATATTTTTAATTGTATTTCCGTGAGAGCCATATAATATTTTTCAACACGTAATGCAGCTAGCTTGCTAACGTATGCATTTTTAAGCAAAATCAACACTTTTAAACAATGGTAAATGTCTTATTTTCTCTTTAAATAACTTGCTTCTTACTGCTAATGCGACTTCTGGTGCTGCATGGTGTTGCTGATGGCTTTGTAGTCTGGTAGGTGGAAAATTACAGAAAAACTTTCATTCGTAACAATCGTGTTAGGAAGATATCAAACAAGCCAGTTGCCGTCAACAAGAGCCACATCTGGTTCCCGACCCACCCCTGCTGCTGTATAGTTTGTGATCTAAATACAAACAAGATGTACAATTTCGGCGGATGTGAGAAACTCCACTGAAGCAAACTTACAGATTAAATGTACTTTGGTAAACAATGCACGGAGTTGCTGTATATTCTTATTGCAAACAAAACAGCCACAATAATCGAAAACATTATTTTATTCGACGTTTCGGCTTATGCGTAAGCCATCATCAGAAATTCCTGATGATGGCTTACGCATAAGCCGAAACGTCGAATAAAATAATGTTTTCGATTATTGTGGCTGTTATGTTTGCAATAAGATTAAATGTAGTAATCTACAGCACCGAAACAGAACTGGAAGTTGCGAAGAAAAACAAGATTATCAAATCCAATTCCGGTTAAGCAGAATTTAGAAATCCAAATCCACCACAAAGGTGAAAACCCCCCGGTTTTAAATCCAAATCCATGTTCATCTCTGGTGGGGAGGGCAGGAAGTGTGGGAGACCATGAACGGTATTTGGTCGTTCCTGAAAAACGAAAAACCGCTGTTGAAGGCGGGCGTGGTAAACATTTCCATTCATGTTGGTAAGAGACGTTCACCTCATCCAGCGATCTACCCGCGCCGGCGGAAGCTGCTCCGCGTTGTTTATCTCGCCTCGCTCTTGTGAAAATGCTCGAGGTGCCCGGGCGTTCAGCAGAACAACTTTACGAATCCCTTTACGGTAAAGGCATGCGCGGATCGAGCATTGCACTTCTTTGGGTAACTTCTACTCCGCCGCGGTATGCATGACTTGTGTGACGTCATAGTCATGTGTGTTTGTTTCAGTGCGAGCAACAAACTGATGGCGAGCGATTTGTTGGCGGTCGGAAAAGTGATGGAGCATGTCCATGTCAAGATTATTTGCGCCGGTGACGACGCTTCGCAGACGTCCGGAAATGAGGGGAGTGCGCAGACAGACAAGTAAGTCGGTTTCTTGAGTGCGCGCAGAGGGGCGAGGGAGGCAAAGCGCCAATGAAACTTGCACATTTAAGCAGTCGCCGTGAAAAGCTTATGAGCTATCCTTATCTGAAACTTTTCTGAAAAGCTGAACGGACCACAGGCAAATTTCATTAGCCAGCCTGCCATCATAAGCCACGCTTTCATGTTCACGTAAAACTTCGTGCTTGTTTACAGTTTTCTCTTTGGTTAAATACTAAAAGCAAACGCTATTATAAAGATACTGGAGGCAAGCAAAGTATCTGGAAAGGTCTTTAGCCTTGCCCTCCTGTGCGTTTGAAGCAAAAATGAAGTCGAACATTGTCGCATCTCTGCCCGAGTTGACACCGCGAATTTAAAAAGATTATTTTACAACAGTGACCCTGATTTCAAGTCCAAGAAAAAACTAAATTCCACTCATGAGATTGGTCCACTTGCGTGCCGTAAGCTGCTAGCCACAGGAAGTGGTGTAGTGCCAAAGATAACAAGTTTCTTCAAACGAATATGTGACTTGAAGCTTAATAGAAAACGACAACACTTTCAAGGCTCTCACAAATGCAACCCCACACATCCGAACCGTACCAAAAATATCTCTATTTTACATAAAAAATCCCTAAATCTGTGATGGTGCAGCACAAAACCGGAGCGCCATGATAAATGTCAAAAATAGAACCAAACATGTTTTACAAAATAAACTGAAATGATTTATTTTACACACATTTTCAAACTTTTCCGAAAATCCCTAAATCCTTAACAACCCAATCTAGGGACAAAATCCCCAAAAGCGAGAGCACTGGCGCTTTTCTTGCGACGGAAAATCCTGGGAAAGGTTATGCCAGTCAATGAACGCTCAAATCGAGACACTCATTTGTACCCGCCGCACAACATCTCATCAGTTTATCTGATAACAACAACATACGTGCGGGCTCATTGTGGGCGGATCACCAGTGGAATGCGGAGTGGGCGAACAACCCCACAAGACTCCA
>JGI24159J19872_10014751_pt1 | contig 10088 bp, 7 predicted proteins | sample Ectturendosymbi4_FD_19872 | JGI IMG/M metagenome (IMG submission 19872) | reverse complement strand
AACGTGCAGAAAAGTTTGAGAACCACTGGCCTACACCATTAGACAGTTTACGACAGGGCTTCTCAAAGTGGGGACCGTGACGACTGCATAGGGGTACCGTAAAGATATGACAAAACACTTAAGTCGAACATATACATTGCACAGTGCGTACACTGGCGCAAATAACATGTGCAGTGATTCAGTTTCGTTTATACTTCGTTTCAAGGAGATCAAGGAGACGAGTGAAAAAGTTTTCAACAAAGAAACAGTTTTCCAGAATCCCTCATAAAGTGTAATGGCTTTGTGATAAACATAAATTTTGCTTCTGCTTCCTTTAAACGCCTGCAGCTAACACGACTTCATTTATAAGAGAACTTACCAGCATTGACTTATGCTATGCTGTACTTCTACAATAACACCTTTTTGCTAGTATCCTTGAAAGTGCGCATTATTGTTTTCTTGTTATCTAATAAGGTAACTTACCTGGTGTTGTAATTAGTCCCCTCGGATTCAATATTACTCCAGTTGCCCTTAAATATTGAAGATTTGCGTCTAACCTGTTAATGGCTCAATTTAAATTTGCAGTTGCATCTTTTTGCTATATTGCCAAATAGTATTCACATGTGGATAATAAAATTTGCACCATATGGCAGTTCCCCGTACCCTTACCAAGTAATTCCCTAATTAATTGTTAGTACTGATGCACAAGTCCTTGGTATGCAGTGAAAATTATAAGTACAGTCTCTATGAATACTCTGTAAGGTTACTGCATTTTTAGATTATATAGTATCAATTCGCTTCAAGTTCCATTGGCGTAAGATGGTGGTGGTTCACCTGTGGCAGTTTTTTGTTTTTTCACAATCTACTTAAAGTCTGTTCCAAACACAGAAAAAGGTTCTTCAGAGCAGATATAAATGAGTACCTCCTGAAAATTATAACCCTAATATCATTTTTGTGGCTTGAGCAGTTCATAAGAAGCAGATTCGTAATGGAAAATATTTCACAAGCTTTTGCGATCGTAAATCTTGGTTCGTTACGCCATCTGCAAATCATGAAGTTGTTTACAATGATTCTCGCATTCAACGTCTACTACATATCAATTCATCATATGACTTATCGCTAGTCGGGAATGTTCGCGCTTTGCTAAGATCACTCACGAAATTTCCATTCTGTTTATTATTTTATTACGTAAACTGTTGATGATGAAAAACAATGGTCGCATTATCTGTTGATCGGAGTTTAATGATCAGTTTCAAACAGCTCATTCATCTTTCCGGTAGTGTTGCGGACGAGTGTCTATTGCTCTCACAAAAGAAAACTAAAATTTCATTGCCTGTTACCACTAACATGTGTGAGAGAGACATTTTCAGTCAGCGGGTTGTATAAGCCGATAACGTTACTCACCACATATGGCAGGTAGCACACGATGAAAATGAAACAGACAGACATTGTAGTGATGGTGGCATTTCGGCTTCGACGTCCTGCTGGGCGGCGTCGCGTTGTAGAAGGATGCTGCAAAAGTGATGTCCGAAGTTTTATTTAATTCTAAATTGAAACCTATGGATAAAATCGCGGATATTTATATATCTATACATGGATTGTAAGCAGCAAGCAAGTATCTTGCTCCAACGACGACNGTCGAAGCCCATAGGCTAGTATTTCTAGGTCACAGAGAGATGCAGTTACTTTGCGTTTCAAGTTGCAACGTGGACCAGTTTCGCCTTTGAACCAAGTTAGAATGCACTCTTATTCAGGATATCATGCTGACCGTTGATCAATCGACTAAATGCAAGCAGCACACCATTCATTTCCGTAAACTGGATTGACATTGAACGTTTGTCACCTATCAGTGACAAATGTACCTTACGTCAGAGCGAAACACAACGTGCAGTAGTGATCGTGCATGAAGTAGTATATCGTCAAGTATGCAACGCACTTAGAAGACTTTGAACCTCGGTGGTCTATGCTGTTCGTTTCGAAATAATAGGTAAAAGAAGTCTGCGAACGCCATGTTCTGCCTAAACTTTCTTTGGCAATTGTCTTGAATAAACCGTTGCACAAAGAATGGTATCCACTTGAGCGTAGCTCTACAGCAGGGGTGTACAACCTTTTCCTAATGCCGGCCGCATTACTTCTATTTAGATGAAGTACGGCCGCCAATGAGTTCGAGTTATCTTTATGAGATGCGTTTAATTAAAGAATAGGCTTCATCCGGTATATGTCATGTACTTGTGCCTAAAAGTGCAATAACATGTCAAACATTTTGACGAATTTATTGAAAGAAAAGTTTGCAAAGCATCGTAGCAAAACATTTTAACGAATTTATTAAAAGTAAAGTTTGCAATGCACCGTGACTCTCTTGATCTTGCTTGTTGGCAGATAATTTTGCTCTTTGTGACATCACCATCCAGATTGTTACGCTTCGTGTCGACTGGTTTTCTTGCCTTGCGTTTGTTTTCCGTCAATGTACGCCAGCACGGCCGCCAAATCTTATATTTAACTACATGTGAACGGCCGCAAATTTCATAATCGGAGGCCGCCGTAGGTTGTGCACCGTTGCTCTACAACTATCAGCGACTCTGATGTTGGCCGCGAAAACTGGAAGCATAGGTTTTACCAGCGCGGGGATTCGTCCTGGCGTGTAACGCTTTGTATGATTTAATTGCAAATTCTTCTTAAATCATTTCAGATTTTAAACAGTATGCAGCAACGTTGCAGTTGTCATTCGGGACGGTTTCGCTTCTTCCTTTCCAACAAAATGGCAGGTTCACCCGGAACGGAAGACATCACAAATGACGCGATTCTGGTTGGTATGAAGTGAGTCCACGGTTGTTTGACGTTATTTTGTGACTTCATGGTAAGAAAAACACTTCGTGATTAAGTGTGACGAAGTTGCTTGGATTCCTGCCAAAATACCGTGACATCACTCGTGAGCAACCCTGTGTCCCAGTTCGGTTGATAGAAATCCAGTCAACATTGTTTACCGCCAACAATGCACCACGCACGTCAGAACGGCAGGCGGAAGGCGTTAGAGGCAGATCAATCGGGTCTGCGCGAGCGTGAATCGTGCGTTAACACTCATGTGACGAAGCCAAAACGATGCAGGTCTCGTGGCTGCGGAAGTAAACACGGCCAGCGAGATGCATCTGGGCTCTGCGGCCAACGGCGTAACTACGAAAGCTCTGCGCAGTGACGGTGCAAGATGGATGAANCTTCTCACCGACATTGGCTCGGTTCGAGCTGCTCCGAAAGCGTGAAAGGAAGCGACAGGTCATGAACCAGCAGGGCACGATAACACTTCCGGGATTGTTTTGCAAGAATGTTGCAGATCGGGGAGTACACCAGTTTTTGCAGAGCAACAACTTCGTCAAAGCTTCTGTGGAAGTTGGCGAAAATAAAAATGCTCATACGGAAGCGCAAAAGGCAGCCATTGACAATGGAAGCACCAAGTGGATGTATGTTTTATTGCTTGTGAACCGATATAACCATTAACCATGAGCTTCTTGTACAATTCTTTCTGTTTCAAAAATTGTACCATAAAGTGCCAAGTGTGAGTTATCATGATTTGGTAATTTGAGCAAGAAAATTTTGATTCCATTAAAATCTTTTGCTTGAAAATGCCTCTCACCAGAAATTACCTTTCACGTTTTTCAGTGAAAGAGTGCCGTTACCTATTAAACTGCAAACCACATTTGGATAATTTTTTGCGTTTTTCTCACCCACGTACCACGAAATATACAGCATTTGTAGTAACAAACCATCTAGTCTGAATTCATTGTATATTTCCACGCACGCTTCATAACCTGGTTACCTTCCTTAACAGTTTACTGACAATACCTTCATCAACATGTTGACTGCTTTATAAATAATTTTGAGTCAATTTTGCAGTGCATCAAAAAACAAACAATACGAACGCGGATTGTCGCTTCACGAATGAAAACAAATTTGCTGAAAATCTAATTTCTATGCAATCGTGCTTGAATGGCTCGGATTACTTCACGGAGTTAACGTAAATTTTGTCAACCCGAACTACGCATCATGGATCTCAATTTCTGACGCAGCGCAGGGGAAGCAAACAATTCTTTCACTCGTCAATGGTAGAAACTTTACAACTGAACAACCCAGTCGGGATTAAAAAGCTGTTTGTTGAGCCCGTGATCAGTGTTCCCTCTAAGGAGCGCAACCGCGCAAACGCGTAGTAACACCAAAACAACATTTGCGCAGTGAAGTCTCATTCTCGCGCACTTACAACATTCCAAATTTAATATCGCATATATCAGGCATAGCCGTTGTAACGCTCGCAACGCTTCACTCTTTGTATGTGTACACGGCTGCGCAATTGCATGCGCACTAAAACAAACATTTGCTCAATGTGAACTTTTTCGTAGAGGGAACACTGCCCGTGATCCCTTCAACACAGACAGCGCAAGAATTCAGCCTTTTCAGTAAAAGTTATGCCTTCGGTGTCAATTGACTGAAGAGCTTATTATTTGCATTTGCTTTACGTAATAAAAAAATTGTTCCTGCTCTGCATTTTTGAATTAACTTCAGAGTATCGTTCAACGTGGCGATCTGGCGTGCGGGCACTGCCAGCAGTTCACACAGAACAAAAGCGTTTTTTTCCAGCACAATATTATGATTATAAATTATACATCAGGCACAAAACATGTGCAAATCATACACAACACTATCTGCCTACTCAGCAGTTTGTGAGGCTGGTGGCATATGGTGAGCATGACAGCCGACTCGAGTTAGTGCCTCAAAATCGGGACAGGGAATCACGCCTACAGTACGATCGTATAGCTAGTTCCCACGACAACGCCCATGCTGCACACGCCGATGAAAGATGACACCGTGCCGAACGCGAGCTAGGCACGAAAACAGGAACAGACTTATCGGCACGCATGGGATATTGAAACGCATTTCCCGGCGTGGACGGCATGGTTACATGGCGAGAAAACGAATGAGTCGTTGAAGTCGTGATGACCTTATGCAGAGTTATCAAAGTAAGATGCCAAGTAGCTCTGATGTGCCGAACGGTCTTGCGCAACTGAACACTGCTGTCACGCTGCTTGCGAATTTGTCTCGTTTTTTCTCCACTAGCTCAGACGCCCCTTTTTGATTTTTGAAATGTTTCTGGTGTTTTTCTTTCAACCCTGCTCAATTCTTGTTATACAGTATTTCCGCGATGATGAATGCAGTCAGCATTTCTAACATCGGCATCCGAGCAATTCTGGTCCGTAATGAACGCTACCTCTCACGACACAGAGATATCAAGATTTCAAGCACTGATCTAACGAAGTTTCCAAAACTTAAAACGAATGGAGGCGTCTTTTACAAAGTGCTCATCACTAATAGCTGAAAATTTAACAGAGTGGAATGCGCAGAATCATTCCATATTTTTCTGATGGAAAATCTATTTCTGTTTGGCCATCCGCTTGAAACTAAAAACACTTGGCTCTGACCTAGCTCACTTTATTTTTTTACGATCTTAAAACAAAACCTGACAAACAAAAACTTTCATGCAAGTTTGAATCGACAATACACTTTAAATCAATAATTGTCAAAAAACGGCGAGTTTTTCTGCGCTTTCACGACAGAAAAATCTGCAACATAATTAGCGGCAATTCCACAGCATGAGTGCTCTGTCAAGGTACTGACAGAGTTTTGGGAAAAGCGCGCATGCAGCGAGTAGCGACACCACGCACAACTTCTACCAGTCGATGACCATACTCCTATTTATCCAGCACACTGCAACACTTACAAAGAATCACTGTAGCCTGAAAAATATTTTTATAATTTTCGAGCACCATGTTACAGTGGTTCTTAGGCAAAACCGTTTTTTAAACAGGCATTTCCGAATGGCGGACAGGCCAGCCTCCAGCAACGAAGACATAACACGCGTGGTTTTCGTTAACCCGCGATTTAATTCAACTGATCACGAAATCTCGCACCCACTAAAAGTTGGGGAAGTTGCAAGAAACCAGCCAACGCCAAAACTGGCCAAAACTTTCATACAGCTCAAACAGTGGAAAGCAGGGCCTTCACTGGAAACGAGAAATCGTGTGCGGAAGTAAAGAAAACGGAAAAAGTTTCATGTGGAGGAAGGCAGAGGCAAGTTGACAGGGTACCACGCATCGAGATTTGTCGGAAGCGTGAGTGCGGCGGGAAAGCAGACCTTCCTGATCAGCACAGACGCTAATCGTTTGCCACACTATTCAGCTTTTACTGTGTTGAAAGCCGATCGTATTCTACGTGTGGTTATGATCGACGTGTCACTGGTCCGTCTAAACCCGATCTCCAGCAACTGGAAAGGTGTGTGTCTAAAACGTGGACGCGACGAGCGTCGGGAGAAAAATTACGGTCCCAGCCACTTGCACTCAGAGATAGTCGGAAAAATTTGAGAAGCATTTGTGCCCCACATTTGGGCTTCACACAAATGCTTCCCGACCTTTCCCGACTATCTTCTTCAATGATTTTACGGAATGCTTTTACGAATGCACGCTGTAAGTTTTGTTCGACTGTGTTCGTGCAAGCTCTAACAACACTCAAAAAAGCTTTTCTATTGACGCGAATGCCGTTGCTATACCGGAAAAAGAAACGCGTGGAACAAAACGAAATTTTGAGCTGTCTTTACACATACTGTTAAAATTGTAAATCATTTAAAAATTTCGTCAAGTTCATTGACAGTATGATAATAAAAAAGTTTTTGAACACCCTGTGTTGTGATAAAGTCGCAGATTCTGCGGTTGATGTAGCTGAAAAGAGTTCTATTGTATAACACAAACATCAGTCAATTGTGACTCGTTCGACTTCCTGTGTTTGCTCACTCAGCGACCCAGGCTTCGCAGGCGCTTCCTGTGCCATCTAATAAGCATTGCAAACAAAAGGAAAGCTTGACTAGTCTCAACAGTACTCTTTAACTTTCAGGAGGAATGCCAACGGGACGAATTGCGTGTGGTTTTCAACAGGGGCAGGTCAAGTCATGAGAATCATACGAGTGACGAAGACAGCATGATTTTTACGACTTTAAATTGCGATCGGATCGCTATAATTCACAACTGACTTTGTGATTCTATTTGAATAAGCTTTTAGGACTGGAGATGCGTAGTATTAAGTGAAGTCGATTTCCTATTAAAAAATTTTGCCGATCATTCCTTACTTTCCCCCATTGTGGAGAGTGCTTACATGATCTGACTTTGTATTTGCTAATGCTTTGTACAAAAACAGTGCTTTTGGTTTCTGGCAATGACTATAATATTTTGCTCTCATGTGCAATTACACGCAATGGATTCCGCAACAAAACAAAAAAATGCCCGATATGCGTAACGAATTCATCCTATGCTTCACACACGACACATCGCCCCCAAACGCTGTGCTATTATGCAACAATGATAGATAGCACGTAACTCAGACTGCCAAGATTGATTTTATGCAAAATGCAATGATTTCCATTGTATGGAAGAACCAACGGTATTAGTAAACCAGCCCTAAGCGACCGTTGTTACAGTAACTTACCACGTCAGTTAGACATCAATATTCCTTAGCTGGCATTCCCCACGTAATCGATATTTGCATTCGATAGCAACCTACAGTTCCTACTTGCCCGGCTTATGCAAATTATTTCAATGCAGAAATATTGACAAATAATAAATTGCTCAACCGCTGAATGCACAACCTGCCTTGATAAACCTGGAAAGGCTTTGGTTTAAATTTTATCTTCTGGCACTTCCAGGCTGATAGCAGCATTTCATCGACTCTTTTGAGCATTTTGCAACTCGTACATCTGTCACACCTTTCAACATTGCAGCTAGAACGAGAAATTGCCGGCAAGCTTCGAAAAAACGAAAGTTGACCTTAACGAATACTTGTGTTGCACGCCATGTCTCGATTTCAAACCATATTTCCCCGGCCGTTTGCACATGGACAGCTGATCTTTTTACTTGCAGCGTTACCCTCGCAAAGACTCTATGGATGTGAGCTTCTGCATCATTTTCGCTACGCCAATCCTGCGATTCAGAGTCGCTGATGTGCCGTTGTTAGCGTGCTCTATCATGAATCGTTTTTTAAAGTCAACACGCCCGCTTTACTGCATTCCGTGCCTGTAAGTTCGTAAGTTCTTTTCTCGCGTGGTAGCCATGACATCATCACCGTTTGTGATGCTAAGGGTCATCCAGGTGTGACATCACACGGAAGCTGAAAAAATCGCTGCTGCGTTAAATAATGCTTCGATGCTACTGTCCAAAATCCAGAGTACTGCGGCAAAGGGGAAAGCCTTCGACGAATCAATTGAGTTGGGTCGGGGAAGCAGGAACGTAACATAATCAACACTGTTTGTTTAATTTTTATTAGACCACTTTCCTGAGTGAGCCACAGATGAGCACAAAGTATATCGAAAAGACTCGCTCTCCATTTCGGAATTACGTGTCATTGCGAAAACGATACATTATCCCTGCTTCTCCAAGCCAGGCATGTGCAAACTACGGCCCGCGAGCTGCATCGGATTGCTACGCTCTTTAACCAGACGCTCGACCCACTGAACTTGCCCGAAGTATGATAAAGTCATTTAGCTTTTTTTATTCATCGTTAGCATTAGTTTCACAAGCCCGAGCTGATCTAGATCCGGCCCGTTGTCAAATTTTAAAATCTAATGCGGTCCACGAGTCAAAAATTGGGTTCACCCCTGTCGTAACCACTTGTGGCAATCCCGAGTTGATGAAGGTCCGCGCTGGTTCATTAAGGAGTTGAACAGCGTTTCTTTTGACTTCTTTGGTCGCAAGTCGCAACTTACGTATAGCCTTATGGCCAAATGCAAAGGTGGGGAATGGATCAATTTCTGAACTTTCGAATGACGTAGCTAACCTATCCGACCCAACACCAAACTGTTAATTCCTCATCTGGTCAATCACCAACCACGTGATTTCGTCAATGACGATCACGTGACTTTGTGGCAATCAAGATCCAAAGGTTACCTGCTGACTCCAACAACTTTAAAACATTGGCGGTTCAAGACATTTATTAGGGAGGGGACTATTCTCATTGCGTAACTTGACCCCTGGCTTGATTCCTTGCTTTAATATTTGATTCTTTTTTCAAATAACAATGTTGCGTCTATCCGTGCCATTCCCCGCACTGGTACATGAGTCGTCATACATACAACTAAAAACAATCTCTGTATATATCTTAATGTTATTGTGAGATCGCTTTTTTACCGGCGCCTTCAAAATCTTTCACTGACAGCTGAATCGTCGCATTTTTAACCTACGTCACCACGATACAGCGATTGGAAAGCAAGCATAAGCACAGAAGCTCTTCCAGCCACACTGTTAAGAGCTGCAGTTATTTAAACCTGGTTTAAACTACACCTGCAGCATCACGCTACAAAATATAAATGCTTGGCACAAAACATCAGTTCAGAGTAGAAGTTACTTTTGGAAAGGAACACGCATAAACTTTGGCCACGAAACGCACACAGCCTTCCTTGATCGAACTTAATACAAGCAAATAATACCAGTTAGAACTTTTCTTCCCCAGCTCTAAATCCGTACAAATAAGAATCCAAAGTGTTACGAAACGGATGCCGCTTTACGCAACTATAAAATGACGTAAGGATTTTGCGCATTTCGGACCCGTTGGCGTGGCCATGACTAAACTCTTGAGCCTCGACAGATGCATGATACGAATGTCAAAGAAACGAAAGCAGCTTGTCGGTCCTTTTGGGCCATGTTATCCTGTGCAGTGGTGGGTTTAGGGTTGGAGGGACCCGAGGCAAGACAAAAAAGAGGGGCCCTCTGATGACGTCATCATACTTAGCCAACCGTGATAATCACTTTTGATTTGCCTAAGATACACCCAAGGGTATGTTCCTGAGACTACGGCATAACTGAAATAGCACAAGGAGAAAATGCAAAAGGGTGTTCATGATACACAACTCTGAAAACACTGAAAGTTGGGAAGACAAGGCTTGCGACACATAAAAGTTAGGCAATAGCAAGTTGGCATCGCTCCCACGTCTTTAGTTTCGCGCCCCATTTCTCTGCATTCACCATCAATAAACTACAAAGTTTACCCCTTTGAAAGTTTCACACCTTCCCCTTTGAAAAAATGCT
>JGI24159J19872_10014750_pt1 | contig 10088 bp, 8 predicted proteins | sample Ectturendosymbi4_FD_19872 | JGI IMG/M metagenome (IMG submission 19872) | reverse complement strand
GCCATACAGTTATGCCTAAAGCAGCTAAAAGGTTAAACCACCCCAAAACCATAACATTTAGCTGTAAAACTACCCTATGCGGCTGAATGAACCCCCCCCCATGAAAATTTTCTGCGTACGCCACTGGTATAGCATGTGCAAAAAATATAGGGTCCCCTTCTGAGATATTGCCGCGGGCATCTAAATTCTAATATTCACCCTTGCATATAATAAAGAACAAGTTAAACGCAAAGGACCCCGGGTCCCCAAAAACGCGTGGCCCGTAGTAATTGCTACATTTGCTACTATTGTTAATCCGGCACTGCGATTACCTATTGGAAAATTGTACTTAGTTTTGTTCTCACACATGCGCTGATATTTGCATAAAAAACTGGTTGAAAACAAAAATACTTGTGTATGTGCTAGATAGCTTTTGTAGTGGGCAGTGATTATTGTCTGATCTCGTTGCTTTAACATTTACATTTTGCTCTTGTTTATACATGAACTATGACGTTTAGTCTAGATTTACGTACACTGCAGCTTGTTTGGGCATGTATCTCGTTTTTCAATGATTATTTGTTTGTTTGTTGACTTTGGATTTCTGAAATGGGTAGGCCAGGCCGGTAGCCAGGTTTTAAGGTTTGGGCGGCAAAATACATTTTAGGGGGTAAAGATTTATGTTTTTACTATATGTTTAAAACAAATTTTTATGGGAACAACGAAGTTTGGGGGGCACAAAAAGGTTTGAGCGGCAATTCCACCGAATGTCCCCCTGGCTACGGATCTGGAGTATAGACTAGGCGAAAGTGCTGTGTCATGTTGTTAAGGCCTAGCATGTTTGGGGATAGTGTTTCGGACTTTTAGCGGTAAAACGGTTTCCAAAACATACCTTTGTGAAAACCTTTGATAGCCTAATAACTATCTTCACTGTATCAAAGATTTGTTGTGTGGTAACGGGGTTGGCTCTGAGCTACTGTTTTCGTTTTGCACAGGTGGCCGTGAGCCGAGATATTTATTTTTCTTAGAATTACCACCACGTATTTCTGAGTGATGGCCCTGCTGTGGAGATGGCTGATATGTAGGCTGACGGATGCGGATTGCTGCAGTTGTACACTGGATTTGAAATGATTGAACTCAGAGTGTATTTTTGATTTGTTCAATATGTGGTGCTGTTAACTTAATTATTGCAACGTCTCTAGTGACGTTTGCGTTTTTTGTTTTTCACTATAGCGTTTCATTTGTATTTTGTTGCTTTGCGTGAATTTGTGGGGACAGTGACTTACTGAGAGCTAGGGCCATCGCTTTCTGTCCCTGCATTCCTGACTACGTACTCTGTGCTTGGTCGGGATGCAGAAATAAACTGAACTGAACTACGTGTCGCTTGGTCGCTAAAATGATACAGCTCAGTAGCTTTGGCCAACAAGCCTGCACATAGGTGTAGGAGCAGGCAAATTCTTGGGAGTGCAAAGGATTTTTGCCCGAATTTCCCCAAACTTACCGGAAAAGTTTTGTGCAACTTTTGGCCACAAATTTTCTGTCTTTGTGTGTTTTCTGCAAACGTTGGGCGCCATTTTTTTTAAATCAGCCATTTTTGCCCGCATTTTTAGAGTTTTACCCAGATTTTCAGGTATTTTGCCCAGAATTTCAGGAATTTTGCTTGGATTTTCAGGGATTTTACCCGGATTTTTGACAAATCAAAACTTTTGGGGGTGCGTTTGCACGCCCTGCACCCCCGCCTCCTACACCACTGAGCTTGCAGTGTTCCAACTTCCAAGAGTAACAAAAAAAAACTTTTGAAAACGTTCCTCGAGTTGTTAACTTTTTAGCATTAACCTGTCATAAAGTTTTTACAAAAAAAGAAGCAAACCTTTATTTCCACTGCAGGCCATGAATACAAATTTTCCCGTGGCAAATCAGTCTGCAAATCAGTCCTCAATCAAATTTCTTAACAAAGCTGTTTTTATGTTTTCATTCAGGGATTCTATGCAAACATTTTTCCGAAAGTGTTTTTTCTTTAGTGCATTATCGACATTTCACGTGCAAATTGGCATTAACATGTTCAGCCTACGATAGACTGCAAAATATTGGCTATAATTCACACATGATCTGGCCAGCTTTCGAGACCGAAGTCTTGTTTGTTACAAAAGATCACAAACACTAATTTGGTTTTGTTAAAGGTGTAAATCGAACTTATTTTTCATAAAGCTATAGTGACAACCAAGCAATGTGTATTGTGCAAAATGCGATCTTGGAAAAAAACTAAAACTTTAGCGAAAATTTGTTTGCATCACAGAAGTATTTGTGGCACACTTCGAGTTCACTTACCGTTGTGCAGCAAGCCAGGTTCGCTGACGAACTGCGTGGACGTGTGATATGCAAGAAGCCAAGAAAAATATTTCTGGAATTCGGCTGTTGCAATCACGTTTCGTGTAATTCAAAGGCGGTCCCATAAAAGCATTGCGGTCTCACGCGCAGAAGTCTACCAAAGTCGGTTCACCTTATAGTTTTTCCACGTTTGCAAGAACATCCCGGTCAACCGTGTCTTTGTGTTTGCGAAAAAGATCTCCCATAATTTCCAGAAAGTGAAAATAATGAGCCGAAAAAATCTTTTCCCTAAACGTAAACCACAGTTTTGGCCATTCTTTAATTTACACTTTCACCTCAATCTTCACCTCTTGTTTCTACCAGGAAATTTAGTGGTAAAGACCTACAAGCAGAGTTCAGCATCCCAGATAAATACTCAATCTGCATAAATCGTTTCTCTAATGCAGATAAAATTCCATAAAAGTCTAATAGCTAACACAATAATCTGCGTCTGTCAGTTGTACGGATCAAATGAATGATGACTTTTACTCCAAATATAGTTTCAGCAGTTTATCATTTTGAAATACATAAAACATATCCATCTGATAAACCTGCATCGAATATGTTTTAAGTCCCTTACGTTTGTGAAACAAAAGCACACGCAGCGGTTTTTTTCGGAAATTTTTTAGCGAAACCTAGGTTGTTGTGAACATAAGCACAGTTTTCAAAAACAAGCGCCGTAGGTATAATCATAATATTTATTTTTCAACATCCGACTATTTTCCACTTTTTTCACCACAGTAGTGCAAAGGTTCGAATATAACTACGCTCATAATACGGTGAGTAAAAATAAAGTTATGTACATTTTTGCAAATAGAAGTTACGTGAAATGATTTTGCTTTCGATCTCGAAGAGTGGTTCTCAACGTGCGGTCGAAACCAAAATTACCATTTTTTATTTCCGAACAACGCTTTTGCGCGAAGCATAGTTTTTCAACAATCCAATACTTTGCTATTGCTTTTTCAAGGGGAATATTCGCTCTCTCGCAGTGCGGCTCACGCTGCATCAAACATAGGTCGCGAGAAATTGGTGTCGTGAAATATGAGAAAAATTTTGTCAAAGGATTCGAAAATCTTTGTTTGCAACAAGAGGACGACGGCAAATGCAGACCGGGGTAGAGTAAGACAGCATATTCACTCAAAATTGTGTTGCTGTTTGATTGTTTTTCAATATATTGTTGTTATAGTGTAAGTTTATTCCATTACCCGGTAATCAGTACTGGCTATGTACGGCACTTTCCATTTGAAATAGGCTTCACAAAAAAAACTTTATACCTCATAGAACAGGGGCGTAACGGGGTGCAAGGGGGCACAATTCACCGGGCGCCGAATCACTATGGGGGCGCCAACTGACCGAAAAGTCCCAACAATGTAACTTGTACTTTCTTCAATACAGTACATATGCTTCCGAATAACCTCAAGTTCGAACATGGGGGCGCCAAACTTGCTTCTTGCCCCGCGTACCTCGTTACGCCCCTTCCGTAGAAAAGTATCTGTTAAAGTTCTACGCATGATGTACAATGTTTGAGGTGAGCTTATTTTTGGTACAGTAGATATAAAGAAAATGGATAAAAGTTCTTGAACAATCCGTTGACCAACTGTAATATAATCGGTTCTATTCGCCGAGTTTTCAACATTTGTGCANGTGAGCCTTAATTGAACAAATGCAGTCTTGTTATCCACAAAATAATTCCATTTCCACGTGTTAAACAGAGTGTTGCTCTTGACTGTCAGCTTGACTTAATCATGAAATCCATTCAACAGTTTTAGGAAGAAACGCTGGACATTCATTTACGGCATTCTTGTAAACCCATAGCTTCAAAGCGAAAAAACATGAGTAGGTGTTGTATTCAAAGACACACTTAAGCAATTGCTTGCTGTTTAGTTCCGAAAAATATCTGCATATGCGAAAATCATCAATTTAGCAAAGGCAGCAAAAGCTTGTATTTTTCTTTTGCCAAATGCTCTGCAACAAAGGTGCATTTTTATACGCACATGTCACTTCAGCAATTACCAACAAACACTGGGAAAAATACGTGATTTTACAATGAGCGCCGACAAAGTAACAGCACAGCCAAACCTGAACAAGTCTTTACTGCTAGGACGTTAGAGATATTTACGTTAAGAAACGCAAAGGCAAAAACATATGGAATGCATCCAAGGAGAAAACGGGTAATGGTTTCAAGAAACTTACACTTAAAACAGACGCATTTCAATGTAAAGAATTACAACCTACTGACTAAAATAAAACTAAAATTTTGTCAAGTTTTTTGCATCTGTTCCTACACCAGCTTGTTTCTATAACCTTTAATGAGGTTTTCCGAGATTTTACTAATTTTGCAATTCATTGTGAATGATTTTTTGTAAACTGAAATTTTGCAAAAAGCTTTAAAATGCCAAGTTCAATACAAGAGAATCAAACAGAGTCGAGCTGGAAGCAGTGCATCGAGCAGTGCAACCAGTAGGGCAGCAAATTCACAGTGACCTGCGTAAATGTTTAATTCCAAAATCGCCTGCATCACAAATAGCTAATGATGATAACATGCTTGTCATACGCATTCTCCATGGGAACATGCGAATAGGGCAGTGTATGTATAAATTTATGCAACTGCTTGAACTGTGGGCGTGGCTCTTGGCGTTAATCCCTTAGCACTTCCACTTCGAGATAGCAGCCCTTGCCTTTTCCAGATTTCTTCCTGTTGCTTCAGCCAATCTGGCGTCGGATAGCGTTCGGTGAATTCCATCGACTGAGGTACATAACTAATCTTGTAAATAGTTTTATCTTCAAGACCAGCATCGCTCATGAAAGCTCTGTTGTCGGGTTTGCATGATTTGGCTGCGTACGCCCCAGAGTGACGGATGAAATGCTGCTTAGTCGTGGACAATCCTTCAAATTTTCCTGCACGATAATATTTTCAATATTCATTGGATAATTTCAAAAACACGAAAAACGAAATTGTAACCATTGACGTGTTTAGGTGATACAGGTTTTGCAAGTCACATGATGGCGCTAAAACTTTTGTCTCTTCAAACGGTTTTCAACCTGGGGGCCGGAACCAGTTTTGGAGAGGTTGCGAGTAGATTTTTTATGTACACGGCTGTATTGCTTTTGCTTTATTTGTGCTTAAGTGGGAGTCGTTGAGATATAGTGGGTTACTATAATGGGTCGCGGTACAAAAAAGGTTGAAAACCAAAAACCACATAGCAAATCTTTTCACCACTATGCTTAACATTGTGTACATCTCCATGTATTAAAGTCACTGCTTCGCTAACATACATCACTGTACTCAACGCGTTATGCCCAATGCGTCCAGAACAACTTTTTGTTAATTATATGTAGAAAGTAAGCTGGCTGGTTACAACACGGCATAAATGCTATATATATGTATATTGTTTCAATAGCTTACCTCCCCCGTGCACAGCCTCTTGTCGTGGTTTCCCAAGAGTGCGAGCAATTTGCCACCTCTTAAAGTCTGTGCTGTAGTTGGTTGTACCATCGAAAGGCAAAGTTTGAGATCGCTTTACTGCAGGACGTTTAGGCGAAGCAGGTCGGGCGTTCTGACCTCGGAAGTCAACGCGGTGCGTTGTGATCAATTCTATATTGCCCTGAGGACCGGCATATTTCAGAGGCTCCGGCCGCCGAGGACGCACTACTGGCCACGCCACAAAGCTATCGCGAAACTCGGATGAAGATGATAGAGGGTCTTTCGACGCGAAATGTGTCTGCGATGGTTTCATGCTTTCAGCTGGAGGAGCTCTGGGTCCGGTAAAATCTGTTTGGAACGTCGTTACGGAATCCATCGGTACAGTGGGTGGAATAAACTTTTCTTTTTCTCTCTGCATTCTCGGTTCAAGTTGATATGGTACAAAGTCTGTACTATGAACTGTATAGCTCTGTAGTGGCACTTCGGACTGGAAAGCAACGTTGGGCGGCTTTGCGGACTCTCTAGGAGGAGCGTAACGATGGACAAAATCCTACAAATGTTACAACTAATATATTATGGCAAAACGGTACAACTACTAAGCACGGAAATGCATTTAGAGAACGGCTATTGTATAAACTAATTCAAGACAAAGCGACATCCCACGTAAAAACAACAAAAAAGTTATTGGTAGTCATATACAGTAGACAGCTATTGCTTATGCTCTACAGTTATTGCTTATGGGGAGGAAGACAGATGCCTTCACGTGGCCCTCCCTGTTGCGGCATTTCTTGAAATGCTTACCAAATCTGTCACCATGAGAGCAACCGCACTGCTACCCGCGCTGGATGTGTTCAGCGTGGTCTGGGTCAGAATATGCCCTTTTCATGGCGCGGCAGCAGAAATGCTGCCGAAGATGACCCACGACCCAGTATACTCCAGCTGAACACCGAGGGGCTCATTGCAAACAAAATCTCCGTTATTGAGCCGCTAGCCTATAAGAACAAGGCTTTCTACATCGTCTTACAGGAGACCCACTGCACAACTGCAGATAAGCTAGTGATTCCCAACATCTCACCAGCTGGGCCAGTCCTGTGCAGGACGCACGGCCTTGCCACCTTTGCCCACGAGCGGTTGGAATGGTCACTGGTCGATCAGTCTCCAGAACTATCAGAGACTGAGTGGTTGTGCGCAGACGTGGCAGGATACAAGATAATTAACGTCTACTAAATTCCACGCTCGCGATTCACACCAACGGCCATCCCGACGTTCCCACACCCCGGTCTGTATGTTGGTGACTTCAACTGCCAGCATGTCAACTGGAGTTACAAAAAACATCTCCTGACGGTGAGAGCCTAGACTCATGGGCAACATCCAACAACCTTGGACTGCTGTGTGACCCAAAGGAAGAAGCCAGTTTCTCCTCTCGCCGATGGAACGTCAGCACCAACCCGGACCTGGCCTTCGCGAGTTTCGGCCAGGACAGCCGACTGCCGGACAGACACGTTCTAGGAAAGTTTCCGAGGTCACAACATCGTCCCACCCTCATAACGCCACCAAGACTCAAAGTTCCTGCCCACAGCGATCCGGTTAAGCGTTGGAATTTTCGCGAGGCTGATTGGAAGCGCTTTTGCCTTCTCACAGGTGAATCCGTTGAGAGATTGCCACCTCCACACACATCAAATATCGAGAGGGCATACCAAGATTTCTGCGAGAGCCTACTATCCGCACCCAAACAATGTATCCCACGTGGCCGTGGCAAGAACTACGTGCCGTGCTGGGACAAAGAGTGCGAGACCCTCTATCGCTCCTTCATCTGAGCCCAAGTGGGGACTGACTCTTATAGAGTTGCTTCGTCCCTACTCTCTCGGCTAGAACAGAAGAAGCAGGATCGATGAGAGGAAGCTGTCAATTCCATCGACTTCTCGCACTCTAGCTGCAAGGCGTAGAGCACCGTCAACAAACTCACTTGTAGATCTGGACGCTCCTCTCGCTTGTGCCCCGTCTCGGCAAACCCCATCGCCTCTCAATTCGTGAAGAACGGGGCACGCAGAACTGGGGGCCGCGAGTCTACTAGGCTCGTCAACAAGCAGCTGCCCGCCCTATGGAAGATTTCAACACCTGAGGGTCACAGTATCTCTGAACCCTTTAAGCCAGAGGAGCTTGTTGGTGCCCTCAGCTTGTTGCTGCCCTCCTGGCCTGAAGCCAGGAACGTCTTCAGGACTGGATTCCATCTTCTCGGAGTTTATACTCCACTTCTGGACGGCTCTCAAATCTTGGTTTTGCGATTTCGTCACTTCCTGCATGCGCCAACTGAAAATTCCAAAGATCAGGAGAAGAGCACTAATAGCTGAGATCCCTAAGCCAGAAAAGCCACTTGGGGACCAAAAGAGTTCCCGTCCCATATCTCTACTGTGTGTCCCTTTTAAAATCTTCGAGAGACTCATCTACGCTCGTGTCGAACTAATCNTCGACCCACTGCTCCCACAGAAGCAAGTGGGCTTTCGACACGGGAGGTCGACCGTAGACCTGGTCACCCTGCCGACANAGGACATCGAGGATAGTTTTTCGGCTAGAAGAAGTTCCGGAGCTGTGTTTGCCGACCTCACAGCAGCCTACGACACTATATGGCACCGCGGCCTCACATCCAAGCTGCTGCGATTGCTGCCTGATAGACACATGGTCCGCATGATCATGGAGATAGTTCGCCATCGCAGCTTCACCCTTACCACCGGAAACGGTAAAAGGAGCAGGTTACGACACCTCAAGAACGGCGTTCTTCAAGGATCTGTCCTGGGACCCCTTCTCTTCAACAGCTAGGCTACATCTCTGACCTGCCAGCTACCGTCTCCAGAAAGTATGCTGACGATCTGACGATCTAGCAATACATATGCTGACGATCTAGCAATCATGCATGCTGACGGAGATTGGCAGGCAGTGGAAGAAGCGCTGAGCAAGGACACGGCAACCGTAGGTGAATACTTCCAGACTTGGAGTTAAAGCTCAGCACTGCAAAAACGGTGTCGGCAGCCTTCCATCTTAACCACAGGAAAGCTAAACGTGAGCTGAAAGTCAAATTCATCAACGGAATCCTGCCATTCTGCTCCGAGCCCAAATACCTCGGAGTAACGTTGGACAGGTCGCTCACGTATCGCCGACACCTTGAGTCACTTCGCAAGAAACCGACATCACACGTCACGCTCTTGAGGCGGCTTGCTGGCTGCGGTTGGGGTGCTGGAGCAACAACTTTGCGAACAGCCACCCAGCCCTGGTGCGTCCAACCGCAGAGTACTGCGCTCCTGTCTGGTGTCGCAGTGCTCATACCCGCCTGATCGACCCCGCCATCAACGACGCCTTGCGAATTGTGACTAGATGCCTGCGTGCTACACCAGCGGACAACCTTCCCATCCTCGTAGGCATCCAAACTGCTGCGCTTTATCGCAATGGAACCACACTGTCTCTAGCACGCCACACCATGGAGCCTGGACACCTGCTCCAGTCAGAGCTCACCTGTCTGCCGAGTGCAGATGCGCGTCGCCTAGAATCGAGACACCCATTTGTACCCGCCGCACAACAACTCATCAGTTTATCTGACAATAACAACATAGGTGCGGCGCACTGGGCAGATCACCAATGGAATGCTGAGTGGGCGGACAACCCCACAATATTCCGCATTTTCATCCCCGACACCGGCATCAACCCCACGGAATGACCTTCCCAAGAATAGTTTGGGTCCGGCTTAACCCCCTCCACAACGATGTAGGGCGTTTCCGCTCCTGCTTGTACAAATGGGGTATGGCTTCCTCTGCGACCTGTGAGTGTGGCGCAGAAGAACAAATCGTCGATCATGTTGTCCTCCAATGTCTAATCCATCGACCTCCTCATGGACCGCACGACCTGACGGTTCTGGACGATGAGACAATCGAATGGCTGCTCAACACCTGACCCGAGATCTAGTGCGGCCAAGCAGTGGTTAGAAGAACTCACTCAAAAGATGAAGAAGATTATGCTCAATGTTGTCGGGTGTTCTGTGGCGTTGTCTTTCTGCGTAACAGAAGGTTTTGCTTCCGTTGCTTCGGCTTGTTTGAGGTCAGGAACCAGTCACGACCATCCAGGGATCCACCGCCTATCTATATCAATGTGTTTATGCAAGTAGGTTTTAAGACTGTTCTGCAAGTGCAGTTTACAGCTCTGTTGTTTACTTGCTTGTTACGTCAATATACCTTTGATAGATGGTTTTGCATAGTTGTCTTGTCCCCAGAAGGCATAAGTCACCTATCCATAGTATGATGGGCAGCTGGTTATGTATTCTCTGTCAATTACT
>JGI24159J19872_10014749_pt1 | contig 10088 bp, 4 predicted proteins | sample Ectturendosymbi4_FD_19872 | JGI IMG/M metagenome (IMG submission 19872) | reverse complement strand
GGCAATGATAAAAAGCAAACTTGATAATTGGGAGAATGCGGTGAGAGATTTTGCTTGGAGCGAATTTGCAACAACGATAAACTTTTATTTCAATCCGCATTCCTGTTACGCGATTTTGCTGAAAACACAGTAAATAAAGTTGCTGTACAACTTCGTGCTAATTGCGTTCAAGAGCATTTCCTGGATTTTTTATGAAGGGGCGGGGGGGGCATATCAACGAACTTTGTGTTCAAGAACCAACAAATGGAATGGCTTTATTTGAAACTATTGAAACGATCCTAAATATTGAATTTGGGAAAACTAAGTGCACGCCTCTTTCGAATATTTTCTTTCGCACATTTGGGCCATCAGCCCATTTTTTATCTTAAAGAAGTTCTAGTAAAGAAGTGTTTGAGCTGAGTTTGGGAAAAACATATTTGCGCAGTCAGTCATTTGAATCACAATTCAACGTAATGTTTTTTGGATAACGATTCCAAGAAAACCTATATTAAACTGGACTCACTTAGCGCAGGACACTGGTACGATATAAAGGTTCTTCTCATTAAAATCATTTTGTTATAATTAGTACTTTCACTTAGATCGGTTACAGTGTGGGTCAAAAGTTCTAACAAAACGATGATTAGGAATTCCTGGTTGCTGCTTAATGACAGGCGTTCTGGCGTTGATTAAGACTTGTGTCGTTAGCTCAAAGCCTAATCTGATCGATTTTTGCAAGTACTACTCACATGCTTTTTCCGTGCACTCAGACAAAATAAGGCAACATCGATAGTTATATTGCAAAATGAAGGGTAAGGCATTACCGGAAAAGCATTGAATGTACATTAAATGCTGGCGTTGGCATTTCTTTTTCAAAATTTTTCCAAAAAAATTTTACATAAAAACATACGACAATCTTATTTTTGCTGATAAAAAGCAAAACGCAACACGAAAACTAATTAGAATAGTGAACGCCTGCAAAGATTCCAAACTTTCTTGATCTTTAAAGAAAACTACATGACACGGGCTTTTTTTTATTTTATATACCTTGAAGCACGTTCACTGCCTTGAAAATTCTTCTGAGCTGTTTTAAGCAACAACGCGATGGTAACAGCCCCGTCGTAACGGGGGGGGGGCTTTGGTGGGCTTAGCTCCCCCAAATACAGCTCCAAAGCCCCCCAAATTGAAACATGAAACACTATAAAGTAGTGGAATTTTTGTCGAATTTGAACATCAAGCCCCTCTACACGAACGTAAAGCGCCACCGCACAAACGTAAAGCACCCCTGTTCATGACTTTCTGGCGACGGTTCTGGATAGTAATGACAATTGTTCAGTTCTCTGTTCACTAAATGGTTAGTCAAAGAAACGTTTGTATTAAGCCGCGTACATCAAATACCTTGACCGTAACTTTTCTGGATAGCGCTGGGGCACTTACGCTTTACGGGAAAGAAAGTTGTTTTGGTTTGTCTTGACTGCGCGGCAATTAGGGTTGCCAGATGCGTTTTGTAAAAATACCGGTCATTTTGATTTGTCAACAGTGCCAGATCTAAGCCGTGTCGTATTTCGTAAGCGGCACAGGGAAAACAAAGAGACAATCAGTATTGTTAAGCCACAATCAATAATTTGCCTGTATTTTGGCTGGCTCATTACATTTCTGTGTGTGAGTGATGCGAAAATCGCACGGAAATAAACTTCGCTGAAAGAACTGTCCTGACAACATTCACTACTAGAGTCATTGTAATTTGAGAAATCGGCGTTAGTTCCTTTTTTTCGGTTCGAATTTTTGGTGACGGCAGTTTGCGGCAGGCCGAAGCCTGAAATTTGCCCCCTGCCGGGCGATTTCGGGTGAGCACTCTTGCCCAAGGAGTGCTACGGCACTTCACTCAGTGGCTGTGGATCGAGCACCCAACCCTCCAATTGAGAGGCGGACTCTTTACCACTGAGCTAGTGCCGCCCCAAGTTCTTTGAATTACGGCAAATTATTTATTTTCAAAATGCCAACTTCAGGCACTGAATTTCAAAATGCCGGCCTTTTACCGGCCTCTGCTAAATTAGCAGTGAAATACCGGCCAAGCCGGTGAAATACCGGTCATCTGGCAGCCCTAGCGGCAATGGGGAAACCACTGCGTTGACGATGCTGGCGCTTAATTCGTGAATCTTTTGCATAGGGGCATTCAGTATAAGTGCTTTGGCTGTTATTTATGCCATTTACTCTTTTTTCAGAAAGTGGATATGTTAAAATGCATGTTGGAGACAGAGATTGGCGAGGAGAAATTGAAGGATGCTGCGAAAGGTAGGAAAGTTCTGAAGTTGCAAAAACTAAGGTGCTGTGAGTGAAGTCGAGGCAAGTGAACGCTGCACATATAAAAAACAATGTGAAGCTTTTCACAAATGAGTGAAAATGAAATTGTTTTTGAACTGCAAAAAAGCGTGTTTTTCCATAGACCTGTTTTAAAAGCTTTCGTGAGCTCTTCTTTATTTTCCGAAGAACCTTATGATGCTTTCAGTAACTGTTGTTAAACAGGTAAGTGTTTTTCAGCAGGGGTCATTTAGCTAGGTGGTAGCTGAAACGGTATTGAAATATTTAATTACTGTTCCAAGTTACACGTCCATGGTAAGGTTGTAAAACTTAGTAACAATATAAAAGACGACCGGCAGTCAGAGCAGTTGACAACAAACCTTTAACAAGTTAGCCTATGCTATTTCTAGATTATCTGCAGCACCAATTCCTTTCAGTTGAACAGGTATAATTGACGAGCACACCGTTGAGTTTTCTCCTGGAATTTTCAAAAATCTTCAACTTTGTCCTAACGATTTTGATGATTTTAGGTTTTTGTTGGATTTCGGAGTTTTCACTTCCATTCCTAAATCACTTTGATACTCTTAAAATTTTGCAGGGGTCGAACTCCATTGAGTTGATAGTCCACGTATCGAACAAATTGAGAGTACACACTTGTGGCTTCGCGTCTGCGGAAAAGTGAAATGCGATGTCAGAATGGATATATTATTCATCGTATTTCTCACTATAAGGCTGCTCATAATTTCCACCGGTTGGCAGGGTAGCAAATGAAATGGCTTTACAACTGCAGGTATATCCCGGACTGAGCTCGTTGGAAATAGCATTGTCATGCTTATGGCCGGATATGACACCTCTTCAAGTGCAATGTATTTTCTGGCCTACAACCTGGCTGTGTACAAAGACTGCCAGGAAAAAATCCGAAAAGAGATGAAAGAAGCCATCGAACAATACGTAAGTTGTTTAAGAATGCACAGTATACGGTATGAGCTGAAGGATTTGTTTTGAGAACCGTGCAAGAGTGCATAGGACGGCGGTGAAACGTTTTCGGCGATCTCGCGAAGTTGAAAGCTAAATGGAAAATCGAAGTTAAAGTTGACTATAAGTGTGTGCTGTTGATGAGACACACTTTCTTTGACAAAATTCGTAGCACAGCAATTCCGTTTGTGATACGTGGCATCTCTTTGACTTACAAGCCACAGACATAAAGCCAAGGGATGCTCTAAACCTCTATTGTGTTGTTATATGCAGAAAAGCGTAATGATTGCTTAGTGATCGTGTACTTAGAAAGTTACGGATTTGAAAACAAAACAGTATGATGGCTGCGTTGAAAAGACGGTGTCAGTGGAAAAACTCCGTTGACGAAAATAAAACGTTTCTTTTTTCAAACATTTTACACGTTCATGTGGTTCATCTACCAATCTCGCACGGCTAGGGTCTGGATGAGATAAACTATGGCCAGGCAAGCCCTTTAATTTGGCCTGTTGAATTTTGTCCAAATGATGATAATAAAACCGATTGATGGTTTTTCAAATATCATATGTATTTGTTAATACAAGCAAGTTATCCGCCTGCTCCCAATCCATTCCGCGTTCAAATTATACAGTCCAGCGTGGCCCTCGAGACAAATAGTTTGCTTGCATGGTCTAGAATCTAGATGCTACTGTAGTATCTTGCCATCATTAATTTACAGTGAATGAGATCCGCCAGAACAGTAGCACCTTGCGTGAGTTCTTGGTTACCTGCAAAAATACCTGATGAAGTCCATGCATGAGTCTGTTGGAAGTTTTCGGCAACTTGATTGACGTTGGTTGCAGTTTTGATACTTTTTTGCTTGAATTTGGTGAAACGTCATTAAAGTAATTCACCTGAACGACGGCCGCAACGAACAGGAAATTGATAAACATGTATAGTATGATTTTAAGCGTTTGAATACATCTGTACCACAGGGCAGTCTCAATTTCGAAGCTATTAACAGTATGAAGTACTTGACGATGTGCATCAACGAGACACTGAGGCTATATCCTCCTGCTGTCAGGTAACTTATCTTGTGTAAGTTTCATGGGTAAGATGGAATTCAACCACTTGTGTCAATTCGTGTTTCACCGGATGCAGCGTACTGCTGGTAGTGCCAGCGAATCGTTTTTGAATGCAATGACAAAATAAACTCTTATGTTCCTGTAAACAACAAAAACTATATAAGACGTGTAATGCTGCTGTTTTTTTGCAAGATGTAAGACACGTGTCAGAGCTATAGCTCTCATCTCGGCTGAACGCACTGATTTGATTATGGCAAAGTTTTTGATGAGTTCAAAATTTGCCTATGGCTTCGAAGACTGTTTTTGGCGTCATATGAAAAACAATTTTGTTTTCCTGCACACGCAGAAACAGCCGATTTTGCGAAAAAGACGTAACAATAAATGGCATACAAATTCCTAAAGGCATTCACGTCGACATTCCAGTTTACGGGATGGCAAGGGATCCGGAAAACTGGGAAGATCCGGAGGAGTTTAAACCACAAAGGTGAACTTATTGTTTTACATTCAAAACCCGAGAGGTTCGTTCCTTCGTGAGATGCAGTTATAAAGATGCGTAAAAATCATGGAAGATGAGGTTATATCCTTTTCTCTTGCGTGGTGTTTTTAAATTTAAGGAAATAATTTAATTCAGCAAACCAGTCCGATTTACTGGCTGAGATCAAACACTGCGGCCTATCTCATCAATCGAATACAGCAAGAACGAACAAATAATTCCGTACAAGTTTTAAGCATAAACAGAAAAGTTGGCAGAGGTTCTAATAAAACAAATATTATGGCACTTGTGTCATAAGGGTTTCACTATGCAGATTTTTGGGTATTATTACATCTTTTGAAAGTTGGCGTGAAAATAGAAGTGGAGCACCACATGAGCAATCTAGCGTTGCGCATGTGGTGGTTTTATAATTTGATGAATTTGTCATTGCAATTCGTGTGATTGTCTGGGTAAGAGCAGTGCTCAATTAGAGCAAATATCAGTTTTCCTGACTAGTGCCACGAGGTGTTTAAGCAATGACATTGTGGAGCATCGTAATCTCAAACCTCAACAAAATATGGAGAATTCTACATGACTTTCACAACTTTTAACTCAGCTCGTGTAGCGATTTAACAGGCAAGAATTGCCAACTACTCTTACTGATTATTTCAGGCTTATCAAAAATGTTAAGCAATACAACGGGCAAACTGAAGCACAACAATATACTTTTTTAAATCAGCGGAAAATTGGGTTTCAAAAATTTTCTAGTTCATTGCTGCAATCGTGAAGTGATAAAAATGCCTTTGAACATAAAGCATAAAACTTGATTGCAAGTTTGCTACAAGCGAACAAAATGTTGACACAGTATTAGCATAAGAAGACAAACGGTATGTCTTTCGCAAATTACACTAAACCATTTGTCACTGTTCTGAGAAAAGCTTAAGATCTTTTTAAAATTTGCGCACCTTGTTTTTGCAAATTCAAAAGTCTTTTTGTGTAGCTTCCAATTCATGCGCCTTCCAGTGGAACGCATCAAACGCACGGGAAGTTTTATATTTTCTCCCCATAAAGAACGACTGGGATCCCGGCGCACTTCAGTTGTTGCATTTGTGTCCCGGCTCTCGAAGGAGCAGCAGGTCAAAAATCGGCTACGATCAGATTTGGTTCAATGTTTGCAATTTGTTGAGATTAACCTTTTGTCAGTAAACTCTAGATCTCTCTTACGGCTGCGTTGTTCATAACAAATTAAAAATGCATTTGTCTGAAACTGACAACCAAAGGTCTACAGTAGGGTGTAGAAATATATACTGCAGAAAGTCCGTTGAATATCACCATTGAATTGTCGATTAATTATTTTTTGGAGAGATCGATAATTCCGTAATTTGTATTTCTGTCTGCATGCTTATTTCAGGTTTATGAAGGTTCAATTAACATTTAAAAATCTTCAAATCCAACTTCATCCACTGCTTGAACGCAAAAGAATATTTGTTTGCTTCAGTATTTCTTTAAGTGCTAAAAGTGAATCACACTTCCCACGATGGGTATTAGCAATCGATGTAAGATGGAGAAATTCGGTTGGACGCAATTGTTGTTGAATGTGATGGATTTAATAAAAGAAAAAGTCTATTCAATGCAATTGTCTTAACCAGGGCCAGATTTACCTGATGCGAGGCCCTAGGCTAATCCACTTGTGAGACCCCCTCTCCCATTGTTGCGAGCTTTGAAAGTACGGTCAGTAAAAAATTCTAAATCATTGCTGGAGTGTCCACGATCACTGCGTTTGTTGCTGCCTTTGACGCAAAAGCGTTAAATTGCACGGAATTGTTTAAACCTACTTGGCTGGTGGGAACAGGATTATTAACATCGGTTTTTGTTATCTGTGTTAAGAAAACAAACACACTGCACCAATATAGTATGTGTGACGTCATAAAGACTTTAAAGCCCAACGTGAGGACCACGTTGCAACTCGCTTGTCACGCATGTAAAAATGTCACACACACAAGCAAAACACGTCACGAAAAATGCATCCAAATGGTTGTAACTGTTAGGTTCAAGATTCGCATGTTTCTTACTTTTTTAGAGAGGTAAAAATCAAACGCAACTAAACTGTGAAGTTTAAAAACCAGAACCGTCGTCAGAAATTCTTGAATAGGAGGATTAAATTTGCGCAAGGGGACTTGACATCCTGAAAATTTGATAAAATCTTTACTGATTTATAGTGCTTCACATTTAAATTTAGAAGGGCTGAGCTCACCAATGCCCACCGTGGCAAATGGACTGGTTTAACTTTCGCTTATGCTGCCATTATTGAAATACGTATGAAGGAACAAAAAGCTGCAACCATCGAATCAAGTAACGCTGAACATAACACAGTAAACAGTTAAAAAGATTTTGCCCTGCTTTTTTCATAACAAAGTTATCTATGAATTCATTACAATTTGTTTGCCTAAGTTTGCCACTTTTAATGTACCGAATGCTTAGTGTGGACATTCTGTTCTGGAACATTGCGACCCTTTCATTCAGTGGTTTTCCACCTGGGGTTGCAACCCCATGGGGGTCGTTTTCCTTTTTTCTGGGGTCGCGAGAGCTTATGATAAAAATAATCATAATTTCTTCTGAATTTTATCTTTCGTATCTTGAACCACTTTTTGCTGCGACCAAAACAATTGGAACACCCGACAAAACTGTTAGCCTACTTGATCATTTAAAATTGTGTCAAAAGTGATTATGAACATTATAGAGTTTTGAGTGCGATTGTAAACATTACCATGGACGTCCGCAGGGGAAGCAAAAAGGGCATTTCCCCCCTCTGGAAATTGAGAATAAGGACCAAAAATTTCTAGAAATCCTGAAATCACCAGCTTATTTTCCGAATAATCGATTTAATTCTTGCTATGACAGTTTATTTGCCAGCATAACACTCACACTGCACAAGCGCCAGGTTCACTGTTCCGGTGTCACGCAGCGATAAGTTTGCAGTTCACTCATGCGCCCCCTTTTGCCTGCAAAGGCAGGTGCGAAAGTTGCGAACGTGTTGTTCTACTGTTGGTCTTCATTGCGTAACAATAACATGGCCACAAATCTTCAAAGATTAACTTCGTGTTGCGGCAGCAGGCGTTTTCCTTGCATGTGACTGTTGAACGCAGACTTCTTGTCAAGCAGTGCAACAAGACAGTGACGGCTGATAGCGGTAAGCCACATACATTTATACTTTTTGAAAAGAAGTATGAGTGATGCTGTAACAATGTTTCCACAGTTTGAAAAATCCATTGTTAGTGCGATGTGACCAGCGGCGTAAATAGAGGTTCGAGCCAGGGGGCAAAACTTAGCTGAAGGGAGCCCATTGGCGACTGTAGAGAACCCACTACTCAACACTCAGAAAAAGTGTAAGAGCTGATAGCAAATCCCGATGTAAAATCACCGGAAAATACTCCTAAAAACTTCCGAAAAACGCAACAAAACAGCAAACTACTGAAAAACAAAAGAATATTAAGACCGATGTATGAGCTAAGTAGGGGCCCGGTTCTTTAATTTAGCTTTCCAGTGGGGGGTTCGCAAACTTGTCCCCCGTCAGCAACGCCACTGATTGTGACCAATGTACCGGAGTACCAAACTGCACTTATGCAGCCTTCTTTTCACGTAGTGTGAAAATACGTGGCGTGTTAGAATACGTCTATGCAGGCTAGTGTGATTACGTCTTAATGGTAAAAGTTTAGTTCTGACGTCCGAGTGAATACTGAGTGCAAAGCTTTATTTGATGTGGCGGGTTTTCTTAATTCAACCGCTCACTTTTGTAAAGCCTGTGTGCGGTGTTCTAATTCTAGTAGGTTGTCCGTAGCCATGTCAAAATACAGGACTGATTGCTCGGTTTACTTATGATGAGAGTTCACTGTGAAAAATTAGCAGACAAGCGTGGTTTTATATTTATTGACCATGTTCGACGAGAACCCAGACGTTTGCATCTCTTGTTTCAAAGTGATGCTGAAAAGTCTTGATAACAGATTCCGCAACCAGAAGAAGGGCAACCGGGCATTTTCACCCTCCCGAAATATTAAAAAACACTGCATTATCAGCAACTTGAAACTTAAAGGCAAAATGTCGACGTTGCCTCTACACTGAAAAAATTTCTGCGGACGACCATAACCAGTATAAATGCATTACATATGCCTGACTGGAAATTTTCGGAAGGGAGCCGTTAGGGTAAATTGGGTTGCAAAATGGGTCCCTGCATGAAAAAAGTTGAAAACCACTGGTTTAATTCATTAAATTTTTTTATCTTGAAAAGGGCCTTTCGCCTGAGCAGTTAGTGACCATCAAGCTAATAAGAAATAAGGCTTCGTGTGGTTGCATAAAGTAAGAACAACTAATCTAAGACATCAGACCCAAACGCCCTTTTGCCTTTTTTCGCTGTTTCCCTGTCTCGTTGGGGAAGAGTTCTGCGGTTACCGGTTGGCAAAGTGACTTGCTATTCAGTATTCAATCAAGCTCATCATTTTGCTTGCTATTCAAGTTCTTCTCTGATTTTCTTATCATGGGAGCAGTACAAACTTGCGCAAGTACTCAGTAGCAATCTGATTTCTGAATGACTTTACTGAAGGAAATTCAAATGGAAAAAAATCACATAAAAATACCAATCGAGCTTTAGGCGATACAAACGCTGTCAAAACTACTGCATTGCTCAGTCACCTAAGAAACAATATGCATTTATTGTAGGATACTGCTGCTAGCCCTACACATAGCTCTTATCTGCATTCTGCAATACAACCTTTACCTTGCTTTGATCAGTTGCAGTGACGTAACTAGAGGTTTGAGCCAGGGGGAAACTTAGCTGAAGGGAACCCACTGGCTAACACTCAGAAAATTGTGGAGAAACAATAGCAAATCCGGTATTGAACGGCTATACAAAAACCCGAAATCACCGGAAAACACTCCGAAAAACGCAAAAAACAATCTACTGAAACCAAAAGAATGTAAATACGAAAATACAAGCTAGGTAGGGGCCCGGTTTTTACATTTAGCTTGGCTGGGAGGGGGGTGGCGGTTCGCACCTCTGCCACCCGTCATTTCTGCCACTGATCAGGTGCATTTCAAACATGAACAGCCACAAGTTGTTTTGATAGAATCACACGTAGCAATCGGTACGATTCAGCAAAAGCAGGACGCAGCCGTCGTGCTTTGAGTATATCGACGCAATAGTTCGCATGCCGCTTGACCAACCGTCATATTGAGATTCATGGAAACTCGTTGGAAGACTCTGGCGTTATCACCACGAAAGTTGAATAAAACTAAATTTCGTGAATAAT
>JGI24159J19872_10014744_pt1 | contig 10090 bp, 4 predicted proteins | sample Ectturendosymbi4_FD_19872 | JGI IMG/M metagenome (IMG submission 19872) | reverse complement strand
GTAGCTTCACTTATGCCAATTGAGGTATGATGAATTTATACAAATACATTGATGTAATTGAGAGAAAAGCTATTCCAGATATGAGAAAGGCATTTCCTGATGGTGGAGGAAAATTCCAATATAGGATATTGTCCCGTGTGTTTCATCTGAAAAAGTGAAGACGATTTTCAGGAAGCAAAATTAGATGTGATAGATTGGCGTGGAAACTCGCCAGATCTTAAAACCCCATTGAGAATTTGCGATCACTAAGAAAATCCCGGTTACAAACATTCGATTGCACCACCATGACCAAGCTAATATAGGCCACCATTCAAGTATAGCATCCAGGGTTGCGGAGTCGGAGGTAAAATGTCTGATTCTAACTCCGACCCTTTCAAAACTTCCGACTCCAACTCCTTAATACAAAGTAAATGAAGTTTGGCTGTCAAGAATTTTGTAGCAACTAACACTCAGTGGAAATCATGGTACACAGCAAGAATTCTCCGTTTCAACAAAAGTTTCATAAGAAATTGTACCGATTCAACAGGAATTGCCAAATTAGGAGTGTGATGTAAAAGTGATGCAATTGGACTTCCGGTGTTTGAGTCAGACAAAATATCCAACTCCGACCACTTGTGTCGTTAAGAATCCGGCTCCACCAAAAAGCCTCCGATTCCTTGGCACTCCGCAACCCTGAATTGGCATCGAGACAGGAAATCATGTAAAATTTTCAAAAACTGTTAGAATGCATGACAAAGCGAGTACCGAAAGTCTTCGTGCCCTTTTATTACTGTACTAGGTTTAAAGAAGTATTAAATTTGCTTTGCTACTGAGAATTACTATAGCCTACTATTAACGTTAAATTTGATGTATAATTGTGAAATTCTCAAAGCAACTGTGTGTTATGAGCATTATTTTAGATCGGCTTGAGACCTTTTGAAATTTAGTAATAACATTGGTAAATGTTTATGATGCAAAATACCAAATAAAGCATATTCATTTTCTAGTCATAGTATTGAAAAGCTAATGAAGTTCCTAATTAGGTATAATGTATAACGGGGAGCAAAAGAGCCCTCGCACCAGCAGATTTTATTCCTCTCAAGGGCTCTGTTCCTGCTGCATTCCTTTCAAGAGTATTTCAGTTGGCAGACGAAGTCTCGGATCTACAATTAATAGCATCGTTGATTAAATATATCCTGACAATAGTCACTTGTAGCTGACAGCTTCACCACTCGCGGTATCGTTTGCAGAAATTATCCTACAGCTAATATATTCAACTGAAGTTTCAAAAATCTTGATAAACGATTTGATGAAATTTCTAAACCAAGACGAAAAGTTAGGCAGGTTTACAATAGCCTATACATCTGACACAATAAAGCCATGACTGCACTAGTTGAATACACAACCAGGTGTTTGTATTAGGCTACTAATTTTTACTCTGTCCTGATCGTTCAGTCTGCATCTTGATTAAAAGCAGTCCCGTAACCAGCTTGGGACACCAAAGGGGGCGAAGAGTTTTCTGGGAGAGGCCCAAATTTTTAAATTATGTCAATAGTTAAAACTATGTCCAACACATTTTTCCAAGGGGGCGAAAAAAATTTTAGTGTGGGCTTCGCCGCCCTATAGTTACCGGCCTGATTAAGACTAATAAGTTCTCATTTTCGGAAATGTTGCGAAAAGAACATATTTGTGACCGTTTGCAAAAAAGTTGTACCACGATTGAATAATCACGATGACGTCATCGAATGAAAATTCCCCCCCGAAATGGAGAGTTGGTTGCTCCCCTGTCTGCAGCGTATTTCACGATCACAAGCGACACATTAGAAGAGAATGAGCGCATCATTGCTCGTTCTGCTCTAGCAGCCAAGCAAATGAAAGAATGCGTCACGGTTGACATAGCAGCACACTCCAGTCTGAGCTATTGTTCGACTCAGTACAAAGCGGATCGTTTTTACAACTGTGAGCACACACAGTTAAAAGCAGCCTGAAAGCAGACTGCAAGCTTTTTTACGGTACAAACGTGTAGCCAGCTTTGCAAAGCTACTGCACACATTCTTGTCTGCAGATCAGAGCTAATTCATTGCGACATTGCCGCAGGCACACGAAACTGTCAGTGAGATGATTGCGTTTGAAGACGTTCTACGGACAGCACCTCGATCAGTGTGAAAAACTTGAGTGCAGCGATGCTTTTTGTTTTAAGGGAAAGCGCAAGGAATAATGTATGGTGGATGACGAACAATAACATTAACAAATTTTTGTGAAGGTAGCCCATTTTTTTATGGAAAAAGTATCAATCAAGTTGTGATGCTGAGTGCAAGAACAGTGGTACAAAACATAAATGGTAATGGTTTGTTCATGCATCTTTGTGACTCAAATCACGAAATAGCACAAATGCAGCAGGAAGGAAGAAAAACAACAACACCAAAGAGCAGAAATTGATTTCATGTTGATGAAAATGTAAAACATCAGAAACTCCAGGTTTAGCAAATTGATGATTGTGTTCTAGCATGCTTGAATGACAGAGGGTTGGAGAGACCATCTGGATCAAGTTCTCAGCCGACCCTGTTGCTAGCACAAATCAACTTTCAATTGAAAACGTTTCACATGTAGTAAAAGAAAAGTAACAAAATGCATCGAATCAACGTCAGATAAAATCATTAAACAAAACAACAACAAAAACAGTGGGGGAAAACATGCCCATGTACATGGGGGTAGTGTAAGCAATTGTAGAGGTAAAAGATAAAAAGTGACAAGCACATGAAACAAAAATCAACAGGAATTTTGGCAAGATAGCAGGACGCTTTATACTGTTTTCCAAATGAATAAGGCAAGAGAGATTTCAAATTTTTAGAAATACCCGACCAAATTTACGAACCAAATATGCTTTAAAGAAAGCTGACCTAGTGACGTTTTCATTCTGGGTAAACGAAATTTCTGCAAAGAAGCAAGCCTTGTTTGATATTTGTGGACTGATGCAATATCAGAAAAGTAGTTATTAAAGTGGTTAGGTAGTTCATCATTATCAAAAGAATACATGAATTTGATAACTGACGAATTAAATCAGTTTGGTATATTTAAATTTTGTGCTTAGAATAGAGTATAGTTGTTTTTGTTTCGTCATAGTTACAGCTTTATTCTGCAATCTAATTAGGGGGAGTAAAGTAGTTTCCTTGGCCCTTCCCCAGTTAAGTATTGAATAAAGTAAATAGGAATGGAAAAGGGCAAAGTTAACGGATTTGAGCACTGAAATATTGGTATAGTGTTTTCATTTGAACAGCATTCCGCATGATTTGGAGAGTTGTGTCGCCAGCTTTTCAGTTTGAGACTTCCAACTGAGTTTATCATCAAGTATAATACCAACATATTTTAAGCTCCTTTATTTCGATGTTGACGATTAATAGAAACTGAAAAATTGATATTGTTTTGGTTGTTCATGAGCAATGAAATTAATGTTGGGATAATTGATACATAATTTGTTGGCACAATCCCATTGATCAATCTTTCTGAACTCGTTGTTAACCTTTTTCTAAAATTTTGTGGTTTTTCCCTGAGATATGGAGATTAATGTCATCAGCATATAAAACAGTATTAAAGTTGGAGGCTTTTACAATGTCATTGATACACATAAGGAATAGCAAAGGCCCAAGGACAGATCCTCGTGGTACACCACACGTTACATTAACAAAAGATTTGGTAGCTGCTACTTTAGGGCATTAACCCTGTTGTTGTCTAAATAAGAAGCAAGAATTTTAGGGGTGTTCCTCTTACTCCATAGTAAAACAATTTTATAAGTAATTTATTATGATCAACACAGTCAAAGGCTTTACTCAAGTCTATAAACAGAGTACATGCTATTAGTTTGTTATCTTTATTAGAAATCATGTCAAAAAAGCAGCATCTTGCAAGGTTAAGAGCCTCGTTTAAGTAGCTGCTTGATCAAAAATCATTAAGGTATTGCGTATCTCGGTCACAAAAATAGAAAAATGTTTCAGATACACAAGCGCATTAAACGTAAATTTACATAAACGCTGTTGTAAAGATTAATTTCTCAAACATTGCAATAAACCAACCGGTTTAAATGCTTTTCACGGTGACTGTTCAGGCTGCTGCTAGCCACTGTGAATTTGAGTTTGACACCGCTGATCTAGATAGATGAACGCAGTGTTCCGTAAATAGTCTTTGTGCGCGAACTTGTTGAAGCACTTTATCAGGTTTTTCGCAAGCCTATTAGATAAATCTTCTGTAACAAACGAGTATTTGCGTAAAATTTGCATTGGGAACAGGTTTTGAATGTCACGGTTGCAACTGAGAGTGTCCTACCGGTTATTTTCTGTGACAAGATTTATTTGATGTATAGGTTCTAAGCATAAATAAGACTTGCTTCTTCGACCAAATGGAATCTTTCATTTTAGTGATTTTGTTGCAGGGTTTTGCAAAAATGCAGTGATGCACTTCGCAACATTTCAGTCAACATTTACTGATATTATAATATGAAATCGTCAGCGACAGCACACGTCAAAGCGTTGAATGCTACGAAACAACTTCATCATGACAGTCCAACACTTAAAAATTGTTGACAATAGTCCAAAGTAAACAAACTTCTTTGTTAATTTTGAAATACTGTCATTGAACATTTTTGGGGTTACAAACATGCTTTTAGTTTTAAGGTAGTCCAGTGTGAAAAAATGTTTGTTAATTTTCAAATACATAGATTTTTGAGCTCACAGACATAGTGACCACGTCACTTTTTCCATTACACAATATTGGAATCAAAAATGTTAGATGCAAGTTTGATAAGAAGCTTCTTTGACAAAACAAACGCAGTATTGCCACCTGAGGCCAATTTGTGAAGAACAAGTAAAGTTTTTTTCTCGAAAATTACACTACCGTATTTGTAAAAATTGGGATGACAATCAAATTTTAAACCTGTGTCAACAGAACACCGTAATTGTAGCTGAAAATAGTTGTGCTTGTGATAAAATATGGAAAATACAAATGATAAAAATTATTCAGCGATAAGAGGTGATGCTGAGATTGTGAAGTCAGTGATTCTTCAATGTTATTTACATAGCATAACACAGATATTTTTGTGTTGTTTTCTTCGTGACTTCAACTTGGAATTGGTCGTTAGGAACATATAAGTCAGATGATCTCGAATTGGGTACAAGGTGTCTCTGTACGCATAGGTGGCGGAACCGGGGGGGCCTGACAAAATACTGCCAAAATTTTTCTGGGTGGGCCTGACAACATACTGCCGAAAATTTTTATTTCTGGGGGGGCCTGGCCCCCACTTTTAAATTCCGAATTTTGCTTGAATAAGTTTAAGTAACACAGTTAGTATTGGGTCCATTGTTAAAGTTAATCGTTTAATGAAAAAAATGTTGCAGAATTTTGGCAGTATTTTGTCAATATTATTTGTAATATTGCAGGATTTCGTAATTGTGTGGCAGAATACACCGTGCACAGTCTGGCGACCTGCTACAGCTTGTTTACAGCATTGGTGTTGTTGAACAATGTTACCAGATGGCGTAATACAACACATTATTTCATAAAAATGGTGTAATTTTACATGCTTGTGTGCATGGGCGCCGGAAAGATTTTTTCCAGGGGATTAGTGGATTTTTCCCAAAATTTTCTAGGGGTCCAGAAGTGGTGAAATTTGTTTTTTTACCGCTTGAAACTTCGGAAACAGCATTTTTGCTTAAATTTTCAAATCCCTACCCTCTTCCGACCAGGTTCGTAACCAGCTTGGGACACCAGGGGAGGCGAAGAGTTTTCTGAGAGGGCCCAAATTTTTTGAACTATATGTCCAATAGTTTTGAACTATGTCCGACACATTTTTTCAAAGGGGGCGAACAATTTTTCAGGTGGGGATTTCACCCCCGAGTTACGGGCCTGCTTCCAACACCCATGCTTGCCTGTAGGAAAAAGTTCGTACCACACCATTTAAAAGTTGGTGTAATTTCAAGTGTTTTAACACCATTCTAAATAGTTAAATTTTGCTGAATCTTATGCGCAAAATGAAATATTTGACAGATTAATTTCAACTGTGTTTTTGTTTTTGCATTGGGAACACTGAATAGCTATATTTTGTTTTTGTAATGGCAACACAATTGGCATCCGTACAGACAACTTGCTAGTTACTATATGCTTTGTCTTGTCTTTGCATTCCGGTATCTAATGCAGTTGTAAAATGAGTAGTCAGTCATGTTCCTTTTGTTTTCAAGATGTGGAAAAGTTGTTATTTTGAATTTGTTTAAGACAGGTATCAATGCTGTAGTATTTTTGCTGTTTTTTAAATGTGTTTTTGGTGTTTTCAACAGCACAGTGGTGACTCCGGCACACGGGCTCCTTGGGCTTAGCCCCAGTCTTCGATTACGATTTATATCAGTGAACGCGAGCTTGCTTGCTTTGTATACTTGTGCTACCACCCACGGTCCCACTTCACTAAGTTGTTAACTCGGAATCTGTTATAAATCGGTAGAGCTTTCATCAAATTTCAGAATGTCAAGCCCCCCTGAACAAAAGTAAAGCCCCCTATTGAAAACTTTCTGGCGACTCTTCTGGTGTTCTCTCGACTTTTTTCGCTCGCGCTTTACTCAGGCTCATCTATTAGAGTCCGAGCTGCCCTATGCAATTAAATATATTTTAAACAATTCTTATCGGATTTAATGTTTTTTGAAGCAATGGATTTGTATAGACTATAGAACATTGCATTTGAAGTCCAATCCCATGGACGGTTCCCATTTCCAAAATAATTTCATACGAACGAAAACTTGTCCAGTAGCTCTGGCTAATGTGAATGAGCTTTGTACGCAGAGGCCTTATTGGCGTTATCATTGGTCTGTGACGTACGTTACTCAACAATGGAAAGGTATTACGAGAAATTCTCATTTATTGTTACGTAACTAACGTAACAGAGCAACGTTAATGCCTGCCAGAATAAAAGCAAATAGAAATTTCAGTGACGCTAGCCTCGAACGGTTTTATTCAGTCAGAGTAAATCGTATGATGAGCCCGAGTGACGCTGTTGACCTGGGTCGCCCCAGTTACAGACTTTTTGCATGTCAGGTGTTCACAGTGGCGTAATTTTGTCTAAAATGGCGTAGTAAGTTAAACCTTCATATGATGTATAGGTAATGACGTCATGTTTCAATACCTGTGACGTCACAGTTGCCAATTCAAACCACAAAAACTTTCTATAATCTTTTGACGTGCTCTTGTGCCCCCCACTTTGAAAAAGGTTCCGGCACCCATGTCTGTATGAGACCTTGTCATTTCAGAGCCCACTGGCAATACTGCTTTTTTGTCAATTCTGTCCAATACACTAGATGCCAATAAATCAGTGGCAAACTGAAAACCGTAAGTTGCAACGTTACGGCAACTACGTTGAGCATAAACAAAACTTGTCTTTTTTGCTTCACGGCAATTTACTTTAAGGGGAGTGGTAAAGAAAGGGTTAAGAACCACTGTGCTATATCGTTTCGTTGCTGCTTTTCTATTTGTAATTGCTATTCTGTAATTCAATACGAATTTTAGTGCTTCGCTGGTCAAAAATAAAAGCTTATTGCTAATCACTACTACTAAATATTACTGAAACCGTTCCCTTGCATTGCTATCTGGATCCGCCTAGATTGCGATATGCGAGGCATAGATACGCAAAAATACGAAAAGAAATAAAGGTATATTTTATACGAAAATATTAACACTGAATGCAAATAATATTTCAAAAGCATAAATCTTTTGCGCTATCTGCCATTGTTAATCTGTGTTCTACTTTCACAGATAGACTTGTGCCTTCGGGTGTAGGCTTTACGCAATAGTATACCTGTTGGTGGGTCTCTACGCTGCTATGAATATGCTGCACAGCACAATGGACCCCACTGCGCGTAGATGTAGGCCGGTTTCCAATCAGATCATATGTGCACCAAGAACAAGGAGACGGGACAGACGTTATGAGCAGCGTTGTTGCCACAGCAACCAAACTAACCCCCGCAGCTGCATGCAGGTGGAGCTAAATGTATTTAATTGGATTTGTTGCAGCAAGACCAGAAACTTAAAATGTGCAGCGTACTGCGCGGGAGTCTTTGTGTTACTTGCTGCTGGAATCATCTGCACCATTATATATTTCTCAACACCATACGGTGAAAGTCTTCTGATACCAGGGATCGGCATGTTTCTTTTAGGTAAGTTGTCTAGTGTAGGCAGACGTCCACTAATGAATTCTTGCCTGTAAATACACTGCTTTGGATTGATTTTGGAAATTTTGATTTATCCATAAAAATAAAACAGTCTGTACTTTCATGGAGATTCACCGACCAACGGCAAGCATCTGTCTCTAAAAAACAAACTGGTTCGGCTGCAGTCGTGGATTTATGTTTTATGGGCGAAAACAAAACATGCTTGCACCGCCGTCAGGGTTAGATAGTTTTAATAATAAGAACAACAAAGTTTCTATGCTGGGAAGTTCAGCTTCATTTTTGAGCTTCAGTTGTTTTAGTATTAATTTGTTTCGACACCAGCCTTTATTGCGAGCTAGTGGAGAGCAGCATTCACCGAGCTTGGAACGTGCACCTGACATCTTTTCGCCTGTTGTGCACGCTGCAAGTTCCACTTCACCTCCATTTCCGTAGCCTGTAATTCCCTAAAGAAATTTGTTTTGGACACAGGAAGGTACAGCGCAAACACCCTCCTTGTCACCACCAGGTAAGCTTAAAATAGCCATCGACTGTCAGTCAGGACCTGCCCTAGCAGGTGCGGCGCCCAATGCAAGACCTAGGGGCGGGGCCCCTCTGAGCAGTGGTGTTATTACGTCATTGTGCTCAGACAACCAAGCTATGATCTTTTTGATGAAGATATTTTAACAAAATAACTATATGAATATCAAAACAGACGGCAAATTTGGAGTTGATTTGTATGCAGGCTACGTGGACATAGCTCATGTGTCCCCCAGATACGGTCATATTTATGACTAGTAGCATGCTGCTGTGGTGGNCATTAGACAGTGTACCGTTACCACTCGTAATCAAGCCGAAAGTTGTAAAGGAAGCGGCGAGCGCAAGAGCAAAGTTCGGTATGTCAATCAAACCGAGCTGACAAGCGTATTGAAATTACAATGCAATTACTTTGCTCTTGTTGAACGACACTTTCGTTCGAATAACAACTTACTTGGAGAAAACTGTTAACATGAATTGAGTGCTTATCTCGCTTTCGGTAACCACAATCGTAGATGCGTTCTTGCAGAAAAGTAACGTCTGGGCGCATTATCAACTATCCACTTTATGACGCAATCCACGAAAAAAGCAGACTTCACAGGAGAGCAAACCATGCATCCGCCCAAAGTTCCCCATAAGCCCTAAGTTTATAGAACAGGGGTTACCAACCTTTCTCTGACAATGTACCCGTTTAGCATTTCGATAGATGAGCATGTACCCATTAACATTTACTATGACAAAAAAGCTGAGTAAATTACCAAAAATCTACTGAGTTTTTAATAGAACGTTTAGAATTTCGGAACTATAAAGGTAGACTCCGTTTTTATGTCTCAAAATTAATTTGTTGCAAATGTACAATAAATGTACCCAGGCCCATAACCAGCTTGGGACACCAGGGGAACGAAGAGTTTTTTGAGAGGGGCTCAAAATTTTTAAGCTATGTCCAACAGATTTTTTCAGGGGAGACGAAGCCCCCTGCGCTCCCCTAGTTACGGGCCTGAATGTACCCCTTCAAATAGGCAAATATGCCTCTAGGGGTACATGCACCCCAGGTTGGGAACCTCTGTTATAGAACTTACTCATTATGCCTCATTGTTAGGGCAAGTTTTTGTTGCAGTAAAAAAGTGAGAAAGTTGCATTTATTTTCAACGGAAGTTGCATTTATGCGCAGGAAGTTGCATTCATGCGTACATTTGACTGCGAAAGACTTGACACAACCTATTTTCGTTTGCGCGGGCTTGGCCAAAAGCCAAGATTTTCCGCACTTCCACCTCTAATTCAGTTCGGGCACTGTCGTACTTGAGTGGGGTTGTAAAACTTCTAGCTTGCAAACCAACTGTTTCGTCATAGATAACATTGAGACGCAGCTAATCCGTCATATAGCTCTTTTTCATGCA
>JGI24159J19872_10014742_pt1 | contig 10091 bp, 3 predicted proteins | sample Ectturendosymbi4_FD_19872 | JGI IMG/M metagenome (IMG submission 19872) | reverse complement strand
GTTCGCTAACTATTGGCTTACTGCATGCGATGGCTTTTATGATGCTTCTGCTTGTTGGCTGAGTCATATGAAACAATAAACCATTGACCATTGACCATTAACATTATTTGACTTCACTTTGATGAAAAGACTTTCACATCCATCCATAGGTAATTTCAAGTCTTAAACTTAGAGCAACGCGCATGGTTGCTGAGTTCTTTCCGGTTTCTTCTAAGAAATTACGTGCGTCATAATTTTGTAGTTTTCTTAAAGTGTATCTTCTACTTTAATTTGCTGTGCTTGTTGGCACCGTCTTAAATCTAGCACTCTTCCCTTTACACCTTATGTAACCGACCAATCAGTGATGCGTGACGCGACAGGCGGTTCAGACGAAGTCATCATTTCCTTTGTGTCGCTGAAAACTAAGGAAGGCGAGTGTGTTGGCAGAAGAGGGAAAACGCCTTTGCGAGCTGCTCGAGCCATCGAAATACACGGACTCTGCCTCCGAGAAGCTGCTGCTTGGCTTGAAGGTACGTGGAAAGGTTCACAGTTGCATGCCCATGAGTTACACGAACTAGTTCAAGGTGTTGATATGATTACTAACCACACAGGTTGGAGTTCGTAGTATTTCAAAACCTTGTAGTATTTCAAATCCAAGTTTTGCCGACAATTGACTCTTGTTGTAGAAGTAGTGTTTGTTAAAGTCAGCCGTCTGTTTCTTTCGTTTAATATTCTTTAGCTCCTGCAGCGCAAACATGCATTTACCCTGTGATGTCGTACGACACAGCATTTTTGCTTTCTTGCGTTTTTTGACTGAGTACTGTGTTGTGGGCCATGAGTTTAAACCAATAATGCAAATGAAACAGAAAAATACAAGCAAGAAGTTGAAGAATATAAAAATCTTGCAAGAAACCAACGTATTAAAGGCCGGAAGACGCACCGGCAGATATAAAACAGCCGTCTGGCAGGATAGGCTTGATTGCCCAGATAAACAGATCAGTGGCTCCCAACCAGGGGCCCCTGGTGCTCCGAAACAAGATTTTCGGGGGTATTAAATACGATTTTTGAGGGTGAGATTTGGTATATTTTTGGATGTAAGAACCGAGATTTATGTAGACTTGCATGTGCAGTACTCGAAAAATATTATCCAGCCTCATTGTACCAGCTGGCAGATAACGTTACTATTTCGACAATTCACATTGCTAACTGCGTGCATTGCTATTTCGGCTTGACGCTGAGGTTACCACGCTGAAGATGGCCGGTGATGCGATTGTAAGCGCATTGTGACGTTTAAAGGTTTATGGCGCAATCATTGCAAGATTGCTGCTTAGTTTTTATAATACTGGAAGGTTTCTGTCTTCTGGTGATCAACCATGCAAAGTTACCAGAAATTGTGTAGGCTACTGAAGATCTGTCGATTCTAGTGCTCTATGCAACAACATATTTGTGCGAATCTGCATTTTTATCCTTACTTTTCGGAATTGTTTGAACTCCTCGAAGTTGAATGGTTTGAGCATGGCTCTGGGTAATCATATGTAAAGATATAAGCAGATCGATAGTTTCACAGAAACAGTAACAAACAAGTCAATAGGGTTGTTTCTACGACTGAGTGTTTTCTGTTTTTGGTGTTAGCCTGTGTTATGAGTGGTAATTTTGAAAATGAAGATTCTGCAAAATGGGATTATTTTTGTAATTTCTACGCTTTTTTAAAACGAGAGGGTGCAAGTATCACTAATTTTATGAAAGGGTGCCAGTTTCACACAATGTTGGGAATCTATAGCCTGGATACGGGGATGTACAAGATTTCTGAGTGAAAACCTACAACAGTTTAGCGCTGGCCAATGTTCTATATCACGATATGGTAGTACTAGGCCTACAGTTATTTGCATTGTAGTCTTCAATTCATAAAATACATGCCTGGTGTTATGGCTTTTTACATTTTATTTTTGTCTTTCGTTGTTATGCCTTCTATGTATAGTTTAAGCTTGAAACTTCAATTTCAATATGATTTCCGGATTTGTGATGCGTACCGTAGTGTTGCGTAATCGATTTCCTTATTTTTCTATTAAAAATGATTGTTGTACTGTATAAAGAAAAGTGGAAAATACAGAAAATAGGTCACATTATGCAAAACATCAGATGCAAACAAATTTCCTGTCAAATTGCTGATAGCTTAGACTGTCACCTTTGTGGAGACTATTATTACTTGAACACAGATATATGCAGCTCAGAATCATTGCACAAAGTTATCAACGCAGAGCCTAGTAAGCTGATTCCTCGCAAGCTTGCGGCGCATCTAAAGAGCTTTTAAATGTTGCGTTTTTACATATCAAACTAGTCGGCTCATTGTAAACTTACAGTACATGAAGATGAAATAGTGTTGGCCTTTCTTAAAATTATCCATGTCCATCGCAAAGGTTTTAGCTTTTGGCTTTTTTTAAATGGTATGAAATGCAATTTAACTAAACCAGTACCTGCGCTCCAAACAGTTCTGATATAGCCTGCTTTAAGTCCAATTCAGATTTAAAATTGGCTTTAAAACTCATAACGTTAGCTTTCATCTGATTAAGTTACAGTACGCAGCTGTTACGGCTGCAGCATAGCAAGTGTACTAGAGGTAAAAATAAACAGAGGTAGTTCTTCGGTGGCACTGCAATTCTTCTGTCAATAGCTGATCTATTGTGACGATTGGGCTGTGACAAAGAACATTAAATCATTCCATCCTGATAGAAAAAATTGCTTGACACGATTTTATATCAGTGTGGGTGAGCCTGTACTTGTGTGTGAACTGTGAATATGATCTCACGGACCGCTCGGAGGGACCTAGCGTACCGGGTTGAACCCTTGGCTTGGCAATTACCGAGGGTGAAAAGTGTGGGATGTCAAGAAGATGATCCAGCAACGTAAGAGTTGTAAGTCGGGCCGGGCTTATCGGGTTGGGCAGGATTGGGATTCAAGTTTGACAAAATGCTTCGGGTCGATTGCGGGCCCCCACACAATGTTTTCACAGCGACGGACACTTGTCGCCAGTTACTGTTGAAGCAATCGAGTTGATAAATCTTTAATACAAAATGATTACTTGCGAACTATTTCGCCATGTTGACTTTGCTACGTCACCAACACCCCGCAGTTGCCCATATCTTACTCACTGGGTAAGTTTGTCTTTCAGACCTATATTGGGCTTCAAAATAAATGTCGGGTCGGACCGGCTTCGGGCTTCAAAATGAGAAGCGTTTCCTTCTCTGTATCAACATGATTTTTGTCTTCCATGGCCTGTACGTGATGTTTCGTTTAAAACTAAATGCTGACGTAGCTTGCAAGAGATGATAGAAGGGCATGCGAGCAGCTGGCAACCCGGTAATGATTGCCTTGCGTGTACATGTTACATGCGTTGAAGCCAAGTTTGTGCCAGTTTCGTGAAAATGATTGGTTTCTAATTTTTGTTGCCAACAGCGACGGGTTTAAATGAAATCGCAAAAGTCTTGTTTTGTGCGACGCACGCTAGATGGCGCAGCGCATCGAAATGAGTTTTCGTTCGACGGTAATCTCTCCCGGTGGCAGCGCACTCACTCAGCTCAACGCCAAAAATCAAGCAGTTCAAATGTAAAGATTTATGAAAATCCAGATGAAGAGCTTTTCAACGTAAATTCTTCCCAAAATGAAGTTTTCGTTTTGCCAGTTCGACTTCCTTGGTCAGGAGGATGAGACTTGCCCAAACACCAGGCGACCAAAACCCTCTGGGGATGCTGCCCACTACTTGCTGTGATATCCATTCACTTTGCCAACACTGCCTTTCGCATCTTCTATTGGTAGCTCGTGTTAAAATTCGTAGTGAATACTTTTTTGCGAAAGCAAACCTGCGCTGCAATGTAACTCGCAAAAAAACGGCCTAGTTAAACTTTGCTAGTCATGTCTTGGTGTTCCTCCCGCAAGTTCACACAGTGCAATGGTATGCTGTCGTCGACAACTTCACTATTCTTGGAAATTGATTTTAATACTACAGCCACTCTGTGCGCTGAGCGTAAACAAGTGCCTTGGCTCAAATCGCTGGAAGAGCAATGATTTAACCCTGAGGAATTTCTTGTTGAATAGCTTCGTTTGCAAGTGTTTGCTGTCAACGCAATTGCTTCTAGTTGTAGGAGACAGCACCATTCAACTCAAGGAAGTAGACACGTATTAGGGAAGTGTCAGCCGCTATAGAGTTTTATAACTCTAGTAATGAAACTGCAGAAGTTAAAAACAAACCCTCGCAGAATTTCCGAAAAAACACAAATCAAAATTTTAACAAATGGGTTCAAAGTTCCGTCTTGCCGTGAGGCCAGCGACCAGTGGCCAAGTCAATAGATTCGCAAGAGATGATGTTTGCAAACTCAACGCTAGAATTTAGTAGTCGCTTTCGTCACACTTTTTGTACTTGCGTCAGTCATTCGGTGTTCCGTGCAGCAATGCAGTTCGTTGCATCTTAGGGACACAAAAGCACAACTATAAAAGCACGATGTTTGTAGTATTTGTAGAGTTGTCGGTTTCTTGTTCTTACGCAAACACTTATTTGTTCGTTTTTGTCATGTTATGATGCAAGATAGCATATTGTGACGTGAATTTTTTAACTATTTTCAATACCGATTTAGTCGTAAAGCAAGGTTCAGTGTATTTTGGTGGTGGTTGCGTAGTTCAGGTTGTACTGAATTTTAATAGACTTTTGGAAATATTTGAAAAAGCTGTTTCGGTCTCTCAAAACAACTTGAAACACTGCATGCGGCATCCGGGAAAGATATTTTGATTGTAGTTTGAAAATTCGCTGACGGCTCTGCACAAACTGCTGAAGGAAATTACATGGCAAATGTTTGTCTGTTTTTTTTATGCATTTGCCTGAGCTCGTGTAGTTGCTGAAAGCAAATTGCAATTATTTTAACGATTTCATCAAATCAAAAATTTTAATTTAACCAAGTTTGAGTAACATGAGAGCTGGGCAATAGTGTTTATTTGCCTTCGACTAATCAATTGTCCACAAGTGTAGTTGTAACGTCAACTGTAGTACCACTATTTGATTTCTATGATGTTGTTTCTTTCTATTTTTCTTGCTCCAGTTCATGGTTGAACCGATCATGCTCTATGAATATCGTATATGCCGCCAGGCAAACTCACAGCCACGGGGGGCTTAGGGAGGCAGAGTCCCCCAATTTTTGTGTGTCCCCAATTTTTGTTTCAAACATAAAATAAAACAAATCTTGCCTCCCTAAAATTGTATTTCCCCAGCAACCCCATGTTGATTCCGCGTCACATGGAATGTTTCATTTTCTCTTCGTGCCACTGGCAGTGTCTACGAGTGGTAACCGTAGCACTGGCAAGACAGCAGAGACTCAAAGCGTATGAACTCAGCAGCAACTAAGAAGCCACTTCGAACTTTCTTTAGCCAGGATGAAAGTTTTCCGGTGTGGCAGCTGTATGTAGTGGAAGGAAGTGATTGAGCATTCTGGCCTCTTGCGACACACACATAGCCCAGGAAAGAGCTCGGTGGACACAGCTGCGTAACCTGGTGTTTTATCAAGAAACTAAGGCTACAAAATGGTCAGTGAGAAGTCAAAAGTTTTGTACCATCCGCCAAAAATTATGCTGGGTGGTGTTTTTCATTTTAGCAAGCTGCACACAACAGTTTGTACACTTCATGCACAAACCTCATTTGATAAACTAACCTGACATTCACCCCCATCTGCGCGCTGGTACCAACGCGATGTTTCTATGATTTTTTGAACTAAAGGAACGTAACTATGAGAATTGCTAAATTTGAACGCAATGTCGTGTGTATTTAAGTGCAATAGAAGTTGCAAAATCACTGAAACTTAATTGGATTTAATCACAATTACAACTACTGTACTACCAAAGTTATATCTGAATAGGAGCTGATGAGTGGTGATGCCTACCTAACAGGCGAAATATGTGCTGTAATAAGATCAACGTATCTGACTCTTGGCTGTGAGAAGATTCCTTTAGTTTAGATACACAATACTCTTAGTAAATGTTCAGTTTACTCTGTGATGAAAGCACAATTTGCATAACTAGCTAGTACGTTGTACATATTTCGAATTTAATTCATTTTTAATGAACGTATTGGTTTGCGCATTAGAGCATAAACTGGGGAAATATATGGACTCTGGCACTGTAAAAAATTCTGGTCATCAAATGATCACATTTTAAAGTGGCATTTTCCATATGAATAAAACATAGAGCAACAAAATTAGTTCCCAAACCTAAGCAGTTACTCAAACACTGAACACCATCTCAAAACACTTAGCCTAACTCACACCAGTGAAGATACAGGAACAAAGATACAAAATCTTTCTGGCTTGCACAGCACAGCACATTGTCTAACCTTAGCCCCGCGTCCAGCAAGGCAGCACTGCAGACACTTCTACACCATCTAAACCAGAGATGATCACGGAGCCGGAGCCGGAGTCGAGTCTGGCCGGAGTTTGCATTTTAGGCTGGAGCAGGAGCCGGAGTCAATATTTTAGATTCGAGCCGGAGTCAACATTAAGGTCTGTGCAGGAGCCAATCAAAATTTTCAAGGGACCTAATTTCTTTATGATGCTTGTTGTTGTCAAACAGAATTGGCATAATACGCACCCCACGAAACGCTTAGTCATGAAAAGTAGTTTTGTGGAGTTTAAAATGTTAAAAATTTGTTTCCAATTACCCACCCTACTTTACGCGGCGTTTTAGAAAACCCAACTTTTCTCAAAATCAAATCTCGGCGCTTTCTCATTTAATCTTCGACGTTTTACAAAAGATCTCTATCCTCTTTCCCTGAATCAAGTCAGCCTTAACGTAACCCAAGGATTGAAGTTAATGCTTGCTCAGACTTTATGATGTGGGTGGCTACTGCTTATTTGAAACACGTTAAGTTTTTCACTTAATTTTCGTGGAATATATGAATCAAATGTTTGCTGAATGGGATTATTTCATGAGAGGTTGTTTAACCTCGTTAACATAGAAAATTAAAGAAACCCATAGATTCAACTTGTTAAAAGTCATAGTCAATACTGCGATAGCTTAGTTTTTCAACGAGAAGTTTGGTGATCGATCTTTTCTTCGACACGGACTCAAGTTTCCCGGCAAGAACCCACACTTCAAGCTTCGGGCAGCAACAGTCCCTGTTAGTTAAATCAGGGGTGGGGAACCTGCGGCCCGTGAGAACCAGGGGTGGGGAACCTGCGGCCCGTGAGAACATTTGATGTGGACCGCATCAGAATTTTCGTTTCGTCAAAACGAAACTCCTTAATGGGCAGACACGTAGACAGTCATTCAATAGAAGTCTCTCTCACACATCAGTTTCCTCTCCTTATTATTATCCTTTGGAATATCGAGGCAGTAAGTAAAATTAATGGAGCTCATGCGTCTCCTGAAGTAAATGAGTTCCCACTTCCTGAGTTTCAGTGCTGCCACAGGCTTTTCTGTAAAAATCACTAGTTTCACAAAAAAATTCACTAGGTCTGAAAAATATCACTAAGATTCAATTTTTTTGCGTCAGAAATTTGCAGTTTTGCTTAAAATGATTTAGTTATCTCCTTTATTCAAAAACCTTCACATCATGGTGGGCAAACATTTTCTACGGAAGGCAACACTAAAAATTTTATTGCCACCAGGTCGCATATTATGTCTATAATTGCTTTAAATACTTCAACATCAACTTTTTACATTAGCTAGCACAAAATGAAGGTAACAATAGTATCTTCCGGCTGAATGAAATGTGGTTTTGAATGAAACGCGCGGAATGAAACCTCGAGAATTCTAATCTAATCGATAAAATTACTTTTATCTATTTACGTGTGGCTGCCCGGCTTTCAAACGAAGTTCCTTGTTTACTTTTGTACCGCGACTAGATATTTAAAAAGGTATCAATTTACTTATTTCCTTGCAATGCGTAAGAGCAGTGGTTCCCAAACTTTTTCTGATCTCTTACCATTTGTGGGTCCTGTGATGTCAATGCGTACCACCTTGTTCCAGGAAAAGTCAGTGTGCCAAAGATAAATCGATCAAAAGTTTGGAAAACCATAATTGACACAAATGCAACATTAAGAAAATGGCTGTGAGAAAGTATTATGGCCATTTTAGAGAAACCAACAAGGGAAGTAGGCCACACAAATTCAGGAATTTATCAACAGAACCCGACAGCTAAAAATTATAGCTGTGAATATATTTTTTGTGAAAAAAACAACAAAGTAGGTCTATTCGTGTGCCACCTTGAAAGCTTTTGCGTCCCACTACTGGTGCGCGTACCACAGTTTGGGAACCACTGCTTGAGAGGCAGTGGAGGTTGTTATACTTGGGAGGTCGGGCACCGCCTGCACTGGTCCAGACCTTGCGTAACCTGCTGCGCCTTCGCTTACGTAACTGAGTTGCGTAAGTTTATGTGACGTCACAGCGATCTCGTTATGATGTCATCGTGAGTCGTCGATCGCAAGTCACGTTTCTTCTGAATTTCGGGGTGGTTCGGAGAGGCGATAATCACGTGATTCGATTGTTGTCGATAAGCACTGCTGTTGCGGAATCTATTGTGACGTAACTATCCTGCAGCGCGGTGGGAAGGCCGTCGTTGGTTTTCCACCATTAACTGTCACTGTGTTTTCTAACTCTCGTCAAAATGTTTCAATCAGGGTTAACTGACTAGATGACCTCCATGGTCTTTCACCAACCTGAGTGACACGGTGACATTTTTGTTTACCGCGTTTAGTCGCATTTTTTTGTACTAAAAATTCACCCAAAAAGTCAGGTGCGACTTATGCAAGAAGTGTCACATGCGCATGTACGCTGCTACTGTGCGCGTGTTATCTGGACGGCGCTTTGCACCTTCATGTGTGTGCGTGCATGCGCATGCGATGACAATCGCAAGAAAAACGCAGAGGCCAACTAGACGGGGATAAAGTATTTGAAGACAATGAATGCAGTGACTTTGATGGCTTTAAAGTTTGTGTTACGCGATTTTGATGAATGCGTGTTGATTAAAATATTTTGTACCGTTTGATCAGGTCAAATATGGAGGCGCGACTTATACGCGCATGCGACTTCTACTCGAATAAATACGGTAAACTGATCAGTTATTTTCCCAATGTGGTTCCATTTATTCTAATGTTCACCAACACTCGGTTTCTTTATTGCGTGATGGCTCTTTAGATTGTTTCTGTTTTAACTGAACCATAACCATAACAATAAATCAAATAGGATTTTGCTTTAATTTACGATTTCTGGACCTGCTAGCCGTCTGTGACCTGTGACTGGCCTAATGTGCCTTGACTCCGAAGCGGTCTAGTTGTCCAGAAAGGTTTCCAACCCTGACTTAACAATTATGACATTTGCGAATTTTCTCTAAAGTATAAATAAAGAGTCGCGGCGTGGTGAGGTGCAGATCTGGTCTCATTACCAGCCGTAGCGTTAAGCCGTCATTGGCTGCTTTAATTCTTGCTCTTCTCATCATATGCACACCTATTTCAGCCAAAACGTCTTTCACTGTTTTGTATTTTCAAAACATTCCTGAAATGAAAATTTTAAGTATCTGGTGGTACGTTAAGAAGTGTTGCAAGTCTGCCCAGAATGAGTAAATGAATACCTCAAAGCTAAAAAAGACGATAAGCATGTTTCCAATGCCTACAGCGCTGAAGTAAAACTAGTGGGCGTAATTGTGCAATTTTTGTTTTCTTCAAAATAACAAGTGCCAGCTGACTGCATTTTGAAGCAACGATACTTTTCTCAAAGTATCTTTGTGGTGTTGCCGATAAGATTCAGTTTAAAAAACCATGTTTCCACAATTTTTGCGTAGCCCACTTCATAACAAGTTCCTTTGATTCCTACGCCTACCGAACCCATCCTTTAAGATGTTGCTTGGCGGCTGTTGGGACCAGGAGGGGGACAAGTCTCATAAAACAGCTTTGCGCTGGCCAAGAAATCAAAGTTTGTCCATTGCTTGTCCTTTTCGCGCTTTTCATGGAGCGGTAATTGATTTTAACGCTGACCGCTGCTGCGTCTATACTTTCAGCAGGTGTTGCCCCACGTCTTTTGTAAACAATTCGAGTATTGAAAATGAATTTCAGTTCTTACTCAGACAAGCCCATGTGGAC
>JGI24159J19872_10014738_pt1 | contig 10095 bp, 3 predicted proteins | sample Ectturendosymbi4_FD_19872 | JGI IMG/M metagenome (IMG submission 19872) | reverse complement strand
AGTAAAGACAAGCAAGGATTTATTGAAAAGGGTGTTTGATTGCTTTGGGCGAGATCTTAGACGTTTCTAGTTCCTGTTTCTAAGTGATGCTGGCAAGCCTTGCGAGGCCAAATAAATACATAATTGTGGTTTTGTTAAAGACCATGGCAATTTGCTTCTTTGTAAAAACGTACCCTGCTTAAAATCTGCAGATACTCTATTTTGTAACTTATCGCAATATACCTGGCTATTGCTGCCAACGAAGCGAAGTTTTTGTTACTATTGCTGTACAATGGAGCAATTTCTTTTTGTGAAGAAAGGGTAAAGCGCTCTGCAAACGTCCGTTTGCATTGCATCGTCAACAACCTGAAAAGTATGAGCAAAATGTCGATGTTGCCCCCCTGGAAAAATTACTGCGGATGCCCATAGAAAGGGGGCTTGGGGCCATTCTAATGAAAGTTTGCCGATCACTGCTATACGCAATACTGTTGAACGGAGCTTCAGCAAGTTGAGGCTAATTAAAACGTTTCACAGATCAACTATGACTGATGAAAAACTAACAAATCTGGCAATGATATCTATTGAAAGTAAAACTGCTATAATATGTGATATGTTTGAGCTGACAAAAACATTTGCATTTATGAAAACTTGGAAAAGTCGTTTTCCTAGCTTGAAACATAGCAAATCCTCAAGTTTGTCAGCTTTATACGTTGTGTTGACGCTGTAGAAAATGCTGCTATAAGCATTTGTTAAAATAAATCGATGTTTTTGTTTACGTAAATACTATGTATTAAATGCATTGTTTTGTATACTGGGGGCCCAACGTTTTCGGGGGGGCCCCCAACCACCTAGCGCCGGACCTGCTTGTCAGTACAGTAACAACACGATGATATTGTTTGTATACGCAATATAAGAATGACAATACTGCTTTTCATCGGAGTTCTGCCGTTTCTGTCGGCCTTGAGTTAGAATCTGATGTTACGTCCGTCCTAAATTGCGAAAAACCTGTTGATAAAGTTCGTTTGTTTGAAGGCACGTAAAAAAACCTTCTTGATAGACTGTGACTGTTGGATGTTGGTGGCAAACATTTGTTATCGGTTGAGGCAGATAAATACATGTTTGCCCTCTTCTTCATAGAAGCAATTGCTTGTGCTGGTGATGGCTACCTGTGGTAACTGTTCCAAATGTGCTTTACAGAAACCAGAATTGTAAGTCGGACGGGGCTTTTCGGATCGGGCCGGGTTCGGGCTTAAGTTTGCCAAAATGTTTCTGGCCGATTTCGGGCGTGCGTGCAAAACTTTTTTATAACATTCAGAGTAACAATTTTTTTGTTTCGTAAGGTATATTTGCTATGCTAACCGCGGGGTCTTCTGTGAGTGAAGTGATTGTGATTTTTCTTCAGGTAATTCTCTTTGCAAGCACAGCTGCGTTCTTTGTTCTCTGCTCTGATAGTTCCAGACTCTTTTTGAGAAGACGGACACCGGTGAGAAAAATTAGCACGCGATGGCATTGCGTCGATGAGATCAATCACTCATGCGATGTTTGGCTTATTTTTCGAAAGGATGGCCTACAGACTGTTTTTTCATGCATACAACGCTATCCTATATAGTTTATTTTAAGCCTATGGCACCATCGTGAATAGTTTCGTGATAGCTTCATTTTTAATGAGAAACATTGCATTCCACAATCTTATCGGTCACTAACAAACCACGTTTGTGTTTGTTTAAGCTAGCGGTTCCCAAACTTGTTCGAGGCATTACCCAAATCAAGGTAGGGATTATGTCTTAATTACCCTCAATATTTCGCAGTGACCGCTCATAATATAGAACAACATTGTGGTTTTGGTTCCGCATTACCCCCGAAGAATCGCATATTACCCCCCAGGGGTAATTTGCCCCCAGTTTGGGAACCACTGGTTTAAGCCAATGTTTTGGTCAAGGTGGTTGCTATTTTGGGTGTGATAAAACCGTGCACCTGCAGATATACCCGTACACTACATTTTTGATACCCAGTTGCGCATATATTGACTCTCTCGGTAAATTTCACTTTCGGGACTAATTCGACCTTCAAAAATAAATGTCGGGCTCGGGCCGGGTTCGGGCTTCAAAATGAGGCCCATTTACAACTCTGTCAGAAACACCTAGAGCAATAGTGCAGCCAGACATTTTGATTAGAGTGATAAAAACACGGAAACTTCGCTTTGGTCATAAATTTAGATAAATATTCATTAAGTGATGTCAGTTTGCTACAATAGCCCACGTGTCCCCTTTGGCAGCACTCCTGTCTTACAGTATGCTTTGTTCTGTATAGGCTAGTGTTTTAACGCTAAGGTAGAGTTTTAAAGCTTTACAAATTTCGATATTTATTTTATCAGCGGTGGGCTTCAGTTGTCAAAGTTATTGTAGTAGTAAATCATTTAGTCACTTCTGAAATACTAGAGCGCTAGTCGCTGCAGCACAGTGGTCTCTAGTAGTAAGCGATTTGTCAATTACGTTGTTTCTGAAATATACGAGCCTTAGTAGGAAAATTTGCAGCGTGTTTGATGCGGATCCCACGTTTGGTTGTTTAGAACTAGATTGCCAGTATACAGAAATTGCTTGTTGAAGCTCTAGAATTAGATGTTAGTTAAATCAGCACAGTTACTCGCGAGTTTTACTTGGAAAAACGTGTCTACATTGGGCTTACTTCATACGGTTAGCTGAGGGTGTTGCGAAAATACTTTGCTGTGCAAAACTTGTCTTCCTGCTACTTACCATCAGCCTATAGCAGGGGTCTCCAAACTTTTTTGTCCGAGGGCCACACAAGCTATTACACAAGAGTCCGAGGGCCGGACATCTTACATAATGTGAATGTTTCGGGATATGTTACTTTCTACCAATCAGTAAATGTTTCGTAAATATGCTGTCTTTTCAATATTGACAAAATGTCTCCGCAGGCCGGATGAAACGGCTTTGCGGGCCGGATTTGGCCCGCGGGTTGCAGTTTGGAGACCCCTGGCCTATAGAATAGATGATTACAACAATATATTTTGTATTACTTGGAAAATGACAACTTAAAAAAGGCATAAATAAAGCCTGTGTCCACTGAATGGATTGTGCTTGTTTGGTTGATAAAATACGCTATGTGATGACTATAACAAACGAGTTTACCTACAACTAATCAGGTCGACAAATAGACGATATTTTCGAGAGCGGCAACACGGCCCCGCATGAAAAAGTAAATATCCGAAAAATAAACCTACAAAAAACGCTAAAAATAACGGAAATTTAACGAAGAGAACTTCTGAACTACAAGAAAAAGCTATAAATTCCAAGAAAAGATCGCATTGCCATTTGTTTTTGAGAGGAATGTAGCAAAGGCTTTAATTTCTGTTGAAGATCTAAGGCAATCGTAGAAGCAAAGTCGGCACCACAAAAGATAAAATGTTGAGAGGATAATACACGAAAGAGGGGCATACTTTCATGTTTTTAAGACAAGCGACCAAATAGGTCACATCTGCATGGGGCCCCCAAAACTAAGATGCCTTATGGCCCCGCGCTTCCTAAATTCGTCCCTGATGATAATCACAGGTTACGAATAATTTTCCAGAGAATTTCTTTTCTGCTTGAAGAATTCCAATACTAATTTCATCCCACCCTGCAGCCTTAAGTGTTTTGACACCTAGGGAGGCTTCAGTCACAGAGATGTTTTTTCCAAAATGCACCTCTCGTCAGACTGGTGGAATGACAGAGATGAATCTCGCAATGTTTGATCTTATGCAGCGGAAACGCCAAATGGTTTTACAGAACATTTAGTTGGCTTGCTAGAAATTTAATATTAGTTTATACCCAAAATTCTCCAGATTACATTTTGGACATTTTACCACTTGACCTGCGGGCTTTCGCGCCTCAAGGTATCGATAATGCAAAGAATATTCAGCTGTGTTCTAAAAGCAGGCCTCGTAGGCTAATTTCTGTGCTCGAATAGTAGGCCTGCCTTCCACTTCCTGGTTCCACCAACGTAACGCCGATTCGTTTCTGTACCCGAGCAGCTGATGAAATCACAGCTGTTTTGAAAAGTATTTACTCCTCTTTTATGGTCACTGTGCATTCCCGAAGCTCTCGAAACCTCGTAAATTTAGTCAACAACGTTAAATCTGAATTATCCACTAGGTCAGCTAAAACGTTGAGATAATGCCAAGCTTTTCCCTCTTTAAAAGACTACACAGTACGCAAGATTCGGTTATATCACAAAGATTGCAGATCGAGCATAGATTATAAGTAAAAGCATTCCGTTTTGAACGATCTGGGCTAACATCAAACTTACTCAATTGTAAGAGGGGTGGGCGAATTTATTTACGCACATGTGATCAAGTACGAAATGACAAACAAATTAGTTTATGTTTAGGTAAAAAGAAATTTTTTCTCGTGAGCAAAAGCAGTCGCAAGCGTTATGCAAATAAAAGCCCAACCAAGAGACAACAGACGACGTACAATTCACATAAAGTTCACATTTCATTAAAATATAATTAACATTTCAGACAACGTATAATTCATACTTCATTAAAAAATAAACACGAACGTAAAAAGAAATTACGTTTAACTGTAAAAACATTAATTTGCACAAAACATAACAGATTAACTAAAGAGTAACTTTAGTCATCAAAACCATTTTTAATTAATAACAGCAGCATTCTTTACTTTGTGCACAGAACCTAGCTGCTAGTACTGCAGTAACGTTTTCGCACGACCGGGCAAACAGCAACTCTATTTCGTTAAAAGAATACAGAATGGGTATTTGCACCTTAGAATTAGGCATTTGTAGTAAAAAATCGAAAACTTTCAAATGTTTTGTGTTTTTGCGTCTTACAGCGTAAAAGTCTGAAAAAATAGCATACAAACGGAAAACATGTAAAACACGAACACTTGTTGCAGAGCACTGTGGGTTTGAAACAGTGGCTTTACGTTACCATGCAAGTCGTCATTGCATATTAACTATGTGCACAAATTTCAAATTTAGATTTATGAAATATAAGGTGTCAACGTCAATGTAACCTGTAACGCAGAAAAAAAGTTTCGAAACCACAACCACGTTACACTGCTTCAACAAAACTCCGCATGAACAAAAATACAACTAATAAAAAAAAAGAAATATACAATCTAAGAAACAAATACAATTAATCAAAACAAAATCGTGCGTAAAATCCGAGCATGTTAGATTTTCTTCGTAAAGCCTGAGTCCCCCACTACATTTCTCTCAATCTGAAAATGGGAGCGATTGATTGAACTTATTTGATAAACCACAACAATGACAATGCTTTTTTCAATCCCTTGAAATTTTAGGGCTTCATGAAATGATTTTCACATCATGTGCTTTATCAAGTGGTTGTTTTCGCACTGGTGCTTATGCTTTTCTTTTTACATGTCGGAATCGGAGCATTTTCTGTCTGGAATGCATAGTTTACAGCTTGGTTAACGGCGTCCATGTCAACATGATTTTTTTGTATAGGCATATAATGAGATTATCAGCAATGGTGGAGAAAAACAACACTGCATGCCATGAGCATCTTTTTGGGGAATACCAAAATACTGGCTACAAACAAACGTAGTCTGCAACTAATCGTTTTGATGTCACGTAAAGCAAGTGAAATTCGTGGAGTTCAACAATGAAGCAAGAAGAAAACTTCTCCCTTGCGTCAGCTTGTATCGGATGCAATGCTACTTCAACCCCTAACACAGAGATGTCAAACTCGCGTTGCCGGATCTGCTCACGGTTAGTGGCTCCTTTTCGTCCGGGCTGTATCGGACAGTTACCGACTAGTTGTGGCCAGCCATTTTCATAAAACAGTGGTTCCCCAACTGTGATACGCGTATCCACTGGTGGTACGCTAAGGCCTTCAAGGTGTTACGTGAATAGGCCTACTTTCTGTTTTTCTTCACAAAAATATATTCACAACTATAATTTTTACTTGGCGGTTTCTGTTAATAAATGCCTGAAGTGTTGTGTACTTCCCTAGTTGGGTTTTAAAAATGGCTATTATGATTTTCTCAACACGATTTTGTTCGTGCTGTATTGGTGTCAATTTTTGTTTTCAGAACTTTTGATTGAATGACATTTGGTAGATTGAGTTTTCCTGGGATAAGGTAGTACGTGGTAATAGTATGGGACCCACAGACGGTACGCGATCAGAAAAAGTTTGAGAACCACTGCAATACAATGTATAAGGACATGCTACACATCAGTCCCGTAAAATACTCACCTGAGTGAAATGAACGTATGCTGAGCAATAAAAACCAGCATTCGTTGAATGCAAGTTGCTTTTCACAATTTAAGTATTGTTCGCAGATGAACGATACTTTAAACAGGACTGGTTTGTGGCTCGCAGCACATCTGCAGAATATGACCCACACCGGCAAATCGAGATTGGCACACCGGCTTTAATACTTCTCAACCAATGAAGAAACCAGCACTTCTTGAAATAGGTGTTAAAATGCATGTGCAAAGCAGTTATTTAAAAAATTCAAAATGCTTGTAGAAAAACACAGAAGCAAGGAATTGATGCATTGAGAAAAGTCAGTAGCAACTCACAATATTTGAGATATCATCTGAAGGAAAACGCCAATAAATAAAACTTTGAAGCCAGCTTCACAAAGCGGTACTGACAAATAATTTCTGTTTTCTCACAGAAACGTGTCTTCTTTGTACATAACTGAATATAAAATAACTGCCGTTTACAAGAAAAATTTGCCATGAGCCATGCCTCGTGTTCTCAGTCAGTGTGCTTGCTACACTGTTACAGTTATCGTAAGTTTGCGGATGAGCAAGACTGATGGTTTTTAGTCAAACTGACTGTTCACGTAGATGTGCAGCGGTGCAAAGCTTGTCATAGGAGTCAATAGCCGCATTATCAATAAACACCTGTATTCGGTGTGGGTCGTACTTAGGGCTGTGGAGTTGGAGCCCAAGCAATTTTGCATGGTTGGAGTCGGAGCCAAAAATTTCTGGACGGTGGAGCTGGGGCCAGAGTCGGAAATTTGGGTTCCGGTTCCACAGTAATGGTTTGTGGGGAGAGCGAGCTCTGCAAAATGTTTTTTAGTTTGCATTGGACCAAATCGTTCTGAAGCCGGAGCTAAAAACTTCTAGATGATGGAGTCGGAGCCAAAAAATTTAGATGCCTGGAGCTGGAGCCGGAACCCCTACATTTAAATTCCGGCTCCACAGCCCTGGTCGTACTGCAGTGGATCGTAATCGTTTCAAGTTGGACGAAATCTCATTTTCCACGACAAGCAACTTTAACATTACATTCGTTTCGTTGTCGGTACAAACATGGAGGTGCCACCTTGTAGTTCAAACCCCACGCACGGGACCCAGAGGAAACACATATTCTCGCACTTTGTAAAAATAAATCACGAGAAGACGTCCATTCATTGCAGCGACATAAACAAGTTTTGCAGAGAGAGACCACTGTTTGTACTTTGCGTAAAGAGCAACAGCGAAAGAGTTTCCGGGCCAATTACATTTTGAAATTCCGTGTGCTTGCGTCCAGGTACATCTAGATCATTGGTTCTCAACCTTTTTTGGCCTATGGACCACTATTTTAAAAAACATCCGACGGATCACTTTGCTATGCTGATTCTCGTGAACAACTAGGCGAAACTGTATTGCACATAAGTGGGCTTTTTGCACAGTAAAGGTTACAATTTTCAGGAACATTTTACCAAAGATTTATGGAACTCTCTGTGCACCACTAGAAATTCCAACTGGGACCACGTTGAGAATCACTGACCAAGATATATTCGTCAGAGAGAGAGCGAGAGGATATGGACTTGTTCAAATTTTTTTCAGTCCTCGTAAAGAATGTTTTGCATAATTTCAAGTCTGTATTCATCCAAACTGACTGTCCAAGAAGTTGGTCTTCCTGGTATAATGTGTTTGCAACCTGCAAAAAGTTTGGCTGAAAACAAACATCAGTTTTATTACATCGGATGAATACCAAATCCGTGGGCGGATCCAGCCAGGGGGGCGATTTCAGTAATATTTGGTAGTTAAGTCTCACAACGGCTTCGCTACTGTAAGAGAGATGAAGTATACTTCAAAACACTGCTGTGACAAAATAATGGACGACAGAAATGCTTCATATCACGAATGCTGTTTTCTGAATTGTAAAAAATCATGGTGAAAAAAGTTACTTTCGTAGGTTTTAGGAGGGAGGCGATCGCCCCAATCGCCCCCCTGGACGTGCCCCTGACCAAATCACACTTTTCATTTGGCTCCCATTGAATTAATGGCCTCGAAGAACTCTCGCAAAAATAGTGGATTTGACAATGCATGCAATAGCTATACTTGAGTAATTAGAAATGTATAATTTGTGTAGAAAAGCTTTTTCTATTGTTACGTACCAGTCAATGTTAACCTGCTTCTCTCTGCAACTCTTTGTGTCATAACACACCCGTTGAAAACCCATGCGTTCCCAGCTTGTCTAAGAAGTTTTATAGGTAAAAAATGTTTCTTGGATTGCCGTACTCTGGTAACAGCGTGTTTTGTATACACATCCATGTGCGTTTTTAACAAACTTTATGAGTATATCTGTAAACGCACGGAACCTGTGAGGCAGAAAATATTGTAATGCGTTAAAATTACACATATTGCTGCGGTACTTGTCTGTTGGTGACTATAAGAAACTAATGTCTGTACTACGGTTTCATTTGTCGGTTATACACTAGCTTGGTTTGTTAGCCTTCGAATGAGCTCGTAGAAAAGAAAGAGCAAAAGCAGTGTTCTTCCATATCTTTTAAACTGAGCTTAGGTAACACTCTTGATGAATCAAAAAGTTCTAATCTAAAGACACGATTAAGGAACACAATGTATTATTTTGAAATTCGAGCGTCATCAATCTTAAGCCTCGGGCTTTGAAAAATTTGCTACAGGCGATCTTGCGCAAGGATCACCACACTGACAAATACCTTGACGATCCTGATGCCAGACTTGGAGAGCTAAATGATTCTAGTTTTCTAATTCGATAAATTAGAGCGAAATCACAGTAATTCTAATTCTAATCAAAGTCGCTAAAAGGTCCAGTGCTCTAATTTTAGTTCTAATATAATTTCCGGTTTTGCCAAAAATGCTAATTTGTCCGACGATATGTTTGAATACGAAACGAGAATGCACCCTCGTGCAATGAAAGTGCAACAAAATGGATAACAGCAATACAGATTCATCTCGACCAGGTTCGCTCCGCGATGGCTGTCACGACTTCAACTTTATATGTGGTGTGATCTCCACGCCACATTAGCCATGCAGGCGAATCGTACAGCGCGAAACGCGCCAATCGTGGCGTACGAACCTTTGCTATTCTCGTGCTTATGAGAATGAATCCACATTGGGCATGAATTGAGCTTGGATTAAAGTTGCTTTGATTTGAGCAAATATAGTTCTAAATTGCGTTTTAGTTGAATTTATGGTTTTCGCAAATTCCACCAATTTTAATTCTAATCCAAACGCCAAAGAAATGCCAAAAAATTATAGTTGTCGATGTCTGCCTGATGCGTCCACACACGCTGTACGTTGTTGACATTTAAAAGAGTAAATTTTAAAGTTACATTAAAGTTTTTCGAAATTTTCAGTTTTTTTCCAAGAAAACACTATTTGCTTTTGTTACTAAGATGGATAATAGAAATCAATGTGCTGCAGATATTTTTCTGTCTAAATTGAATATTGAACAGAGCATGGGGGGAATTTTCAAAAATTTTCGCGTTCGATTGTCACTTTTGAAATAACAATGGTTTCGTGGATACTGTATTAACAACACCTTAAGTTTTTTTGACAGCACATGTTTTTCTTTACTTGAAATTGCGAAAATGTTCTCAGAAGCCGTGGCAAGAGCTTGGTGATTCTAAATAGCCTTTGCAGATAATGTAATCACTGCCTTATTTCTGGCAGTTTAATCGCCCCAGCACTGGCTGGTTCACATCTTCTCCATGATTTTTGTTCAACCTGCAGCTGTATTTTTAAATACTAGTTTGAGGTTCGTGAACAATTTTACAGCAATTTGTTTTGCAAAATGGACCTTTGGTAATAAGAAAGCAGGTTGTAAATCGAAAGCTTCCTCATTTGTATAGATGATTTGAGCCAAACCAA
>JGI24159J19872_10014737_pt1 | contig 10096 bp, 8 predicted proteins | sample Ectturendosymbi4_FD_19872 | JGI IMG/M metagenome (IMG submission 19872) | reverse complement strand
CCAAACATGAAATGGGGGGTACAGAGTTCAAATGGGGGGGGCGGGCACCACTGACCCCCGCTGGCGACGGCCATGTACCACGTGCAGCAGAGCGTGCAAAAGAGTAGAGCAAAGCATACAAAACAAAATTAGCGGAAGCAGGCAGCACAGCGACACAGCTTGCAGAGCTATTGCGATTCCAGTTGAAGAACACACATTTGCATGACATGCTACAGTGCTCGATTATGCACATTGTTAATAAAAGTGTATGCAGGATCTGCACAGTGTCAGGTCCGCAACTAGGAGGGAAAACCGGGAAAATTTGTCCCCCCGAAATTTTCATGCATCATTTTGGAGTTTCAAATAAAGGTGATACTTTCGTCTGAAAAAAAAACTGAATAAAGTATTGACATATCTGCTGTACTTGTATTGTAGGCTGAACTCCTTGTTTCTACATACTCGTACTTAACTTTACTCGCAATAGCAGCTTTTGTAGTTAATGGTTCATTCATGCATTTTTGTGACTCAAATCACGAAGTAACTCGAATGGAGCAAGAGGAAAAACAACATCAAAGATAAGAAATTAATTTCATGTTGACGAGAATATGACAACATCAGAAACTTCTGGCTTTCGCAAGTTAATGTTTATGTTGTGACATGTTGAATCACAAAGGGTTGGCGAAAGACCATGTGGATCAAGTTCCCAGCCATTTCTAGATCTACGTGTTTGGATATTGGATACCAAATTAAGCAATCACCATACTTTGACTTAAAAGTGCTCATCATGCGGCCTGCACCAGGTGTATGAAATATTACCCGTGCAGGGGGAATATTACCGAGGTTAGATGGCGCTCGGGGCAAGAAACAAGTTTGACACCCCCATCAGTGAAAGCATGGGTTTCTTACTCGTCATCTGCAGATTCTAGGGTCTTTAGTGCTCGCTGTGTCACTCTCCGTTTATTATTTGCTTTTATCCATTTCAATCACAAATTTCATGAGCAATCGCAAGCGTGCCCTCATCATTGAGCTGCTCTGGACTCGGTCTCATCGCAGTGGGGGCTTTGGTGCGCTTATCCCCCCAAACAAAGCTCCCAGCCCCCCAAATTGAAATATGAAATACTATAAATCAGTGGAGTTTTTGTCAATTTTCAGAATTTGAAGGCCCGCTGCACAAACGTAAAGCCCCTCTATTGAAGACTTCCTGGACCGTTCATTGAAAGATTTATGAGAGTATTCAGAGTTACATCAAACAACCGGTTTCGTTGCTTGATTTTAACACCTCAAGTGGAAAGTTTTGACTGTAATATCAACGGGCCGTGTGTGGGTTTTAGGATTTTGTGAGATCAATATTTGGTAGGCCGTATCAGCTTGCTCCGCCCGATATGACTGATGTTTGCCATACTTTAATCGAATATTCGACGTGTCTGATGTATGCCGTACCAAAACTGCCTGGGAAAGATAACTCAGGTACGGCACAGAGTTGGAAATCTTTGCTCTGGCCAGGTTGTGGCAACTGGCAAGTGGCATGAACAGCACATTGCAGCAACATTGGTGGTCTCGTCGACCATACTAGCCCAGCATGGGCTCTGCTTGACATCAGAAACAATGCGATTACTCAAATGTTCGAGATCAGCAAAATAAACTCGTTACTGCCACATAACTTTCATGGTGGAGGTCGCAAAGCCGATCTATTATGGCCAATGCGGTCCATCAAGGTTTGCAAGGAAGCTATTTTTCGATTCGCTATCTCTTCTTTCAAAACCCAATGAGATGTACGCGCTCAGCCACCGTGTTAACTTTATCTGAAATGCGATGCTGATGAATAGCATGAAATAGTGAAATGCGTTGCGTTTTTTCCAGGCTATTGTTTTTTTGGAGTTAATCAGAGCTGAGATGATTGTCCAGGCGGTATGGGCATGGAGGCCTGGCAGGCTCTAAAGTGTATATATTACCATTCTTTCCTTGGCCGGTGGTAACTGCTGGATGCTTTGAGCATAGCAAACATAACGTTCAGCATGCAGAGTAACACATTCATTTGTGGAGATTCATCAAAACCTTTCAGCATAATCCATGATTGAAAAGTCTGATTGTTAGATGCGTATGACTGACCGTTAGCTGAAACTGACGATACTTTTGATATATTAACAGTTTACTGCTGTGCTTCCTGCACAACAAAATAAAAATAATTTTTGCCGTCACGGCTGCTGGCGTTGGCACTTTCTGGCTGGCGAACAGCAAGAAATTTTTGTTTAGGCATATTACAAAAATACTGCTTTATTCTTGGATGGCTAGCTTTACGTTTTTGCTGTGACATTACGTTCTGAAAATACCCCCACAAGAAAGGGACTGTATAAAATCTAGAAAAGACTTGGCTTGCTAAAAGTGCCAGACTCAGTGGCATTCAAAGCGTTAATTATTATGTAACGACCGGTTTTTTAAGGGACCCGATTCGGGTCCATAGAATTGAAAATTGGTTCCCTAGAATCAGAAAATTATCAGCGCGTCCCTAGAATCAGAAAAAATCGGGTCCTTAGAATCAGAGACATCGGGTCCGTACAGGTCCACATTGTGTACCTAACATTTTCCTTAAAAAAATTTGCGTAATGTAATTGTTTATCTCGTATTTGCTATCAAATGATTAAAAGTTGCGTTGCATGGGATTTCAGAGATGTTTGTGATGAATAGGCGAGGTTGCTGTCTGAACTGCACTTATTTGGTCAAATCGGTTTTGGACGTTAATCGAAGTAACAATTCAGCTCAGCTACAACTTTTCGTGGTTGTCCAGATTTAATGTGGAAGTACCAATTTTATGGGTCCGCACAGGAAATTTATGGGTCCGTTTTGAATCCATAAAACGCCTTAAAAAACCCTGAGCATCATAGCAACTTTTATTGGCAGGTAATAGAATTCCGTATCGGCAAACATGGCCACCAAATAGACGTGCTGTGTGTGTACTGAACTACTTCAAAAAACTAAGTCAGCATGAACCAGAAAGCCGCCAGACTAGAGCAGGCCTGCACAACATACAGCACTCGGGCCACATGTGGCCCGCGAAAACTTATCTTGCCGCCCGCGAGAGCTTTCTCAATTGCAGAAAATGTTGCGAAAGCTCGACCTCCAATTAGTAATTGTCGTTCCCGAATTTCTTCCATACTACAACGAAATCTCTACATCCAAATGAAAGAGACTTTTGCGGCCCGCGGCAAACTTATAATTTGGCCCTTTGAGCTTTCTGAGTTGTGCAGCCCTGGACTAGAGAATAAATGAAAAAAGAATGAGGTTAAAAGTTATGACTGTATATTGGATATAAACCATTCGTATCACGAATTGCCATTTCAAATCTTCGGCGCTCTTCAATTTCTACCAGCGTTCCTCACCAGAGATGAATGGAGTCACATTTTTCAGACTCCGCTCCTCCTCCGCCTCCGAAAATTTTTCAAACATCAACTCCGACTCCTGTTAACGCTCCGAAAACTTCCAAGTAACTCGTATCAAAAAGATAATGTCTATTTTGCCTCATGAGACAAAATATACGCCATGGCTATTTTGCCTTTGGTCGAACACAAATGTTTGAAGTGGTCATGTGACAAGCACAATACAGGGATACACAACATGTTGAGGTTTAGAGTTATGGCTTAGCCTATACTTTACGCAACGTAAACAAAAATCCACAAAAACCTTGCCTGCACTTAAATTAGACGTTACAGTCAGCTATGTAGGCCATGCATTCCAAACTTGTCATGTGTTTTGAAGTTGTCATGCGATCACTTCAAACAATTGTGCACAGCTACTGACAAAATAACTTCCGAGCGGTTTCCACCTCATGAGGCAAAATAAACACTGCTTATCGAATATACATCTTTATAACTATAAGTTCTACTTAATTTAAGTTATGAAGTGTTAACCGATGGAATACTAGTTTTAAAGTAGTTCAAGCTTCAATAATTCACCAGATATCTGAAAATTATTTGAATTGAGTGTTAACTTTCAATTTTTACAAAAGACTCATTTTTCATCTCCAAGATCAGGAGCTGATCACCTGTTTACAAATATTGAATCGTACTGTGCCGTGTGTTCATACAAAACTCTGAACTATGACTGTGCCAAACTAAGACACTTACAGAAATGTGCAATGAAATGCTGCAAAAGATTAACAAGATGAACATAACGCATAACTTACAATCCCGTTCAAATTTAACGTGGGCATTAGAGCTGCAAAACATATAGGTTATCTTTAAGCTGCAACTATGAGGGCAAACATCCAGGCGCGTAGCCAGAAATTTTTATAGGGGGGAAACCCCGTAAGCAGGGGAGCTTTGCCCCCCTGCAAAATTTTTCCCCCTCCTGGAAATATGTGTTGGGCATAGTTTAAAAACTTTGGGCCCCTCTCAGAAAACACTTCACCCCGCCTGGTGTCCCAAGCTGGTTACGGGCCTGCTGGGTAGGAGACAAACAATAACCAAGTCACAACATTTAAATATTTATTGCCCCTTATTTTCAATGCATCATCCATGAAACGTGCATTTGTCTGGCGTTCTTTTCCTGAACAATTGTGTTTACACTGATGTCCGAAGATGAAAAGGTTATTTTCATTAAATTGATAAGTTTTAAAAGTTTCTTTTCAGCGAAGTATTAAGCTTGTATTTTGGATGAAAGCCACTATTTTCTCGTACAACTTTCCTGAAAAAGTGCTTGTGACAATCTCGATGCTGTAAGTGCATGATATGCAGTATGGCATTTTTGCCAATATTACGGCTGAGTAAGAAGTCATCGTGGCCGACATTATGCTTGCGCTTTTCATATATACACCAGTGATATTCAACGTGGGCGAAATCACCCCAGGGAGCAATTTTATGCGTCAAGGGGGCGGTTTTGTGATTTAACCGATTTGGGGGGCGATTTCTGCGGGTTAGAATATACAAAATTTCTGAATTGATTCCAAAAATAAAAACTAGATTTCCACTTTGGAACCAATCTATTTGATGCACTTTTGACTTCATGTTTTGCAAAAACGGTTATAAAACAAACGATATAGGACTGATGATGTAACAATCAAACCTACATTGTCCTGCGTAACGCATTACTGCACTAACTATCCAAGGCCACGGAGAGTGTTACTGGCTTGGAGGCAAGCACTGCGGTTCTGACGAATTTTCAGGTGTATTGTTAAGCCTGATGTTTGAAATAAGATAAAACAGTGGAGAAACTGTTGCAATAAGTAGTTTGGTAGTTTGTTGACCTAGTCGTTGCAGAGGCAGCGTCAAAAAGCGACATCAAGCAGTAGCATTTGCAAGTCTTTAGGCATGTCAAAACGCGCGGATTTTTGGACTATTTTTGTATGCAATAGTATGCATTATTTCGTTTTATCATATTTATGTTGGTTGAAAGCAGCCGACACTGATAGAGCTATCGGAAAATACCCAATCGACCGAACTCCATTTCTTAAGCGCAGGAATTTTATCACAGCATGTGAAACAGAATTTCATGCACTATTGAAATATTATTGTCATAAAAATTTTGTTCCCTAAATATTGTTTAATACAGTATTTCAATTTACAACACAGATATTTTCGCATGTTCGTGTGTATGACACGCGGCGACAGATGTCTTAAATTCGGAGCGGTCCAGGAAGATTAGACCAAGTCTTATCCTATTTTACTGACGCATATGAAATATAATTTTCTATACTATTGAAACACCACATTGTTATAAAAATCTTGTTCCTGGAATTTTGCTCAATATTTCGAATTACGCCACCGTCTTTATTGGCACAAACCTGGTCAAGAGTATAAAACTTCGCGATTGAGAATTTATATTCAAAGTAGTCTGCTGCACAGTTGGTAAAAGGCTTGTTCTATTTTGTTGATAAATGTAAAAAAGAACTTCATGCAGCTATTGAATTATTATTATGCTGCAAAACTCTTGTTTCCTGAATATTGTTTAATTTTCGATTTACGTCACTGTCTTTTTTGACGCAAGTCTGTCCTTGTGTATGAAACTTCGCGAATGAAGTCTCAAGTCAAAAGTGTTCTGCAGGACGATTGGTGAAAGTCTTTTGTTTTATTGATGCATGTAAAAGATAACTTCATGCATTATTGAAACATCTTATTATTATAAACGCTTGGTTGCCTGAATATTGTTTAATATTTCAAATTTATGTAATTTATGTCACTGTCTCTTTCGGTACAAGTCAGATCATGTGTGTAACATTTTGTGCATGAAGTTCTAAATTCAAAGTGGCCTGCAGGACGATGGGTAAAAGTCCTGTTCTATTTTATTGATGGATTTCAATAGAACTGTGACCAGCACTTGTCTAAGAACTCAAAATACTTAACCATTTTGCTCCGTGTAGTTTAATTTTTTTCTGTTTCATAATGTGTTTGAGATTATTATCTGTTTTTTTGTGGTATTTAACGTTTTTCGCACGGCTTCTTTTGCATCAAAAGCCTGGCGGTCCGACAGGCCCGGCCTTAGCAAGTGCGGGGCCCGATTGGAAGCACTTTTGCGGGGCCCCACTCAGTGGCTTGTGCAGAAAAATTTTGAGGAGGGCCATCAAGTCATAATGGTATTAATCATGAGTGATGTGAAAGTGCGAGGTCGGAAGGTGTAATGCCAATTTAGGGGTGTCTGGAGAATGCCACCCAGTTTCACCTCTCCAGCAGAGACTTTCCATGTCCGTTACATGGACATCTCCGTAACACCCAATAAATCCATGAGTTACTAGACTCAATAACTCCTCTCTGGCCAGGTACCTACCGCGGGTACGGCAGGCCAATTGGCCATGTTTTAAGCGAAATTAACAACATCCTTGATATTACCAGCCAGCAAAGATAAGATATCACAAGGTAGCTATAAAACATCAACAAACGAAAGAGCGTAACAAGCCCCCCTGGATTTTGAAATTTGATATTTTTCTATTAACTTTTGAACAGAAAAATTTGTCTGTTAGTTTCAAGTTGGTCAAATGAAATTTCACCACTGTTGGCACACTCCTGGAAAAATGCGTTTGCCCACCACCTGGCAAAATCCACTATTGCCCCACCCATGGAAATAATCTTACCGAACCCCATGCTCCTTTGTGTGTAGATCAGGGCTTCTCAAATTTTTTGCACATGCCCCACTATCCGTCAAACGCATCATTTCACGACACCTCATCTATACTGGTGTATTAATACAATTGTACAAATAAGACAATGTTTTTCAGTTTTCAGTTGACCAAATCGTTTTGGAGCTGGAGCCATAAGTTTTTGGATGTTGGAGTCAGATCTGTAGCCAAAAACGTTAGATGTCTGGAGCTGGAGCTAGAGCCCGAACCTGAAATTTGAGTTCCGGATCCGTTATTGCAGTCTACGATACGGAAATCGCATTTGCTAAGATAAACGTATTTTTGTGCTTTAACATCAGCGAAGTTCCTCAGAACTTTGTCCAAGTTTAAGCACCTGCGAATTTCGGATTCAACGGACATAACTGCTAAACTATTCAGGTGCTTTTGTTGGATTGATGATCCTAAAAAAGTTTTAATTACTTTTAGGTTAGAAAAACTCCTTTTTCCGGATGTCACGGTAAGGGGGATGGTCAAGTAAATCCTAAGTCAATAAACAAATTAAGGAAAGAGGCTGCCTTATCAGATCTCTGCGAAGTAAAACAAACAAAATATTTATCATATCTAGTTATTTTGCGCTTTGAGAAGCGGCGCCCCAAACAAAAATACTGTTGCTCGCCTAAGTCAAACATTTTGGTCCCCCAAAATTTTGGGCTGACTATGCCACTGCTATCGAACCGTACGTTGTAGCAACTATTAAAACTTGAAATGCCAAGTACGAAACGCTTACAACTGAAACAGGAACAGCTTCAAAGCTCAAGCTTTCTCTGCTTTAATTAGCTGCTACTGAAAAACTAGACGACATGTTATCGCAACACAGACCACTGTTACGATTCCACAGAACGAATTCTGATGAAAGAGTGCTAAAACCGCGCAATTCAGTTTGGTTTTTGTTGGCAATAGATCTCACCTTTAAAAAATACTGCATGCGGGCCCCGCGCCGGCACTACATAAGCAGCTTCAATAGAAAGTGTAAGTTTGTGCAGGTTAGTAGGCGTAGCGCGGGGCCCGATTGCAAGCAATCGGTCCAATCGGCTAAGGGCCGGCCCTGCTGGCCGACGGTGGCCGTAAACAAGCCCTGCATTTAAACCTAGACAGGTTATTGGATCGCACACACAGGGCGTTCACAGTAAATACTGTACCTAGGATAGAAAAACAAAGTTCTTCCCCCAAGTCGCCAGGAGAAGAAACCTCCGGAAACGAGTACAAAACATGTCCCACGTACCTTGAAGACAAGAAGACTTCAAATATCTGATGTGACATTTGCTAGGAATGGGTCGCCAGAACTTCATTTCCCACGTCAGGATACGAATGCCTAATGAAACCGTGAAGCCACCTAAACTTCCCTAAGGTAATGACTAGGGCCGTTTTTAATGACCTACAAACACTTGATAATAAGACTTTATTTTTCAGAAAATATGACTTTATATGACCAAACAAAAGTGCCTGAGCTAGAAAATACATTTACTCTATTGTACAAAGAAGAATTGCCAACAAAACTAGGCGTTAGAGATGATAGTCTGTGGTTTGTTGAAACCCACTAAAATAAACAGCTCAAAACATGAGCAAAACATGTATTTTGAAGCAAATTGAAAACATGCATGGACATCGGTTTATTTCTCTTGGAGAGCAAGAAAATGCATTTTTAGGCAGTGCATTACATTTCATCCAAAAATCTTGGTTCACCTATGTCTTTGCCAACATTTGCAAGAGATTGTTTTAACCCTTTGGAGACCAACGTTCCCAAAATGGGAACATGTTTTTAAACGCTCGTAACTATTTCACGGATTAAAAATGTGCATCCAGATTTCTTCAAAAACTTTTTCTAGATTGGTGCTATTAAAAATACACCCACTTCATGAAATCCAGAATATTGTTTTGTTTCTTTGGCGATTCATATTCAGTCAAAACGTAGTTTTTCGGGTGGCCAAACTAATCTTTGTTTGTTTATTGTAAGCTCGAAAAATTTTCAAGGCAATATGCCATGAAAATATTTTTTATAGTAATATTTAACTGATCCAAGCGTTAGCTTACACTTTTGTCTCTCTCTCTTTCCTCACAAAGAGTTTGAAAACGATATTCCCAAAATGGGAACGTTGGTCCTTTACAGTACAGAAATATCCTTGTTTGGCAACAGACGTTCAGTAACAGGACAATCTTGAGGTAACTTTTAATCTCATTCTTGTTTCACACTACAGCTCTTCTGAAATAACTCGTTGTTGGAAAGATGTGAAAAGAGTTTGTCACATGCACCAATCTATTTCATTACAGATATACAGTGCAATTGCTTCCCAGGATAGCCAGCATGATGATAGAGTGCTACAGTCATGGGCAAAAAATAAGACCACTTGTACATTTCAGCGAAATCAAACAAACAAAAGTCCTTCACACTTGCATTTTTTCTGAAATAGTGTTTTGCCTGAACATTTTAAATATTTGGTGTGTAAACCATGGCTTGTGTGTGAGGGGGGTGTTCACTGAGTTGGGGGAGGGTTTCACTGATGCAGCTGTGTAGCGATCGTCGAATTTTCTGTCTCTTGGCCTCCAAACAGCCTTACTGCATCCACATGACAATCAAAATTTAGCCTTCTCGAAATCGGCAAAAGAATTGCCGTTGCTAGAAAAACTGAAGATCAACGGTCAACCGTTTGGTGTGTTTCACAAAAATCTAAGTATAGATGAATCAATGGTTCCGTATCGAGGCCTTCACAGCGCTAAACAGTTTATGAAAGGAAAACCAGTGAAATTTGGATGTATAATGTGGACGCTGTGCAGTGTTGACGGTTTTCCGTATAACGTGGATATATACTGTGGAAAAGATTCTCGGAGAACCACCACATTAGGACCATATGTTGTACCCACCATGCGTAGTCCAGTAAGCAGTGACAAACAACATTTTGTTTTCTTTGATAGTTTTTTTTTTGCAAGCCACCAGTTGTTGTGTGACCTGACTGCCAATGATATCAGAGCCTGTGGTAGGCTACAATTAGAGAAAATCGAACTGGACGCTGCCCT
>JGI24159J19872_10014736_pt1 | contig 10097 bp, 5 predicted proteins | sample Ectturendosymbi4_FD_19872 | JGI IMG/M metagenome (IMG submission 19872) | reverse complement strand
TAACATAGTAGCGCTGCAGAGTCGGGATTTTGTTTGTCAGTGGCGCGAACGGCTGTTCTTTATTTATCTTGTGGAATTCGAGCTCTAGTCTTCGCTAAATTCAAACGAGCAATCTCGTCACCACTCCACTGTGGTGCACTTCGAAGCATGTTCTGACAAGTAAAGCTCATTTGTAGGAACGACCGATAGACAGAAAAGAAAAGACCTATGGGCATTGGTCAATAATACTTGAGTATGGTGCCTTACCATCAACAGTTGATGGTAAACCTTCTCCCTACAAATTTTCTGTAGCTGCTGGTGCATTATATTTTCCTCTACCCTGTTGCTATAGACCTGAAAATTAAAAAAAATTGGTCCTGAAATTCGGTTCTTGATAAGCAAACTGAAAAAGGTATGCTGGGCTGTGCAAGAACATTGTCAGAAGCCAGCTCCGCTAGTACTCTTGAGCATCTGCATCAAATCTTTGAAGTTTTCCATTTACGTTCCAGCTGTTACTGTCAGAAAAGAACCTCAAACCTAACTGAGGTAGGCCAAAAGCTGCTTCCTTCTCTGAAGACATATATAGGATGTATGCGGCATGTATCGTGATATTCATATCACATGACTGTGACGTCATGAGTCTCACGACATTGTCAGTTTAATTGCACACTTATGCAACAAACAGCATGGCAAAATGTGTTTATCCAAACACTTTTGTTAAACTTAGCAAGCACTTTTCTTTACTTGCCCGGCATGGAATCCACTAACATGAAGTGGGTGCGCTGCAGTATATTCGAGTTCATCAGTGCGTAATTAATAAAGCACATATATGAAATCTCGGCCGTGTAAAAAAATTTGCCCAAACTTTCAATTGAATCAGTTACTCATCAACGTCCACAAAACTACAAAACAAAGTTACTGGAAACAATTTCTTGATTTTATATATGTTTAATGTGCTTTCTAGGACGCAATAGACTTTCATTCATACACTCGATAACAATTAAGTATAATTTCATTAATGTCGTACAAAATGTGCCCAAATTTTTGACAAAAATCAAAGCTTTTCCGGTTGCACTTGAATCCCCAGCTCTTACACCACTGAACAGATCTCATCAACATTTAATTGCTTGTCTTCAACAGTTCCATCAAGAGTTAATATCTTGCCACCAGCAGATCTTATCAACAGTTAATAGTTTGTCAACAACAGACCCCACAATTGATAGTTTGTCAACGGCAGTTCCCATCAAACGTCAACGGTCAACAACTTTTACCGTCAACAGTCAACAACAGACCGTATCAACAATAAATGGCTTGTCAATAACGTTAATCATCAACAGTTAATAGTTTGCCTAAAGCAGTTTCCATCCTCTTGCAACTAACCGCAGGACAAGAGCAGTTTGATTTGATGGGAGATCCCGCTGGAGATAAATCTTCTTGAACTACGCATACTTTTAAAAAATAGTGTTTTGATTGAAGACATGCACGTTTAACGAACGCTAAAAATAAAATTCCTCGTTTTCAGTTCACCAAAGCGAGGCAAATAAGCGCAACGAACATCGCACGAGCGAGTTTCCGTCTGGCTTGAAAATCCCTGCCAATGAAAATGGCGCGCACGTTTCGACGACACGACTTCGCCAGGAAAATTACTTCGTGCATTCGTCGTCGGATTTTGCGTTTCATGTCGTTTTCTTGATTTTTCGTACCCCTGAAAGACAGCATATTTAGAACTAAACCTTAGTTGCATCGTTTCAGGATATCAGTTGAACGTGTTACTTGTCCAACGCACGCGCGTATTGAGACAGAGCAGTTATTAACGCTAGAGTGTCGGAACTTCAGTTTTAATCGGCTTTGTCATAGAGAGCAAAATGTTATTTGCCAGCGAGCAGTCGTCGTTTTCAGACTCCCTGACACGTGATTCGTCAGCGGGACGTTACACAGTTGTTTATCTTGCGACGGACGTGCGCTGAAACAGCGAGTCGTCATGGCTTTTTTATATTTAGCCAACAGTGCAGCCGGCAACACAAGCTTTTGAAAGGTGGCAGCTGGCCATGGCGCTTCATTTTCGAATCAATAACCTAAAAATATCCAATCCGCGATCAGCGCTTCTTCGAGAATGTTGTGCTGCGGAGATTTGCAGCGCAAACTCGACATGCTGAATGCTGTTTTGTTTCGAATTGTTTTTGAATGGTTGCGATTTGCAACGAGTTTAATTTCAAGTTTCCTTTCATCGCTTTTAAACGATTATCAGTTACTCGCTGTGGCAAATGTCTCATCCCACAATGTTGATCCGTTGAAAATTTCGATCGTCTTTTGGCACGCGACTGAAATAGCACGCGTGCGCGCTGAAGCGTTATTAGACGGTATCGTCGCGATCGCGTTTGTTCCTAATGCTATATATTGTCGTGCGATGAAGCGATGACCTCGCACGTCTTGCTTCTCAAACCGTATCTGCTTCGTTGATGTGGTGCGCCACCATCCGGATCTCACTTCAAGTACTAACACGGTCGCTTGGTGGCTCAGGGTCGACGGTGGCCTGCCGGCAGTTCGAACAGGCCCGAACGACTTGGGAGAAGGTGCTGGTCGTCCTGTCGCCCTTACGATGGTTGCCAACATATCGGACGATCGATACCAGCCCGACGAAGAAGGTGAGTTTAATAAAAAAATTATGGTTTTCCTGATTTTTTCCCCGAAGTTAGCTGCTCGGCTTTTTGACGAAAACGATACGTCGATAAACCTTCGCCCTCGTGACAAGACTAGACTTCTCTTTACTGAACCGCTACGATTGTCCAGGCGTAGTCAGTTCTGGTAGCGATCGAGAGGAAGCGATCTCTTGACCTTTTTGCCATTCGCTGAAAAATCGCCTCTGAGTTTTTGTGCATTCTCACACGCCGACCGTTTCCCGTTGTCACTGTCACTTCCGTGTCTAGAACAAGTGACGTAGGGTGACGTTGATATTTTCTGCCCCGCCATTGCTTTGTCAGTTGCCGATGATCGTTTCGCAAACGTCTGATACCGACGAGTGTTGTTAGTTATTATTTGCAACGAGGTCCATTCCACAACGGGCTTGATTTGCTCGGGTATTTAAAGTGCCCTCTCGCATTCATCGCTCGTCGGAATGATCTGAATCATTCACTGTATTTTCCTCGTTGAGCGAAACCCGTGCTGCTCTATGCAGTTCAAAGATTCGTGCCTATGGAAGATATGCGACTCTCGCAAAATTGCGCTGATGTTCTTTTTGCGTCTTGTTGCGAAACCATCTGCCCAAAGAATTTTATATTTGACTGTCAAACCCAACTCAACCCATGACGATTTTCCACACATCCATTGAACGCCACTCTCGTTTAAACCATGCCTCGCTGTTGCCACCCTGGTTTATGGCAGTTGTTGATACTTAGAGCAAAAAAGGAAGAAGTGAGGTGAGCAGCGAGGTATGTGCTTTGACAGAAATGCAAAGAAATAAGAAACGCGTTGTTTCGAAATATGCGACAGAACTCATAGCAGACGTAGCTTTTCAGTTTCAGTAAAACGCGACGCATTTCGCAGCCGGGTTGACCCGGATTGTAACGACCGAAGAGCCGCCATCATTTTCTCGCAATTGAAAGCAGGGGCGCACCGCACGCCGGTGTGCTCGTTCAGCAGCAATTAATTGATTCCCATCATACAGATGCGAGACGCGAGAAGAGGCATTTGATGGTGGGGTACTATTTCTAAATTGTTCGGCTTAAGAGCACGAGCATCAGTATTGGATCAACGTCATACCCATTGTAACGTCATAATGTTTCTCGCTGATTTGTCGACACTCGCAACTAAGCGCTATCTTCAAATTCAAGTTGAAGCTGAAAAACATCTCGGACGGATTTACTTAAGCGGGAGATGCAGAACATAACATTTTAAAACAGACATAAAAGGTAGAGAACGTGTGAGTAGAACTTCTGTCTTGAAATTAACTGATGAAAGTCGCAGCACCATACGCGTTCCGTCTCAGCTGCCCCCAGAAAATCGTCCCCACCCCAACCTTTCTCGGTCCCCGAAACTTGTTCGGCGAGTCTCATCGGAATCAACAAAGTCACGTGATTTCTGTGTGCGACAACTTTCGCATGATCTGTGGTCGTCACGGCATCGATCTTTGCGACACCAGTTCTGATGCTTTCACAGCTCCCAGCGATGTCGGCTCGTTGGCGGAAATCGAGCTCGATCATTTCGATCTGCTCTTCATCGCTTGCAAGGACTACGTCGCCCAGAATAGCCGCGAGATCGACCTCACGATCGGCGATCTGGTCGCAGGTGAGCTGCGGCCGATTTTCTCGCTTCTTTTTTTGCTCGTTTATTGTGTGGCGATTTCGGCCTGACCCGTAGGTCGACGTGTCGCTGTAACACACGAAACGATCGCTTGACGTGTCACTGGAACTGACGAATCGACCGCTCGACGTGTCACTGGAACTCACGAATCAACCGCTTGACGTGTCACCGCGACACACCAAACGACCGCTTGACATGTCGTCCTGACACACATGAAACGACCGCTCGGAAACGCGCACCAATGTTAAACAAATATTTGAATGAAGCAACAGCAGGTCTGATGTTGATTGAACGCTGGCCGGAGCTCGTAAAAAACAGAAGTATGTCGAAAATTCTCCGTCGCCAGTGAAAGCATTCGAGTAACTGTTGTGCACTACCCTGGTCATTCTTTCTGCGACAAGGCCCCGGTAATTCCTTCAATGTAGTTGTTCGGCGTGGGTTCATGATGCGCCATTAATGCAGTTTGTTCAAACCTCGACCTGAACGTTACGACCCGAGGTATCGGTCGTGACGCACGTTTCTGCCGTTGCGCTTTGGCAAACCTACGAAACTTTAAACCTTTTCTGTTGCTTGTGACGAAACAGTTCAACATCAGTAAGTGTATTTGAACATTTTCAGTTTGTTTTTTTTTTCTATAACGTTTTTGTTGCTTGTTTTGTGTATGAACAATGAACCTTTGGTCACACTGGTACTCGCGAGGCCATTTCCGTAACGTAAAACTGCGCAACTTTAAGTTTGTCTGACGCACATATGTGATGAGCCACATTGATTGTCAGGTTAATTTCAATGCATCCCGGTCTATGATATATTTCGTTAAGCCCAGTCAATGCTTGTACTAAGGGGGTAAGAGCGGCTTTATCGAAGTCCAGCATGTGCAGCCGAAATTACGACGTTTTCGTGAACGCTACTGCGTTGAACAATATGAAAAGCGAAAACGAACCGAGCGGTGTCATTTTATTGCGGAGACGACTCTTTCCTGGAACAGCCAATGATCCGAGCGACTGAACTTACAGGTTGTTTCGTTTCGGTTAAAGAATCAAGAGTGCTTCATCCGTTAGAATATTGCGTTCTGTCTGAAATCGCAGACTCGGAAGTTGAATCGTCTGTAAGCCACTGTAAGAAAATGCCTTTGATCGCATTCACAGTAGAGTTGTATCAGTCCCCGTGGGCAGCATTCCTTTCGAGCTGCGCTTTCTGATATCTGACTTAAGACCCGATATCTACATTACCGACATAACCGCACAACTGAGTGCGATGCGATGTAAGTGCGATGCGATGTAAGTGCGCAACACAATCTGAAGAAGATTTCGTACGTTTACCCAGCAGCGCTGGTTGCCCTCCAGCGTAATGTCACGCTGTTGCTCGCATCATGCATAGTACGGTTGAACGGCATCACGACACGAACATTTTAAAAATTTCGCTTGATAAATTTTCTTGTTTTTCACCTTTGTGGAAACGGTAGCTACTTAAAAACGTCATTTTATGAAGATTTGTTTCACTGGTCAGCCTGGCAGTAGCTGGGCGCCAGGCCTGGCGTCTTTTCAGAGTAAGCTTTTTGACTGAGATCAGTTGCAGGCAAACTGGCGCATTTGCGTAGTCCGGCAGCAAGCAGTTTGACGAATTTCAGGTGAGATTTAAGTTGTTTTGGTCTTGCTGTCGCATTAGCAGATAACAGATGCGTTCTCGGAGCCGGGTTTGCTTTTTGTGCAAGTCAGGTTGGCGCGTTTATCTGAAGACTGGAATGTCGTCAGCGCGTCGTCACCTCCACAGTTCGGAGCCGTTGCTGCCCGTCGCGAGCCACGCACCTGAGCTTGGCTTGACATTCGCAGGAAGTGCACTTTGCCGCTGCGTCAATGTCGCGCGAGCTTTGTTCTGCAGCTGACGACCGCTGACGTGCATGATCGCGTTGCTCCTGCAGGTAGCGAGCGGCGGAATCGTAACAGTCGGTGTGTCTCGTCTTTGCGTCGGCCACACGCCGGATATTGGCTGAGCAAGTCACGTGTTTGCGATTACAGCTTGGAATAACTTTGCTTCTGATAACACTGCTAAGATTGCTATTGTCAGAAGCAACTGCTTGCTTACCCACCAAGCCCTCGGCAAAAGTAGCGAGCATAGAGCGGCAAAACTGTCAAGAGTCGATTACGCGAAACGATGTGACTTTGAGGATTGTCACCAGAGTTCGTTGGAAGAGCTGTCAAGTGTACGTGTGAGTCTTCAGTTGTTTTTATCGCCAACGATGCGTGAAACTTAATTGCCAAGAAGATCAGAAGTAGTTTGGTTCTTCAGACGATGTAAGATACGCGTGCGGTCTGGTGCTGTGGCGAGCTGCAGGTAAACTGTGCATCAAAACGCACTAGTTATGTGACTAGGGTCTTGTTCACGAAAAGTGACGGTTATCCCTGCCTACCAAAGCGATTTTTTCAGGTTGTGGAAAGCGTAGTTGTTTCTGCTGGCTATCGCAAAGGTTGAGGTCGTTCGCAGTCAGACAAACTGGCTTCTACAAAGAAAGCGTTTTGGCCGCGTGAAGCTCACGGTCGTGATGTTAATCGATGATGCGCTTTCGCTTTTGCAAGTCGTTACGTGGAATGACTTGAGCTGAACAACCGTAGTGGCCTGCGCTTCGGGCCAGTGGCATGTGCTTAGGACCATTGGGCTGGGACGATTTCGAAGTGAGTCCAAGAACAAGCCAAAAAGAAGCAATTTTGACAATTTTGTGTGTGGCACCAAACGGGAGAATCAAGACTTGAGATTTCTACTGCGAAAAGACGCGCGTTTTGTAAACAACGCAAAACGAAAGCGACGTAGCGTTTGATCAGGTCCTGATCCTTGCCGTTGTTAGTCAAAAGTCATGTGGGTTGATATAACATTTGGAAGCGGTGCACCAGACTATTACAGATTTAAGCGATCTTGAACTAGTTCTTAAATTTAGTGCTCCTCTTAACAGCTCTTCTACATGAGCGCGTTGTTATGCACAGTCTCTGAGCTACTGAACATTGCCACACCGGCGATGTTGCCTTTTTCGTCGATACCTACTTTGCCAGAACCAAACGTGCCAGTACTTCGCCCCTGAAACATCTCGTGTAATTTCATCATTAAGCGATTTCTGGATGGATGCGGGTTAGACCAGGGCTGGGCAAACACTGCGATTCGATGATTTTTGAACTGGGCAGCGGTTCGGACAGAAAGCAGATGGATGGATCGTGCGTGTTAAAACCAATGCAAATGAGATGTAATAAAAGAAATCGGTCTTATTAACATAATTTGGACACGTTCAGCCAGGCGAACTGAAGAGCTTAACGTGTTGCGTGTGGCCCGCGGCCGCACTTTGACCACGCCTGGCTCAAACTCTTGGTCATTTCAATGCACCAAGTTCTGAGGACGAGAAACCTATCGTTGGTTCGTTTTGCTCTACCTCGACCTTGTTTCGCTTAATATATGTGCACAGTGCTTGCCCTGCCTGGCCGCCTGTAAATCAACTCCAAGCCGACTGTGCGCAAATCACGCGCGCAACCAAGAACCAGCAGCGTTGGGCAGAACACGTCACGCTGCAATCGCAACAGTGACATGAGATCTGCGGCTGTTGGCGCATGAAGCTCTAATTGCCATCACGCCTGAGGAAAACGTGCTCTGGTGTGATTAGTTGTTGCTCATCTGTTTGTCGCAGTTTGGGTCGGATCATCGTCGAAAACGTTTGTGATTGTGAGAGCGGCAAGTTTGTCCGCGTGCATTTTATGATCAATACACGTCTTCTTGGTTGCGTCACAGCGTTCCACCGCTTTGAGCTGACGCTTAAACCCTCATGCTATTGGTTGTTGTGCAGCGGTAGAACAGTTGAGCTTTTCAATCTTCTTTCAATGTCTTACTGTTTGGAGTAAAGTGAGTGGATTTACCAAAACGTTAGTGGATTTATCAAAATGAAGGCAATGGGCTTGCTTGGTTGTGCGAACCCGTCGGTCTTCAGGCATGCAGCGTGACCAACAGGTTCACTTCCTGGAAAGAACGTAGCGAACGTGAGTCGGACTTGTTCTTAAACACTTTAAGAAATGAAGCTGTACTGCTTTCAGTGGAACTATACAAAATAGGCACAGAAAGATAGAAATAGATAGAAAAGCGCATTGAAACTGGTGTGTGGCAAGTATCTTCAATTTGCAAAACTTAGTCGGGGATCATTCCTTCGAACTTGGTAAATTTTAAACGATAATCTTCTGTGGACATTCTACCTCGTATATATGCCATGTCTTTGAATCTCGTATTTGTTCAATTCCGAAAGCAATTGTTTGATGTTCGATGACACAGTGCGAGGAGTCACGGACAATGAACTCTAATAAGCAACACGGCAATAGTTATTTGACAACCCTCGACATTGGACCTGAGATCCGTTGGGAAAGTATCAGATTCATTCCTGAGCGTTAAAACCTGGTCCACGAGCGTAGACTGCGCGTCGATACTGTTTGGATAGAATCTGGTGACGCAGTCTGGTCAAACATAAAGCGAAATGTAAGCAACGCCGTATTCAACCAGTATCGGTCGCCTATATATTGAAACGTTGAATGCGGCATAGTCTCACAGTGCTGGTTGGTTTTCGCCTTATCAGTTCAACTGCGCCACGCCCACGTATCAGTGCATTTCCCGGATGTTTTCCTTTTTTCCGTGTGAAAGGGAAAGCGTTTGTATTTCGCTCACCTTGACATTTGTTCGGTTGTAAGGTTAAGGAGTGTCGTGTGTTGATTAAGTCAGTGCGTTGTCATTCCATACTTCGCTGCACAGCAGTTGGACTAATTGCAGCTGCGTCAAAGTAACGGGCAGTTTGTTCGTGTCATTGTTGCTGTAGATTGGAAAACCGAGCATGCACAGCCAAGTCTAGAGCTCTTAGTTCGTGCGGAGAAGGAGTTTTCAGTTTCTTGTGGTAGAGTCTTTGAAACTCTGCCATCAGGACGTTCTAGAACAATTGCCTCATTATCTCTTTTTCCGTGAAACAAATTTGCGGGCAGTTTTATTAGAAACAGCCTCCAACATGGTTTGCGCTTTAAGCAGCGTGCCTTAGTTTTAAGCGTTGATGACTTGACTCTTGAAAAAGTAAAGTGAGGTTACTTTCGCACGGCGTTGGCAAAACCAGTCTTACGAAAAAGTGTTTCTTCCAAAGCTTTGGAATATTCTTTAAAGAGACAGGTTTTGACATGGAACTCGTTAAAGCGATTTCACCCGCGGGAAGCAAAGCCCGAAGTAATTTCGCTTCACTGATAGGTTGTTTTGCCATCACGTTCGCAAGAATCAGTGCGGTGATGAAAGGCTGTGAAGTAAAACCAGTGGTAACTATTAACAAACGTTTTATATTCTAGACCGCTGCAACATGTCCTTAAGTGCCTGCTTACTCTGTGTTCAAAATTTCAGCGATTATCTTAAATTTTCCAGCACAGTGCAATTCAGATCACTGGTTGACAGGCCCAAAAATCTTAATCGAAACTACTCCTTGATATATCACAAGCCATTTTGTTAATATTTGACTTGACTGTGCTGTGTGGCCCGTTTGCTGAATGGCTCGCTGACAAAAGATTCGAATCGGCACCTGTTGCAGTCGTTGTTCACCACTGCGTCCTGGTGACGGAATCTCATTGGCTGGCCGGACCGAGTTTGACCGTACACTTTGTATTCAATGTTTGTTTCCTTGCCACACAACAACGTACTTGTAGGGATTGCAGCCAGGTCGCATGGACGCTGCCAATTTTCACGTCGTTTTTGCACTGCAAAGCAGCAGTAGTGTTCGATAGTGGATAGTCAAGTGTCGAGACAAAGTCAAGGCAATTCGTTGTTGCCAGGTT
>JGI24159J19872_10014735_pt1 | contig 10097 bp, 8 predicted proteins | sample Ectturendosymbi4_FD_19872 | JGI IMG/M metagenome (IMG submission 19872) | reverse complement strand
ATTTCTTGTGATGTTGTACCTTAGTGAACATTTCCATCAGAAAATAAGACAACATGCAATTGTTATAGCAGGGACCACACTACATCTTTTAATTTATGGCACATTTCCTTCTACGTTTACAAAGTAATTTCGTATTATTGCTGTTGAGCTGCAAAGACTGTTAATAAGCAAAGCTACATTCATGCTTCTTATCAGGTAGCAGAAATGGAATTTTTTGAGTATTATGAGTACTAATTTTTTCTACAAATATTTCAGGTATTTTAGGTGGTTTGACTTTAGCCTATGCTTGAAGTCACACGTTATTTGAAGCTTGACTAGCAAATGATTGGTTTAAGGTGGACTTGGTAGGTGATGTTCAAGCTTTTTGCCAGTTCTAGCCAAATATTTTATAGCCAATATAACTTGAACTGTTTTTTCTTAGCACAAACGTAATCAATTGTGTAGGCTACTTGCTGCAGTAGAAATGTTTTCGATCAGGTGTATGATGAATTATTTCCTACTTTTGCACATTTTCCAAACAACTAGTGTCAATGCAAGATGGGGGCAGCCTTGACTCATCCAGCCTCAAAGCTTTCCAAAACAAGTCTCAGGTCTGATGCTTTTGTATGCTATGTTCATGCAGTGGATTAAATTTGGATTGGAAGGATTAAATTTGAAACAAATTTAGTGTTTTAAATCTTCTTGGTTGTTGTTTATAGTTTCATGGATTCCCACAAAAACATGAATATGACCAAGCATTTTTCAAAGGGGAAGGTTTGAAACTTTCGAAGGGGTAAACTTTGTATTTTCTTGATGGTGAATGCAGAGAAATGGGACGCGAAAATAAAGAAGTGGGGGCGATGCCAATTTGCTATTGCCTAACTTTTATGTTCCCAGTCTTGTCTTCCCAACTTTCAAAGTTGTGTATCATGTGTTTTCAAAGTTGTGTATCATGAACACCCCTTTGCATTTTCTCCTTCTGCTATGTTAGTATTGCTGAAGTCTTGGGTGGCCGTATCTTAGTCTTGATCAAAAGTGATTATCACGGTTGGCTGAGCATGATGACGTCATCAGAGGGCCCCCTTTTTAGTCTTGCCTCGGGGCCCCCCCAACCCTAAACACACCACTGCTCATGATTACAGTAAAGGAGCACTTGATAGACATGATATTGGCCAAACGATACATCGCTAAAAATGTGAAAACACTGGACTAGAAAACATGTCCACTCAAATCTTTTGAAACAATCAAAAGGCAGTTTACGGCATGGCCACTATTTCTGACCCATAACAGACAGTTGCAGACTTCACCGACTTCTTTAAATGACTCGCTATCTGTGACGGGACTGAACGCAAATGGCCATGGCGTCCCTTCCCAAATCCCGCCCCCCGAACAAACAGATGTTTTTTTTTGCTCTGCACATCTTCTCGTGATTTTGGCACTTTCTTCTTTTCCGACTGCCCTGCCCCCGCTCAGCACCAAGTCCAGACCAGCCACTGTCCGAGGCAAGCACACTGAAGCACGGAAACACCCGCCATTGCAAGCCCAAGGCTTTGTAGCAACCTTCGACCCAGCAAGGAAAGGCAATGCGCGCAGCTAGACAGCAACAACATACCTTTCTGTAAGAGCGGACGGCACAGCGGTCTTGGCAACGTCGGATTTCTTTGACTTCAGGTCACCGGATCGCACGCTTTCACCCTCGGAAATAAGTTTGTCAACGAACGAGTCGACGTTCTTTGACTTGGCTCCGAGCTTCATGGCCTTTCCGTGAGATCTGAGAAATGTGAAACAGATCTGTTTTCAAGGGCTGTTCAGAAGTTGACAGGGATGTGAAGCTTATTTAACACCATTATGTTCTTCGGCCAGTTACACTAAAGCAAAACGAGGAGCTTAACGCCATTTTGTTTTTACACGGCTCGCTATTGAGCTCAGCAAGAAAAAGTAAACGGATTTGTAAAAGCACAACACTTTTCTGGTACTAACGACTCAAATGTACTTTGCTCAGCTAATCTCACACGAAAGGAGCATAGGCATTTCGAACATTGGCATTATTGACAGGTGAAACAAGGCAGTGGTTTGTGAGCGTTTGTTATTTTTTTCTGCATACGCGAGCGTTTCTACACGACGTTTCACGCCACTGTCGCTTACGAAGACGTGAAGCATTCACCTAATCCTCGGTCATGGGATTCGGCATGCAGTCAATTCAATCAACTTTCAATGCCTACTTGCAGGTAAAAACAGCGTGTACAAAAAGTGGGTATTGGCTGAATCGAAACACCAAGTTCTGAACAACATTTCGTGACTTTTACGAAAGGATTAGTTACCAACTGCAGCTTGCAAAGATCTGCAAAGAAATGCTTAATTAAGACCTTGACGTAGATTTCAAGTTGGCATGGCAACATTGTTTCAGAGTAGCTGGTTTTCAACGTATGACGCCAAAAACAAAATCGAACAGTGCGAGTCAGAAGAGCAAGACAACATCTACTCAGCTTTGTTTTTTAACAGAAACGACAACTTGTACCTGGCGACAGGTGCTTTTGGTTTGGAAGGCTCTGGAGCTATAGTCTGTGCAGTGACATCGGACCCTTTCATGCTCCCCATGCTGCTGCCGTAGCCACCTGTTACCAAAGGCACGATACCATCGCAGGACATTCACGAAAACATAAGATAGGCAACAGCAACACGTAGAATGTTCGAGTAGTCGAAGACATCACTGCCATTATTCCACAAACTCAGGTCATTAAAACAAAGCTAAGAACTGAAAAGTCGTCGAAAATGAAACAAAGGTTAGAACGTTAGCCTTGGCTTAATGACGACAGCGATGTACGTATCCCTTTGCCTGTAAAGCTCATTGACTTAGTTGCATTGAGCAATGATTTTGAGTTGATTTTGCAAGTGAAAAAACTTCTGCAATGTGCATGGCAAACAACGGGCAACACAAAAGCAAGGAATATCTAGAACTCCTAGATATCCCTGCACAAAAGTTTGACCAGCACTTCATCGCTCAGATCCAGATTTATTTTCGTGCCGCAGTAGTCCCTGACATTGAGCAGGAAAAGGTATAAGTGAGTTTTCTTGGGTGACAGAGAGCCCGAAACTAGTTTTAAAACCGTCAGCGCACTTAGTGGAACTTTTAACCAACCTGAAGAAAAAATATCTACGAATTGCAGCTTCAGCACGTTGGGAAAAAATGTCGCAGCATTCGCCACGAAAGAAAAAGATTCATACAATCCGTGCGTATGCTTCGGTTAAATAAGAATCTGTCTTATCGTTCACCTTCCAGCGATTAGAAAAACAAACACTATTTCACTGCTTGTGACAATAACATCAGAAAAATACAAACGATGTTTTACCGCTCCTAGAAATGCCGCGCATATTGTCCCGTCGCATTTGCTGTAGTTCTTTAGCTTTTCTACGCATGGTTGCTTTCGTTTCGTCTTCTTGGCTCTGCGCGAAAATATTAAAGTCGCATCAGATGTTTGACACAGGCCTGCAATTACAGTAAAAAAGCTTATCAGCACGCGACAGTGACGTTAACCTGCAAACGCTAAATGCAAAAACACCATTGAAGTTTAAAAAACGAACCATTTAACCGTGTGCAAACACCAACCAAAAAGTGCCTTAGCGTACTTAAATCAGCTGACAACGGTGCGGCTGCGAGCATCATGACAGCAACTACTTCAGGATCTTCATTACCTCGACAAAACAGACGTTGGCCGACTCTACAAATAGTCTAAATCAGCCGTTACCTTTCGCACAGCTTTGAATACTTTTTCTTCGTGTGAATCCATTTCGGTGAAAGTTCGGATTTGAGCCAAGTTGACGCATTCGCGATAGCCCAGCGCGACGATCTCATCGAAAGCGAAAATTAATTCGAACGCATGATCCTGAATGTCGGTCTCGTCGATGACGCGACAGTATTCGGGGATCTTGAATGAACACATCAGACAAACATTTTAAATCTGGTTAGACAAGCAATGATAACTGAAAAACTGCTACATCACTGAAGAAATTCACAAGGGTATTTTCAGCTCGCTGGTAAGTTTTATTATCATTTCAAAACCAGTACTTCGAAACCTTCGGCGGCTTGATAAGCACTCAATACGATGAGTTCGGTCTTACGTACAACATGTCTGTGCGTGGGTGTCGAAAAGGGGGGGCAGGGGGCCTTGTCCCCCCTGGATTTTGAACATTTCAGCAAAAAAGTTGTTTCCTTTCTTTCGAATGGGAAAAAACAAATTTCACCACTTTTGGCCTCCCCTTAGAAAAATTTTGAAAAAATCCCCGAGTGGTCCCCTCTTGGAAAAATCCCCGAGTGGTCCTCTCTTGGAAATATCCTTCCGACGTCCATGTCTCTGTGCACTTGATAAATTTAGCAGATGCAGCAAACCCCATGAAGGTATTTACTGCTTCAGTCTTTAACTAACTTTTTTGTTTCGTAGCAGTTGGACCGCACCAAAACGTTTTATCATCCACTACTGGTTCCTGTTTTTGACTAGCGTCGAGCATTTCTGATTGGTTTAAAACAATGCGACTTAAATTTAAAGCAAGGTGTCCTTAGGACTGCACATGAAATGTTGGAAAATAACAGGCTTCAAAAAAACATCAAACAAGCTTTAGACCTCTTGTATTTAACAGAAATGTCACACGTTACATTTTGTAAACAGGTTCTTGCGTCGCGGCCGCTGCGACAAGATGCTGTATTAGAACACGCGACTGGATGAAACAGTTCTCACAATTAAATAAGACTGCAAAACTAATTGGATGAATAAAATATGACGTGCTTTTAAGTCACGTAAGATGCACTTAACTAAACTCTCGTGTATGAAATGGCATGTGCTTCATATAAAGGAGCTTTACCTAAAAAAAGTTAACTTTGCACCTGGGGAAGTACCAGAATAAATATTTTCGTTTCGGACCGGAACCGAAATTAATTCAATCCCTTGTTTCAAAGCGGTGATTTTGTTCCAGTGCACTGAAAGCCTAAACAGGAATAAATTTTCGCATGTAGAACGTTGACGAAATTGTGCACAAGTATTTAAATTTTAATGTGGAAGTCTTCTATTACGTGCTTTCATCGGTTCGTCCAAAAAACGTTTTGAATATCGGGCCTAATCGGATTACAAAATTTGGCAGAGGGTCGAATTCGGAGAAGGATAGTTTGTAATCTAGCATTAAATGAGTTGCAACGACCAAGCATAAAGGTTGTGTTCGTTGACAGGTAACAAAACTGATGTTTAGGTTTATTTCGTGGTTCATTTCATAAATGCACTCATTTTACAACGCAGCCAAGAAAGTCACTTTCAATTTTCGTGGGAATGGTGTTGATGGTCTCCTTAATAAGTCAGTAGATTAAGCTTTGTTTAAACGTAACCAGCGGACACGAGAGTGCTAATTTCCTAGTGAACAATATTGCTTACTCCCGAAATGTAAACAACTGACGAGGCTGACGTCCCTTTGCTCATATACAGTTGATAAGTTTGAATGGCTTGACGATACGATATAACTGCAATAAACACACACTGATTCCTGGTGAACGATGCAGTGAAAGGAAATAACACCCCGGTGATGGTTTTCATCTATCACATTGTTCTGGATTTTTTCAGCAGTCCGACAATTTTCTTGTCAAATTTGAAGATCTACCCTTTGTGACATTGACTACTTCATTTTCTTCATGAAACTAATAGACACCAGGCCGTTTAAGCCCTTGCCACAATTTTCCGTTTCAGAAACTCCATACCCAAAAGCTTTTGTGTTTCCTCAAACCTGTTGGTACACCTTCCGATAAAAATTAAAAACTCAGCAGTATTTTTTACGTCGGTACCTTTATCCAACACTATCGATTATCATAAAGGACGCTGCCTCTCTGCAACGCTCTGGCTGTATCTTTGAATATCTTAACTGTTCGGCATTCTAAACTGAGCGAAACTTGCATTCTTTAAAACCTTGTCTCGTGCAGAGGCTTACAAACCTTTACCAATAACAATGCCAGCATACAACCCACTTTATTCTAATTAAAAACCCACCATATATATTTTCTTTTCTTCAGTTAACTCATCTGCAGAGACAGGCTCACACTTTCCTTGCTTTGTTAAGATTTTAGAAGTTTTGCAATTCAATGTACAGCAAACTGCTCTTCATTGTTGCGATTTTGCAATTATCACTCCAGACAGCTGATTCCCATCATGTTTGTTGCTAAAGTTTACCATGGTGAACATGTTTTAAAGAGCTAAGCAAAAAAACTTTGAACGGGGTAATACGCTAAACTTCAACGAAGGTCTCAACTAGTTTGGAGTGCGCCTTGTCGCGGAGAAACGTAGAAATTGCAAGAAACATAAAAAATGAATTGGCTTTATTAATGCAACTGGGACCAGTTCAGCGGGGAAAGCAAAGAACTCGACGTGTCGTAGTTTGGCAGTGTCTGCTTTACTTTCATCATCTTGTTATGTTCCGAAAAAATATCCGGTAAACCTTTACGTTACATTACCAAACAGAATCTGCTATCAGGAAAATAGTAAAACAGCAGAAGATCAATTTTAGGATCTGCCAGAATTAACTCAACTCCAGCCGTAACTGGAAGGAAACGATTTCCAGTCCGAATTACCGTACTTAACATCCCTATTTCTGGCAATCACAGAAAAACACTTTTAAATAAGAGTGCTGAGCGCAGACAAGGTTCAACTGTGGTTTGGATCATCTTGATTAAGTGAAAAAACGGTGCTTTTCAGCTATGTGCTCAACATTTGTAGATTGGAACAAAGCGAAGCTCTGCATGCAGTTTTGCTAACGAAATGCCTCGTTGAAGCATTGATGACATAAGCACTCACACATGAATTATAGCACAGACAAGGAAATACATGCAACACCTGACTGGTACATGGAGAGAATAATAAAAACTTCTTAGAAGTAAATTAACTAAAAAGTCTTGAAAACAATAGAAATAAGACGAAGCATTAGCAATTTTAAATATCGTTAGGATTGCAAATAATAAATCAGAACTGCTGCTCTATTACTCCGCTACAGTGAATAATAATAATAATAATAATAATAATAATGTAGAGTTTACTTACCACTCTGGAAAATAACCGTAGTGTTTCCAAATCTTCAAGGATGTTGCTATTTTTGGTTGTGATCAGAACCATATACATTTTTTCGAGTGGCTGATAAACATAACGTACAGACTCAGTTTCCACAAAAGTGTGCTGTTTTCCTGAAAGATAGATATCAGCATTAATGAACAGCAAATTGTTCCTTGCAGTTAGGAGGTCATATTAGTAGCGCTTTGCTTTGCACTTTAGAGCTATTCTGGAACACTTGGTAGCTGTAAATCATCTTGGCTGATCAGTGAGGACCAGACCTCCGGGCCATAACACCAAAGCAAGAGGTTAATGGTACAATACCTTGTTTGATAGAACAAGCAAAGAAGGACTTGCCGTATTTGGCGAAAGAAAAAATGATGACATCTTCAAATTTGAATGTCTGCCCTTCATCGATGTAGCTGCAGCACTGACATTTTTATTGCAAACTGCCGTCTACACGTTCACCCTGGATTGCTCCATTACTTTTCATTCAGTGTTTCCAGTTTGTTTTTTAGGCCAAATTTGTAATTTTTGATTTTTTGTTACATCTTTAGGATTATCTTGGAAAATGTAAAATGAAGGTTGGCTTTTCAAGGCCTTTTTTGAACAATTCAATTATAATGTCGGCTTGGCAGATTTACAGATGAGTTTGGCAGAATGTCAAATATTTGATCTGACAACGCTGCATTACAATTTTATAACTCAGTGTGGTCCAACTACAGGCCCACTGCCTGCATGTGGCTTGCCACAGCATTTTCATTGACCCATGGAAGCATTCAGGAAAAATCGTCAAATCTGAAATTTGTTGAAAAATATGTAAGTTTACATTTGTTTCATTAAATTGCTTGCACTTGATAATGTGCATTTGCACAAGAACAATACCTTTTCCATGTCCCATTATTGTTTTGCTTTTATTTATTTATTTTATGATCAAATTAGAAGGTACAACTCTCCATTAACCCGCCACTCAGACACCTGACTGGATAACCTCTGTTTTTTTGGTGCCCCGGCGTTCGTTGTCATAAAAAGTACATCTGGTGCAATGAACTCAATACCGCCAAATAAATCTGTCTCTCTGTCTGCTAAACACAGTCTTGTTCAAGTGGCCCACTGAGCCAAATTAATTGTCCACCCCTGCAATAGAAAATTTTAATTGGAATAAGGATAAGATCTTTTAATAAGTGTACAATACTAATGGTATTGGAGACTGTAAAGAGCTTCTGGAAATTAGTCAGCAAAGGTAGGCTTCCCAAACTGAAAGATTTCACACTAAAAAAGCACACAGTGTTTGGAAACACATATGCATGTGAGAGTACATACATTTTCTACAATGAAGCAAGTAAAATCTAAAAACAGAAATAGAATGGCAGATAAAACACTGGACGATAGTTTCCATCTTGCTTCAACTAACACTGGTATTTCTAAAGGAACAATATAGAGAAATCTCAACTACAGGCGTCCTACTGATAGATTTTTGTAATAAATTGCCATTTGCTGTTGTGTAATAATTTCAATGAAGCTCTCACTTATCTTCCCATTTTTACTTTTAAATCTAGTGAATCTGTTATTTCATACATTATTTTATGGAAAGTGGCTCGCAAGTTGTCACGTTTTTGTTAAATGACCCATACGTAAAAAGTAGTTGGCCCACGCTGTTATAACTTTTAAGATTTGCGGTTTCAGGTCACTCTTTAGCAAGAGCAGAATTTGAGACGTTTTTCAAATGAGTGAGCTTTACCATGTTTGCTTGAATGTAAACTGCATGAAATGGTGTTAAAATTATTGTAAGCTGCACTAGAACAAACGTTACCTATGCCTCTGAGATACTATCATGTACAGTACCAGCACATTTCGCATTTATTCGTAACCCTGGTAATGATGCCTCACCACAACTGCCTTCTGTTCATCATAATCCCTCCTGTGATGGTTGTGCATGTAATGCTGAAGAGAATAGAATGCGAAAAGAGAATTTGTTTGACAAAACTTAGCCAAGGAAAGACTGAGCTTCATCTATACCTTTCAATATGGTTAAGAAATAAAAAATATAAACCACCCTTGATTATAAGCTGCATGATGTGAACACAAGCTTTGTAGTCCATGGCGTACAATAGAATAAATACACTATTCTGTATATCAGGCCTGTCCAACCTTTTTAGTGCAGCGGGCCACTTTTACATGATCAAATTTATTGCGAGCCACAAACGTTTTTTCTGACATAACAATAAGCTATTGTGACGTAACAAATCCCTTGATTTTGATAAGTTTTACGCTATAACTCGAGGTGATAAAGAGTCCTTAAGTTGCACGCAGTGTTCCCAGCTTGTATTGATGTAAACCAAATCTAAAAAATTGACATATTTTCGAAGCTTTGCTATAGGCTACAAGTTTTTGGGTGGAAGGCCCATAACATAAACAAAAGGTATAATTTTGGTGTGTTTTGATGGCAAATATACTTGAGCCTATAAAAAAATACTAAAAATTAAAAAAGTCTCCTTACGAACTTTTTACATTGCGGACCATTGAACTCTTCGATGTCTGTTAGGATTCGGGGAGTTTCGGATAAAACCTGCCTAAACGCACGTGGCTTTGCATGGGAATTTCTCCGGTCCGGTATGCTCTACAGACCCGGTAAAAGTCTCAAAAGATACAGCAAGTCTTCTAGTGTGCACTCGAAATAAAATTTTTTGCTTGGGGTTGCAGGTTTTTTTGTGAGTGACGTCATAAGTGGAGGACTTTTAGGCCACCTTGGCCCACTTTGCCTCGCCCTGGGCGTCAACCGTTAGGTGGTAGTATTTCGCTGAAGTTTTTACTGGAAACTAGGCTACAATCTGAGTCTGTTGATACTTTGGATGACCTGCTAGGGTTTCGGGTTCAAAAGTTGTGATGTAAGTTAGTAAAAATATTTGACTAATTAGCTGATTAGCTAATTAGTCAATTAATTAATTTGTTTATTTTAGATCATAACTTTTGAACCAGAAACGCTAGAAAGTCGATCAAAGGCTCGAAAGACTCAGACTCGAGCCTAGTTTCCAATGAAAACTT
>JGI24159J19872_10014734_pt1 | contig 10097 bp, 5 predicted proteins | sample Ectturendosymbi4_FD_19872 | JGI IMG/M metagenome (IMG submission 19872) | reverse complement strand
ACATATTATTTCTGATTTGAGGACAAACAGTTGCAGATTATAAAATGTTGTCTTTTCACCTTTCAATAAATGTAATCATCATTGTGGTATCATTTAATATCCTGGATTTGTGCCCAATCGCTTTGTTTCAACAATTGTGAAACACCTTGTACACGTAAGGGGGGCGTGCTTTAACGTTTTTGAGACAAGCGACCAAATAGGTCACACCAGCATGGGGCCCCAAACACTAAGATGGCCTAGGGCCCAGCGCTCCCTAAATCCGTCCCTGCCAATGACGTCTATTTTGCGGCGTTGTAAATAGTGCCCTCTAGCGGATGATAACTTTAACATGGATATCTTTATATCCATCTAGCGGATGATAACTTAGGATGGATAGATTGATCAGAGGACAGAAGGTTGTAGCAGTACAAGATGCAGCTTGAGGAACTCAACGAAGCATGTTAATCACGTGATCTTCATTGCTTTTCGTTCCGCTTCAAGGGTTTAGAAAAATGTACATCATCATCCTTTGAGCTTGAGGCAACGTTTCCTGTGATGGTGTGATGTGCAAAAGTTGGTTATGTGGTGACAGAGAGGATGTTTGCGTTGAAAGCGTGTTTGGATGTTTGCCTAACGACTGAGCAGCAGTTTAAAAGTTTGAAACGCTCGGTAACGCAGATGCTCCGCTGAATTAATAAATATAAGTTGTCACGCGCTATTTTACGCATACCAAGTTTTTTGCCAAGTATAGTTTAGTGGCGTGCTTGGGCAGTCACAAACAGCATTTTAGCTCTGGGGGCAGTACTGCGCAGGTGCGCAGGCTTTGCCGCGGAGGTGTGTGGACGTGTCAAGTTGCTTCGCAGGTCGCGTGGCTTGATCGTAGTTCTCTGCTACAGAACGGACTTTCCCGATTGCATGACGGTTATGCGTCTATAGTTTTACTTTTATAGATCTTCCAGGTTCCTAACTTGGGGTACATGCACCCCTAGGCCCTACGGGTACATTTTCCTATCTGAAGGGGTACATTTAAGGTTTGCAATAGAAGGCAAAAATACATTTATGTATTATTTACTTCCAAATATACATATACCAGCGAATATTATTTCGGTGTTGGTTGACTCTCTATGACCGCCATGGTCCTTCACCAATCCTATATGACGCAGAACCGCTCTTTGTTTACATTGGTCAGCTACTGTGTCATTGTGTTTTCATTTGCTCTAATGCTCACTGACAGTTGGTTTACTTGTTGTCCAATGGCTTTTTGTATTGCTTCTGTTTATTAGCTGAGTCATATGAAACAACAAACCATTACCATTACCAATCAAAAAGCATTATATGGTTGTTTATATCTATGATTGATCATGATAAATATTTGTGTAAGTCGATCAAAGGAGTATCAAACATGTTCCAGTTTGGTACGGACTTGCACTCGCCTCGTCTACTTTAATTTTAAGGGGTACATGCTCATCTGTCGAAATGCTAAATGGGTACATGGTCGGAGAAAGGTTAGGAAACCCTGTTCTACGATGCCGTAGCTACCGACATCGTACTGAATATTTGGTCAAGATGCCCTTGGCAATTTCAAATGGATGATCACTTACTATTGTCAAAAGATATGAAGTAAAGGTTATGAAGGCAACATGAGGGATTCCAGGACTGTACTACTTAATTTTAATCAGAGTACACTTCCGGAGGAGTTGAGAGTAGGACGTTTACAATTTAAAGTTAAACAGTGCAATCCTAAGCCTTTACGATGTTTTAAATGCAACCGATACGTTTCATGTGGCTCATCACGGTAAGGACAATTGTGGCCATGCTGACAGCAGGGGCGTAACGAGGGGGGCAAGGGGGCACTATTTCCGGGGCGCCGAATCACTATGGGGGAGACGAATCACTTCGGGGGACGCCGAACGGCTGCGGGGGGCGCCGAAAAGTCCCAACAATGTCACAAGTATACAGTATATTTGATTCTGAAAGACGTTCAATACAGTACATTTGCTTCCGAAAGACCTCACGTTCGAACATGGGCGCCAAACTTGCTTCTTGCCCCAGGCGCCATCTAATCTCGTTACGCCCCTGGCTCACAGTTGAAAAAATTGTGATTCTTCAAACAAAAGGTTCTTGAATTGTGAAGGTAATCATTCTGATGCCAATACAGCACGTCTGTTTTACAAAAAAAAGTTAGAAATATTAAAACTAAAACCGTATCTAGTAACCAATGCAGAAGCCTGTAGAAAACACTGTACTTCAGGAACATTCAATCTGGTTTCCGCAGTCATCGAAGAACAACAGATCATATTCATATTATGGGTCTTGAGAATGTACAAAGCAAGTCATTTGCTGATAAACATGTACTAGCTGTGTTCATCGATATAAAAAGCATATGATATAGTCAGCAAAGAAACTCATAAAAAAGCATATGATATGGTCAGCAGAAAGCTCAGCACTACAAAAACGGTGTCGGCAGTCTTCCAATCTCAACAACAAGGAAGCTAAATGTGAGCTGTAAGTCAGCTTCAATAACGAAGCCCTGCCCTTTCGCTCCGAGCCCAAATACCTCGCAGTAGCGTTGGACAGGACGCTCACGTATCGCCGACCAGTGGCGCACGCAGAAAATTTTCATGGGGAGGGTTCATTCAGTGGCTTATGGGGTCATTTGTATTTGGTGTGCGCTGTTTGTGACGTCACAATTTGACGTCATATTCATGTTTCAAGACCAACATTTTGGCGAAGTTTGTTGACATAGTATGCATATTCTTGTACACGCACTCCCCTATTTTGTGTCAAATGATATGCCATTGAATGAAACCCTCCCATGAAAATTTTTTTGCACTCAATATAAACTGTCAGCGCTCCAAGTTAGGATATCGGAGGAAAATAAACTCAACGCTACGACACAGCAGTTCATAACTGCAAAAATATCGGGCTGCGTGTTAAAACAGGGAGTAAAACATACTCATCACTGCGTCAAAGCAATTTACAACTGCAAAATGAGGCTGCGCTGATGTCTCGTCGAATACGAGCAGTAGAGCATAGAAAGTGTGCGGTTGGACTGGCTGGCGTTCACCCCCACCCCAGTTTGCAAAATCGAATCTTGCTAAACTACACAAGAATTGAGAATGCGCATAAAGTACGCAAGAAAACTTTCAATTTATCGTCATGTAAAGAAGTCCAGCAAACTTTTAGTTTTCCTTTTTCCCTGCCGAGACATTATCAAATGCCTGAATGCTTCTATGTTAACAACTGCTGTTTTGAGCTCGTGAAACAGATCTTTCATGCTACAGAAATTGGTAATGTATCCAATGCGGTCAGCGGTTGCGCTCATCAGTCTTAGCAGACAAAATAAACACAATTGTTTCGGATAAAGTGAACTGTCGCAGAACACAATCTTAAACATGCGTAGTTGACGGAGGGTCTGCAAAAAGTGGAGAGATGGTTTCCGGATACGATAAACCAGATTCCCTCCAAAATCTAATTATTACTTTTTGGCCCATTCACAATCTTGTATGAAATTTGCACACAAATTCATTCCGTGGTATTTGCATTAAGTCAACAAATTAACAAGCAAAAGTATGCGAAAACAATTAATCTCCTTTGCGCAGGCAATTGAGTTTTTGTAGAATATCAAGCTCAAGGGGGGTTTAACCCCAACACTCAGTTCTCACCTATGAAAAAGCTGTCACACAAAGTTTGTCTTCCATCACTGCCTCCAATTGTGGAAAGATTATTACCAACAACGCCTTAATGTACAAGAAGTTCTTTTCAAGGATAGATTACGAACCAATAAAGCGTACCCATTCTTCAATACTGCGTCTTCATACTGGTCACTATAGACTGCACTTATCTACATCGGATAGGTCTCCATCCGTATGGCCTATGGGACAAATTTAACTCACCAGAGACAGTTGAACAGTCAGAATACTTCTTAACAGTGGCGTGCAGAGGGGGAGCGAACGGGGCGACGGCCCCGGGCACCCATAGAGTGAAATTACCAAAATCAAAATGCTGTAACTAGATGATTGTTCCTATTGTAAGCCAAATTTCAAGACTGTCTTACTTATTTACAAGACTGTCGTATTTCAACTTGCTTTATTCAACTGACATTTTGATGCATCACCAGCTTCCCGCTTCGTTTTTTGCTATGGCAATCCTAGGTGTGCACTAATACAGCGGCACACCTGTGCTTGCAACTTGTGCATCATTTCAAGCTTCGTCATTGCCAGTTCTGGTGGATTGATCATAACGGCTCACACAAGCCCGTATCTGTTCTGTCCCCCCAGTTGTCATGGGCATCCGCAGGGGGGAAACGGACATTCCCCCCGGGGAAATTGGGACTAAGAACCAAAAATTTTTGGAAAACCTGACGTCAGGAACTTAATTCCGTTTAACTGATTTGATTCTTGCAATGACAGTTTATTTGCCGGTAGGACACTCACACTGCACAAGAGCCAGGTTCACTGTTCCAATGTCATGCAGTGATGAGCTTGCATTTCACTCATGTCCGCTCATTTTTGCCCGCAGAGGTAGGATGCCAAACTTGTGAGTGGGTTGTTCTAGTGTTGGTCTTTATTGCGTAACAATGACCTGGCAACGAATCTTCAAATTTTTACCTCAATTTACTGTAGCAGGCGTTTGCCGCGTGTGACTGTTGAACGGCGACATCTTGGCAGGTGATGCAGCGAAACAGTGACTGCTGATACTGGTAAGCCTCGTAGTTTTATCTTGTGTGAAAATAAGCATGGTGAAAAAAAGCATTGTTGTCAAAGACGCGCAATTTTTGTGACTCTTGCCACAACACGGGGCATTTTCTTTGTGGTGTAGAAAGTGTAAATCCTTTTGTGAACGTCCATTTCTATTGCATCGTCAGCAATCTGAAAACGATAAGCAAAATATCGGCGTTGCCCCCCCTGGAAAAATTTCTGCGGACGCCCATGCCCGTAGTTGTACATATAACAGCCACATAATGAAAAACGAAATTTTCTTGCGTACTTTATGCGCATTCTCAATTCTTGTGTAGTTTAGCAAGTTTCCAAGTATCCGCTATCCCAGCCGCATAGCTTCTCTGCTCGACTGCTATTTGACGAGACATTCGCGCAGCTTTATATTTTTGCAGTTGTGAACTGCGCTGATGTAGCACTGAGTCTGTTTTACTTCCCTGTTTTAACGCGTTGACGGTTATTTTTGCAGTTGTGAGCTGCTCTGTCCTAGCGTTGAGTGCTGTGTTTTGCTACGGTCTCCTTACTTGGAGCGCTGATAATAGGGTTACCATATCTGATGAGGCGCAATTCCTGACAGATTTATGTTAGTCACTGGAACCAATTTTTGCGACGAAAACACTTTTATTTTGGTATAAATTCCGGATGCACCCAAAGCACATTGCCACCGTGGCTTTCCCGTGAGAATAGGATAAATACAGTACAAAACGAAAACAGCAAAAATTGACTTCTTCATTTATTTTACATCCCGTTGTGACAAAATAATTTGTTACTTTACTTGATCAGGAAGCTCCACTTACTGCTTTGCAATGTTTATCAGAACTGAGATGTGATTTTAAATCTGCGATACCTTGTATGAAACCGAGATGTATGTTCCTGGTTTACAAACTAAGCATTCTGCTTCCCATTCATTTCTACCTTTCTAGAAACATGAATGTATTGCCGCCATCTCGTCAGTAAATTTACATTTTCGCTTAGCCATTTTTAACAGTAAAAAATTACAATGTTTAATCTTTAGCACCAAATAATTTTTGCTGTGAAAACATTGCGGTTAGATTTCATGAAATGCATTATTCCAAAATCCCAGACACTGAAGTACTTTTTAACATTTCTCCCTCACGCATAATTGGCCACTAAAATCCCGGACATGTCTGGGAAAAATCTGACGTATGGCAACCCTATCATAGATCATTTATCCAAAGAATGGCATGCAATATTATATGCGCAGAGATCTACTAGACTATCATGTAGGCTATTACGACCCTGGTACAGTCACCATCAAACAGACTACACATGACAAATGGAGCGGCATTTTGAATGTTTAACAATTGCAGAATGATTCTTCAAAATCTAAACCATGATGATCGTAATATGCTCTTACTTCACATCAACAGTATTTTCAATAAGTTTTTTTATCAGTAAGTTTTTTTTGTATCCAGCCATTCAACTTGATTAAGATCCTTTAGTTTGTCACTTTTCGCATGGGTGTATTGCATCGTTGTCATACTGGGTCCATTTTTACCCAATGCTTCACATCAAACTCTGATACTACAGTATTACACGCAGTGTTGCCACTGGGGTCAGTCTCGTCAACATCAGATTGTCACCTTTTTCAACATCAGATAACATTAGATTTTTACTTTACACGTTTATATAAGCAAAATCAGTGGTCCGTAAAGTTTCAACGCCTCAAAACCCCCAAGTCAAATTTTCATCAATCTGTAGTGTATACCCCTTTTCAACAGTTTAATAACAAAAAAATATCAGAAACCAAACAGAACTTGTGAAGAAATATTCATTGGAGTAATGAGGAAAAAGGTCAATGCAAAGGCTGCATCACATTCATCACCACTAATTTTCTACTTGATTTGTGTACAGTGTTGCAAGATTGCTAGAATGAATGTAATGATTGAGTGTTATAATGCATTGTTGAATACCACCAACATGTAATCTCAATACCCCCTGGGGTATTGAGGTAATACTTTAAGAACACCCAAGCCAAATACCTCCAGTACCAATACCTAACAAAGCTTGCTGATCCTCATTGTCCTCGAGCAGTGTTTCTTAACCAGGGGGTACGCCTCGCCAGGGGGCGTCAATAAATTTCCAGGGGAGTGTGAGATTTTACGCTGTCTACAACATGGAAAGTTTGATCAATGAATTCACCAACGAATACAGTACAATTCTTTTTACAACTTATTTAATGTCCTAAAGTGTCGTCACTAAATGGAGAAGTCGTTCGTGCGTAACATAGATAAAATGTTATTCTCAACGCCGCGTGTGGAGCGTCTTCAGTTGGAACGACAACCAAACACACATGAGGTTGAGACTTGAGAAATTGATGAAAGAAGCTTAAAACTTACATATGAATCTAACTTATTTTCAATCCAGAAAGAGAAGAAATGTGGAAAACAACAACAACAGCCCGCTCGACATCAGATTTGTCGCTAAAACATCAGAAATTTCTCTCAAAACATCAGATCTGATGTTAAAACATCAGAAGTGGCAACACTGATTACACGGATAACACTAAACGGAGGGTCGGCGGGCCGCCGGGCCGGGCGGGCTGGAGGGCCGTGTTTCCAATTGAAAAACATTAATTTTCGGGGGTCAGCGGCTTGCAGAGATGAGCACGGGTCGAGACTGGATCGGACTGGATCAGGACTGAAGGCAATTTTGGCCGGATCAGAACTGGATCGGACTGCGATTTTTTTTTTAATTGGCGGATCAGGACTGGATCGGATTGAGAAAATATTTTTTGTTTTAATGTGATTGTTCTGAATGTATCAAAAATTTTAGTTGTGATCCGATTTTACAGATTTGCTAAATGGCAATGTAATTTTGCCATCAAAGACAAAAGCTCTACTGAGACTATTTTGCCCTTCGAACTGTATCCACTTTTGCACACATATAACGTTGAGTTCTAGTAGTAACATGAACAAAGTTGAGTGGTAAGTGTCTATGTCTGTTGTGCGAGTGTTTGTTGGTTCTGCTCTCGCCATTTCTTTTGGCTTAGCTTGAAGAGATTACCCCTGTAATGTGAATGCTTTTTATGTAGGCCATTTTTTCAAAAAGTTTGGGGTTTAGGGCAGTGGTTATCAACCGGGGGGTGGTTAGCGTTTTTCTAGTGTCTCGAGAGCTTCTTATAAATATATTCATAAATTACTTCCCATTTTTAAGTTTTGTACATACAGTAGAACTACTTTTGTTGTAGTCAAAATAATACCTACCTGGCAGTAGCGCAATCAATAATTATGTTCGGGATGGGACAGTCAATGACATCGTCAGTCACTGACGTTGTCTTGAGTCAGACTGTATAACAGCATGTTCTTGGGGCCTATTCCCAAAGTGCTGTTTTTGGACACAGCATTATTTTTACAGGTGGGTTCACATCATTGCCGTATCAAGGACAGTATTAAGCAATCTCACTCGTTTGTTAAAAGCGCCCTGCGTACTTCTGATAGCTCACTAAACTTGTCAACAACATAAAATGCAATCTGTATATTCTAGTTAATTGTATTTTATTTCATTTGATATACAAATATAAGCAACAACGGGTATTCATCAATATAAAATAAATGACAATTGCGTTTAGTGATCAGCTTTTTGGATAAGTCTGATCGTGACAAACGTTTCCAGTGTGGAATGATTCATTAATCAAAAGGGTCTTAGTTGATTTCCGAAATAACTGTCAAGATCTCAACTTCTCGGTTTGGGACAATGTTACAAAGTTTTTAATATCATCAAAGTTAGTTTTTGTTGGCCATATTTGGAAACGATATTTTTAGGGTTTCCAATTTTACATTTCGGAGTGGCATATTTTCAACCGGACAAGCCATTTTTATTGTCCAGAGTGACAAAATTTTATTCGGACAAGCCACTCGTGTTGACTAAAAACAAGTTCTAAGCGACTTTGTTTTTAGTCAGAAACTCAGGTTGTGGAGTTGATGGTCATCATTCAGACACTTTCAGATCTCCAACAACACTACCTCACAGCCGCGCCGTCGAGCTAGGTTTGGCCGGAGGTAGAGTTTCGTTTTACTTCTGAAGCAAAACCTTAATGGTTTAAACTTCTGAAGGAGGTCAGAACTGTTTGCCGAAGCTAGGTCGTCCAATCTAATCTTTTAGTGCGAAAACCAGCCTTTTTATACCGAAGTTCACTGGAAAGTCCCTAAAATTATGTACGTAGTGCTGCGTACATGATACTGCGTCATAATGCTTAGCAACGTCGCCATTTTGCAACGTCATATTACTTAGCAGCGCCGCCATTGATTGTCTGGCGTTTCACGTGATTAGTTCGCAACAGGAAGTGAGAGTAAGAATGTTATCTGAACGTGATCAGAGTAAGAGCAGAATGAGGTTTTTGTTCAAGTTCAACATGTAGTTCATGCTTGCTTCTTGATGCTTGGCTGATTTCGAAGTTCATCAGTATTTCTTTGTCTTCTTAGTGTTGGTGGTGAATCCAGTCTTCTTTGTTGTTGAATATTGTTTTGTAATACGTTATTTAGATGTAGTAGGCTATATGCACGCTACAACTGTCACTTTCGTTTATTTTCTAACAGCTGAAAATTGATACAAAGTACCAGCAAAGATCTGAGCAATTTTGTTTTGGGGGAGGTCATGTCCTCTTTGATCTCATTCTGGCTGCGCTACTGTTTCCTGCAAAACTGATAGCCTACTTTTTCTTTCAAAATCGTTTTAAGTGTGATTTGTTGCAGTTGACTGCATCGCCTTGAACTACTGAGGCAAGCATATGCGAATGATGGCAATTCGGGGCATTAACTAACAGGAAAGCAACCAGCAGCAATAGAGCTCCCTCGACGAGTTCACTCTACTCCTAGGTTGCACTATCATTATATAGAATATTATATATTCTCTTAGATAAGAGAATTACGATAATTCGCTTGTGGTGACTATCACAGTGACTTGTTACTCATGGGCACCATCTAGCGGTGACCATTCATTTTCATGTGGCGCCATCTCCAGGCCGCCACATCACTTCCCTCTCCATTAACTTGAATGTTCCATCACTTTTTTCATCCATACTTTAACTCTCAATTTACAGGAACTACCCTTACCCTTTGATTCAAGAGGATCTTCAACGGAGGATGTTACTGAGAGGGGCTTATGGCCTTTCTCCCATGTCCCTTATCGGGCGCCATTTGTTGCAGTTGACTGCATCGCCTTGAACTACTGAGGCAAGCACAAGCAAATAGTGGCAATTCAGGGCATTAACTGACAGGAAAGCAACCAGCAGCAATAGAGCTCCCTCGACGTGTTCACTCTACTGCTACTAGGTTGCACTGTCCTTATATAGGGATAAGAGAATTACGATAATTCGCTTGTGGTGACTATCACAGTGACTTGTTACTCATGGGCACCATCTAGCGGTGACCATTTATT
>JGI24159J19872_10014733_pt1 | contig 10097 bp, 7 predicted proteins | sample Ectturendosymbi4_FD_19872 | JGI IMG/M metagenome (IMG submission 19872) | reverse complement strand
GGCTGACACTACGAAAAAACTAACGTCATTTTCGGACTCAGCGCACCAAAAAACATCAAGAAACACCAAAAAATAAAAATAAAAAAACAAGACCAAAAATTCGTTGCCCAGTGAATTATCAGGCACACTGACAAAGGCAGTTACGCAAAAGCATGGTTGCGAATTATAATACGACCAGGATTCCTACGCAATTTCGAATGTAAATTTCCAGACTATTTTCCATTTAACTTTTCCGAATGACATACCCAGGTCAAACACAGGCACTACATTAGTTAACACGATTAAAGTGAAATTGTCAATCTTATCAAAATTATCAAGAATAAAATATTATCAGAATGCACATCAAAAGATAAAGTCTGGAAAATTATTTCGTTTGGTACGGACATGTTTTGAGGAGAGATGAGGACCATGCTCTAAGAAAGGCGCTGAGTTTCAAGGTGGAGGGTCAGAGAAAACGGGGGCAACCACGGAAGACATGGAGGAGGCAAGTAGAAGAGGAGATCAGAGGGATAGGGTTGTGGAATGAAGACGCCCTTGATCGAGCAAGATGGAGAATTCATGGCGGAAGTGATGTACATTCGGCCGACCCGTTTAACGTGAAAAAAAAACGGATTGAAACTGGAATACTACTAATACTTCCCATGTGCTAACAGACGAAATAAATTTTTATCCAGACTAACTTTTTTCCATACTTTTTCAGACTCCGTAGGAACCCTGAATACCACGCAATTGAAAGTTGCCAATACCACGTTTAAAAGTTTCGTCAGACCATACGCTTCTTTTCAATACGAATCTACAGGATTTATAGATCACTTCCTCTGCTCACAAACTGTGCTTACCGGAGTTTTAGCAAGACTCTCGCTGGATTCATCTGCGAACAACAAAAATGCAAATTATGAGGGGACAAAATGGGGATGTACGTCGGGCAAAAATGAAAAATCACATGCAAAAAAGCATTTAATTCATGACCTATGATTAGTTCCAAGGAAAGAAAGCAACAAGTGGATGTATATGCATCGCAAAGTAGGAATACTTTATTTGCGAGGCCCGAGGCTGTCGTGTAGGTTTCTGAAGTTGTTTTTTGCGAAATCGCTGGTCATTACGTTTCATGCTGCTTTCAAAGACAAGTCGCATAGTCGGGTGTATCATTTAACATCGAGCTGATATGATGGACAACTGTGCTCAGGCTTAACACCATAGGCAAGCTGCTGCGAAAAAAATCTTGTTTCTTTATTACTGGAGCATCCTTAAGGTCGCCAAAATTTTCTGATCGTGCAGTATGGCATGAACACTGAAAGCTTTTACTAAATACTGTAGCTTGCATCGCTGAGATCATAAGTCGGGGACGACATTATTAGATCCCATGAGGAAGCAGAGTTCAAAAAGCAGAGAAATCAGAAAAAATGTCACCGCGATATTGGATTGACGAACAATTTCTTTATGAAATGCTGCAATCGTGCACGTAGGAACGGTTCCAGGCATTTAGCCAATTACCGGCTATCGCTTCAGTCTAAGAAAAGACGACTCACAAAGAGCGTACAGACAAAGAAAGAGTTTTTCATCGCACACACTGAGTTTGTCATATCAGGTCATTGTTTCCGCCGATATAATAGTTATTCGCGAAATCACGGCCTTTCTGCCGCGATGGATAAAGCTGTTGTTGTTGGGCGACAACAGATGTGCGTTTACGAACCTCTGACGTTTCAAAGACTGCACAAAAGAACTTCGTGGGCGGAAAGTATGCGAAAAGCGCTTTGCTGATGTCCGAACCGCTTTGCTTCAGTGAACAACGACTGAGAAGCAGAAAAAATGCCATAATGGAATAGCAAGTGAAGTCACGAAAAAGTGCTATACGGCACAGTTGTTACAATGCGTTCACCTTTTGTCGGAGCAAAAGAGCTTTGTCCAATTGGCAAGCAGCAAATTTTCTGAGCCTTTTTTATATTGACAAAATTGATCTTCAAAAAATCTCGTTCACGACAAGAGTTATGCAAGTGGTGACCGTTCAAGAATGGTTTTGAAAATGAGAAAAAACCGTCGCAATATTTGCGATGCTTTCAAAACTGAACAGTTTTTTCGATGCAAAAGCAATGCCACGCCTTGGTCGGCTATTATAACGTTCGGCAAATAAAGCGTATTTTCCAATGATGATGTGGCAAAAACGCAACCTCAACATCAGTGAAAATGCCACAGGGATTACTAAATTAGACATGCAGAGTGTGCAATGAGACACATGTCAGAGAAGCTTCCTCGATGAGAGCAGAAAAAAATTATTCATAAGGCCGAAAATAAGATGAATGAAATGCTAATTCAGTTATTCTAAGCCAGGGTTTCTTAACCTGGGATGCTAGCACCCCCAGTGGTTGCTGAAATCAATTTCAGGGGATGCTGGGGAAGGTCACATATGTGGCAGTCAAAGGTTTGTCCATGAGCTTTCCTTTATTTTCTTATTGTTTTCGTCAATGATATTGCCATAATTGGTGTTTTTGTTTCGGAGAATGAACCAAGCATATGATAAAGATGTAGCCTACTGCACTCGTCTTTACTTTATAGTAACCAGTTGTTAGCCAATGGTAGGGGGTGCTGGACTGCTTGGACGTGATCAAAAAGGGTGCTATGGCAGAAAAAGGTTAAGAAATGCTGTTCTAAGCAATGATGGTCACCCCTTACATGAAGTTAATCCGTCAAATTTTTCAAATATCAGTGATGCATACATGACTATGCAGTTCACGAAACTCAGTTTATTTAAATGACTATTACGAACTCTGCCAGAAAATTTCGCCTCCTTGATATTGATCGTTGATCATTGAAAGGAGCCGCCCATCCGCTGTCAATAAACCAGTCGTGGAACCAACAGGGCACGTATACAGAATTCAGCACCAAACTAAACGATTAAGAAGGACATTTAGCAAACGAACCGACCGCAATGCGGACGTTTTGTGAAGAACGCAGCTCACCGTTATCGATGTGTGGTTCCAGTAAGTTAAGGAAGAAATATTGCTTTCGGTTTGCGCGGTCCTTCCTGTGAAATTGATCCAAAGCTTGCCGAGCCTGTCAACGAGAAAAGTATGTCAAGTGGCCGGTTACTAGATTCTTTACGGTTGCTGTATCCTGTGCAACGCCTGTCATGGAGAACCTGGGACACGACCACGGATGTGTTGTTGTGTGTGTGTAGCAGTGATGAAAAGAAGACACAAACTTACATGACACACAGAAGCCAACCGATCTGTGGGAAGCCATGTAAAAACTACAAATTTTACCAAAATATCCTAGATACAGGCAATTCCACTGCGTTAAAAATTTCGACCTAAATTCCTGGCGAAATCCGTTGGTATGGTTAGAGAGAAAACATATGCAATTAAAAATTCGTTGGAAACAAGATTATTCTAGCGAGGCAAAAGAACGCATGCGTAAGCAACGGACCATCGCACTTGGACAAACGCTTAACCGGTTTCATCAAAAAAAGCAACACTAGTCTTACCACCGGTCCCATGTTGGTGATCATGTGTGTCATGCAACACTGACCAGCGTCATCGATCACTGTCGCGTCCGCGTTTAAATCGATCAAGTATCGAGCAGTTTCACTGCGATCTGAACGAAACGAATCATAAGCAGTGTCGAGGAAAGTCACCGAGATATTAAAGAAGTCAATTGAAGAACAAGAAGCAGCGTCAGTAATTAATATATCATATCAAAACGAATTTAATCTGCAAGTCTATTTACAGAATAAAAAAACTTCTGCGAGTGTAAAATGGGATGATATAAACACAAACATCTTATTGGAGCATTTAGCGGTAAAAATTTTGAAAATTTATTCGTCGTAAATCACGCATGTTTCCATTTGGATCGCCTACTTAAATTGTTTAAGTTAACCATAAGGTTATTGCATTGTACTACTGCAAAATCTATTCTTTTCACTCACAAAAGTCAGCAAGGAATCAATTTTGTTGTTGCTCCTTTTTACAAATGTTAAGAGATTTTGTTTATTAATGTAAATGCTTTCAATAAAACCCGTAATTTATACATGCATTTAAAGAATGTTTTGTTCAGTCATTACTCATTGAACTTCTACCGGAATCTACGTAAAAAATGCATAGTGCGATACTGGATATTTTTTAAAATTTAGGCACAAAAATGTGTTCTTGAAGAGTTTTGCCATTTGACAAACTCAAGTGAAAAAACTCATAGCGATTATTCGTAATGTTTTGTGAATCTGAAACTTGCACGCAATGCGGATTAACCAGTTTTAAACTTCAAAATGTGTAAACTTGCATGAGATTTGCATTTTCAAACCGAACTAAATACAGAAACATTTTCCACAAAAATTTGACGGAAGAGTAACTTGAAAATCCCCGTGCTGTCAAATCAACAAACGTGCAGAAACTTAAAAAAAAATACGTTTTCATCAAGCAGTTTGCCTCAAGAAATAAGAAGTTAAGCTCAGTGTTTGAACTTAGTTTGTTGTGTGACGATTTTTCCATGTAGACAGGGACACAGCGTTTTTCAATAGAATACTTGCTACGGCGCCAGAGCAAGACCAGGCTATAAAAAAAACTTGTTCCTGACTACATTGAGTAGCGAGTTGTGCCGCAAAGCGAGCTATGTTTTTGTGACGCGCATTCGATCGCTCTTCTCATTCATCCATACGAGAACGATTTGCTCACAAGCAACAGGCAGCAGCTCACGAGCGCAGGATGTGAAGCGAGCGCACAATGCTGAAATAATATCTGCGAAGCTCCGGTGAGGATATTGAACGAAAACACCGCTCGACCTAGTTCCGCAGCGACGAAAAGGGGGGTGCGCTGTCGGAAATCTTTGCTCTCCTTGTCCGCGCCAAGTTTGATGAGGACTTTCAGTGATTCGACGGCATCGTTACGCGCGGCGAAGTGAAGAGGCGTTTGGCCTTCTTCCGACGTGCGTGCTTCCAAAGTGGCTGTGATCGAGAGATCGAGATTTAAACGTTTGAATAGCGCGGTTAAAAAAAGTGAAACTAGTCTTTTCTCGTTTATCTATTGTGCCACAGACTCATCACTGTACACGATCTTCAGCGATTCCTATTCACAAACAAAAGCAAGAAGAAAATAGCTTCGATCACTCGTCGTGCTTGATTCAAGCGATCGTAACATTGACCGGTGGAAATAAGTAAAAAACGGTCGTGTGTACCTCACCATGAGCGTCGGAGGGATTTTTCCAGAGGAGGAAAAGCAGATTTTTTCAGAGGGGGACAAAAGTGGTGCAATTTCATTTTACAACTAGAAAGTAAGAGAAAAACATTTTTCTACAAAAAAGTTAATAGGAGAATTTTAAATTTCAAAATCCAGGGTAGGCCGAGGGCCCCCTTACCCCTTTCCGACGCCCATGTATTTCACAGCAAACAAAACCATACACGTCAAGTAACAACGATCACGGTCGGAAACCTCTTCCAACTACTAGGTCATTTCAGGGGTCAACATGGCACACTAGGCCAGAAGAAACAAGGTTTCCAAGCACGAGATCCCTGGTCTAGATCGTTGCATGAGAGGTTTAAATGATTTTGAATAAAGAAACATTCCAAATTATTTCGAAGACATAGCATAAACACCGTTTTCACAATCAAATGATCCCACTTTTAGTTGTTCACCTTTCGCGACCTTCAGAGAAGCTCATTTGGTTTTTATTGCACCTTGCATTACGCAAAATGGTAGATATTAAAAGACAGGTTTTTGCAAATCTTTTTTAGCATAAGCGTGTCACATTAGCAATGTTTACGGAGGCTTTCCTACTTGGAAGAAACGCTAACTAAAGTCTGGTTTAAAAGCACGTTTGGCATTGCTAGAATACGGTAGAGAAACAGAATGTTGTAGAAACAGTAGTTCCCAAACATCTGTGCGATTTTTAGCAGTTAAATGTGATTTTCCGATAATTTTCCAATTTTTTTAAGAATCAAATTTCGCCCAAATTTTTGTTTTTCTGCTTCTCATTTCCTATACACGCGTGTATTGATTTTGTGTTGCTGTAGAAGGCTCACAATCAAGTCGTGACATCAGTGCAAAGAAACAGTTTTTTCAACTAAGCCAGGCAATCAGTAGTTCAGGAAGTGCATGAAGAAGCTTTTTAGGTTTGAAAACTTTGCGTCTAAGGTTTTCAATTCATCATGCTATAGACCAAAGAAAGCAAACTTTACCATTTCGTCACGTTTAAACTTACCCAAGTCGTGACAGGCAGCTCATATATTTGTTCAACAGAAACTTTTTGGTATTGCATTCGGCAATTTGACGTTTTAATTTGACACTGTGACAAATTTATGATGTAGTCTTGTAGAACAGCTTTATCTGAGTGAAACGGGATATACTGGATGCTACTAAAGTTTTTAAAACTTCCCGTTGCAATTTCACTGTCAACAAGAATAACGTGCTGTGATGCACGGTAACATTGTAACAGGCAACTGCCAATTTTTTTGCTCAAGTTTCACTCACGGTGCACTATTTTCACCTACACTCGCTCACCAGCAAATTCCAATAAATGCGTTGTAGAGTTCCGAGACGGTTAGACAATAAGGACCCAACGCACTATTTATGCCACCAATTCTATGTACTGAGCTGGTTTGTGATAACGGTGCAAGGCTCTTTGAAAATATAACGGAAAGAAACATGTTTGGCGATCATGGTTCGGTGCAAACACTGTATCATGTGAATTACCATGTGAGCAGGTCTTGGCAGTACTACAAGGCTGTTAAGAAGCAAGGCCACGAGTGGTTTTCAAAAGCACTTGAACTGAGCATGTTTTTGACGACTGCCAATGGAACCAGAGCAGATATTAATGGTTTTAGTTAATTTCTCTCTCCCGAATCCGCATTATTAAACAGATGTTTCCGTACAAAAGTTTTGGAACGCTTGTCCTAGCATGGAAACTCCCAACGGGCGAACATTTGGCGTAACAGCCTGGTGAAACGCCAACCAGTCTCCAAGAGACATTTAAAAAAATTCTATTATTGATGTCGGCTCTTTCCCAGAAAAGGAGACACAAACAAATAACGCTTTCGATTTAAACAAGTTCGAACGGCTTCGAGAATAGGTTTTCGAAATTAGTGGGCAGTGCTGGGCAGGTCAGCAACGTAAGTTGCGCAGAACCTCAGCATAGTAAACATTCTCTCCTTGTGACGTACCAGGGGCTTTTATAAAGAAGCGGCTTTCAAGTTTTTCAAAATGTGTTTGACAATGAGATAAAAGACTGTGACTGTTAAGAGATCATAGGGTAGGCATAGCAACCGCAGGAAGGCATTATTTGAGTTGGGAGTATAAGGTCGAAAATCGTTCGCTCTGAAAAAATGTTATTGTCCTATTTCTCATGCCGGGCGTTTGTTTGGCTTATTCATGCATACGTTCATCGTCTAAAATTGCACGAAACTTTGACAATTTTTCCCCACAAAAATGAGAAAAAAGGCAAAATAACGTTATTATTTTTTCGGTACTAGAAGGCGCAAAAGACTTACATATCTTCACCGTTTTCAGAGTATCATCTAAGTTTATTCCAAAATTTGCCCTCTTCATTGCTGCACCGTTTTTCACCTGACGGCTCTGAATTATTGTCTGCCACCTCAGGCCAAACCCACTATTGCCAAGAAAATTAAACAGATTTTCCCTGATACACCTGTTTTTTACAAAGTAACACACAGCTAAAGGCGCAGAGGCCACTTACCCCGAACGCCTGTGGTACTAACTGCACATATTTGTCTTTAAAAGGAGCCACAAAAAACAATGCACACTATTGCATTTTAAAAAATATTTCTTTATTCCTGAGCCAAAAAGGTAGACGTAGCAGGCAAAGACGTGAAGAACTTGAGGTAGAACACATGGGCACATTTGGGACAACACTCACCTCCTTTTGACACGAGCAACTCAGCCATTTCAGGGTAATTCGTGGCCGCGGCGACATGGAGGGGTGTCCTTCCGAACCTGTTGAACAGTTACGTTAGTTTTACCCACTGCAACTTTCATTCAGGTGAACGAGGCATTGCACTCGGACTGGGTGGAGTTGAGAATTTCGACAAGGCCCAAGTTGTGGCATGCTTCTCGTTTGAGCCGAAAAAAAAGTTAAAAGTGCCTCGTAAAAGTGGTGTGATGAAAAAATGTGCATAATATTCCTCAGCAAGATGATAATTCCATACACAACCTGCTGGTTTTAACACACTTCCCGTTGCAATATTAGACCCGACATACGAACCTAAATACCACGGAAAGTATGTTTCGAGTGCCCAAACAAAAAGACCTGCAGCAAGTGAAAAGAAAATCCTACAGTAATAAATTTATTGACTGAATTTCGAGTAAATTTCTTTCAACCTGCGCAAAAGTTAAGCTTGGCCATATAACCTGCTGACTTTAGCTAGTTAAGCGAAGATTTTTGTGTCAATCATGTACGGCGTACGCATGTATAAAGACACAAATGCACACACATACAAAAATGTAAAGGTTATTCTATTTCTATGCCGTGGCTACTTGTCCTCTGGTTTGGAAAGAAAGGCGAAGCGCATCCACACCATTGAAACGCTCGCAAAACTGGGCAAGGCATCCAAGTTCGAAAGCAAAAATGCAGGAGCTCTACGATTTTATTTCAAACTTCAACACGAATCCGAAGCTGCGGTTAGATTCTTCTTCTGTGTTTTTACTCCAGCGGTTATTTGATCGAAGCGAGTCATTATCTGCACCACTGCGCTGCTAAGCCTGCAACGCCTCTCGCATGACATGAGCAGGGCTGCTGAAGTCTGGGAAGAACAAGAGTCAAACTTACACGTCAGCTTTGTCGACAACCGCATTCTTGTCGATAAAAAACGTAGCCACGTCGGTGTGCCACGCTCTTGCCGCCTGTCAGTAAAGAAAATGCACAGGTTATAGTTTTTTTGGTTCGGAAAATGTGGAAAAGTTCTACGTGACGACGACACGCATCACAGAAATGTCGAGTCTATATAAAACAAAACTACCAACCTTTATTGTTTTAACGCACAGACAACTACCGGCGTTAAGGGACCACTTGACAAATAACTTGAAGATGGCCAGCGAACGGCCACTGAAAACTGCTCCTCTGTGCCTTGCGGACACTGTGCTTTATGTAGCAACCATGGTAAACACAGTGGCCAAAAAGGAAAACTACTTCTGCACGCCAACAGGAAGAATAAAGTTGACCAACGTCTGTCTTGTGCAAACTGTGGCATCTCCATGACTACCTGTTTAATTTGTAAAGAACAACATGCAGGAAAAACGAAGAACAAGTTTTCTATCAAATGAACCGCTCATCGGAACAGTTGGAAAAACCCACAGGTAAAGTGATGGGTGTCTTAATTAATTAAACATTATTCTATGAAGTATCCAGACAAAAGTAACAACCTTCCTCCCTTGTCCGACTGCTACAAGGTGGCATTCGTGAAACAACCACCATGCAGAAATTTTGATTGATGTGAAGATATAATGGATGTGGAGAATAAAAGCATCTGTCAACTTGGACCGAATGATCTTAGCCGATAGCAGGTGATTTTGAGTCTAACTTACTCTTAGTTCTCATTTGCTGGGCTAGTTGTTATTTAATTTTCTCATGTGTTTTTTACAGCAGTACATACATTTTTTCTGATCCCTCTCTCATTGATGGCACTTGGTCCTTTCGATATGTCGTTCGACTTCTTTTAGATTTTAGCCATATTTATTTTATCTTTTTAATTCACGTTATACTTGTTTGGTTAAGGTTTTTGCTTTTGTTTTTTTGCTTATTTGTGTTCATTTTGCACTTGTTTTTAATTTTATGCTTTCAGGCTGTTTTGTTTATTTTTTTTCTTCTTCAAGTCGTGATTTTTTAGAATGTTTCAGTTGACTGCTATAGACTAATACTCCAGTCTACGTGCACAGGTACTGCCAGGATTATTTTACGTGTTTCAGGTTGATGTTGCGATTGGAAAGCGTGCTGCGAATAGCCACGACCTAGCAGAACGTCTTTGGTTTTTTTCACTAAAGACTTCGTAAAACCCACAGCTATTTTGGTTTTGTCACTAAAGACTTCGTAAAACCCACAGCGGAGGGAAGGCAATTCATAAATGGGAATTCTCACCACCCGCAAACGACATTCAAGTCAAT
>JGI24159J19872_10014732_pt1 | contig 10097 bp, 5 predicted proteins | sample Ectturendosymbi4_FD_19872 | JGI IMG/M metagenome (IMG submission 19872) | reverse complement strand
AAGCAAAAAATGCAAAATATAACACCTTTTGCTGCTATGTTTGAATGGCCAACTGTTGGAGTGTTCGGACTCGAATAGGTCTGCGTCTACGGGGTTAACCTTTCATCTTTTGTGTCAATGTTCGTTCTAACGAGAGCATTGTTTACTGATAATGAGATTTTATAAGCCCTTTCTACTGAATTTGAGAGGAAGGAATTTTTGGCAAAAATGAATTGCTATCCAAACACATGGCGCGGGGTCCCAGAGGCGCAAGGCCCAATGCAACCGCATCGGTTGCATCAGCTTAAGGCCGGCCCTGCGTACGGGCGACCTGGTGCCAGAGGGGTGCCAGAAGGCACCAGGTTGGTGACCCCTGGTATAGATGAACCTCCAGTTTGGCACTTCCGATGTGTGCTTGATTGCCAGTTAATCTTTGTTTTGTGTATTGTAGTTAGTGCTGCGCGCTAGATCCGTTCGTCGTCTTTCGGTTTGCTGCATACCAAAACCTCTGCTATTTGGCACCTCTCCTATTTCGCGCCTCTGGTATTTTGCACCTGTGCTGTTTGGCACCTCTGCTATTTGGCACTTCTCCTATTTGGCATTTTGTCGGTTTTGTGGAGATGAACCTGTTCTGTGTGGGACTTCCGGTGTGTGCTGCATTGCCACACTTCTATTTTTCTTGCATTAATATTTGTTTTGTATATTGTAGTTAGTGCCGCATGNTAGATCCTTCGTCGTCTTTCGGTTTGCTGCGTACCAAAACCTCTGCTACTTGGCACTTCTCCTGTTTGGCATTTTGTCGGTTTTGTGGAGATGAACCTCTTCTGTTTGGCACTTCCAATGTGTGCTTGATTGCCACACTTCTGTTTTTCTTGTAGTAATCTTTTTTGTTTATTGTAGTTAGTGCAGCGCGCTAGATCCGTTCGTCGTCTTTTCGTTTGCTGCATACCAAAACCTCTGCTTTTTTGCACCTCTGCTATCTGGCACCGTCGACGATCTCGTGTCATTTCTTTAGCCTCAGGAGCGCACTAGGTGTTTACCTTCAGCGGCGATTTTTCTTTCGGCAGTGCAATAGCTGTCCTGAGAAGTTGAAGATATATCGACACTATTTTGGTTAGGAAACAACATTTTTGGCACATAGAAAAAGCATGCGACTTTCAAACCCTGCAGTCACTAGCGTACGGAGGGGGGTGCCACTGTGCCATGGCCCCCCCTTCAGACCCTAAAAATAAAAAATGTATAAACAGTATGCGTGTTTTTAGGGGTAAATGCGTATTTTTAGGTGTAATTTGCGTATTTTTAGGTGTAATTTTGCAAAATTTTCCCGGGGGCAAGCCCCCGGNCCCCTAGAATGGTNGGCCTAAAGTTGATTTGTGACGTCACACGATTGTGAGGAAACTTGGCACCTTCCTCGGAAATTTTCTGCGTACGCCACTGCCTGCAGTAAACCTGAAAAAATCAAAAATTGGGAAAATATGCCATCAGCGTGTTTGCAAAGAGCGCAATAGCTGATAATAACGCGACGTTGCACATTTTGCAATGGTTTGGCCTGGAAATGCATACGCAGAGTAAAGGTTTCCTGATGCGTGACCGTAACAATGAAGACCATGGAGTTGGCCACTCATTTTGTAGTAATAACTGGCCAAAGCTTGCTGCAGCTGGACTGAAGAAGCATTGTTGCCGTGAAAGCAGCGGCTCTGCCTGTCTGTCATTGGATCAAAGACACTCACTAGCGTTGTCGGGTCTAGTACTAGACCCGCATTGTTTGCATCAATTGTTTAATTTGCAGAGACAGAAATACAGTAGAGTAGATAAAAGCAGATCATCTTTAAATTAATCCAGTTCAGACTATCTGAAAAGTTGCTTTTCAATGCCCTATGTTTGTCACTTAATTCCATGTGATTGTAGCCAATAATAATGGATGCACCTGACATTAAACTGGGGTAAGTAAAATAGAGAATAATAGTTTAAATACTGAGTTGCCATGAGTATTGAAGTAGGTAGTACTTAGCATGCTAGATGCTTGTTGCAAATATATATTTAATATTTAGTAATATTGTGGTTGTGTGGTTCTAATTTAATCTTGCATATGATAGTGTATATCCTGTTTAGCAATTACACTATATAATATATGCATTGAATTTTGTTTGATTATTGTATGTTGTTGTCAAGTTTCCTTTCAGAAGCTCCAAGAAAAATTGACCATTGCATAGCCTACTTTTTAGATTGCAGATGCACACGTGATTAATCCAAAAGGATTTGTTTACATGAAATCATACACAAGTGAAAGCTGTTTGACTGGGAAGAGCAAACAAAATTGGAAGTGACTATGCCATGGATACGCCTGGCCTGACGCAGTTCAAATAAAAGTGTCAGTTTGTTATTCAATCGGCGTGGATCGTGTAGCTTGGGGGTTATGCGTTATGGCTGCTATGCCAATGGTTTTCAGTTCGGTTTTCACCTTTCTGACTTTCGTTTTTTTTCTTTACTTTTTTTCAGGCTCACATGCTACCTTTAGGTATTAGTGTTGAGTTAAGGTTAGGTTAGCATTATGTTATTGTTAGGGTTAGGTTAGGGCTACGGTTAGGTTTAGGGTTTATCTTTTACATTTAATTCGTTTCTACCAAGCCTACTGCACTCTTGTTGTGTGTTACTGTTACGTCACAGGTGGCGTGTGAATAAGTTTTAAAATTTCAAGATCCACAGGCGTATCTATAGCCACTGCCAACAAACTTTTGTTTTGTTTATCAAAGCAAATTCATTTACAAATATTTAGAATTCGTAAAGAAGAGGTCATTTATATATCGTTATCACTAAATTCTTCTTGGGCTAATTCAGGAATTTCTTTCAGATTTTGTAAATTTTCATAGTGATTTCTGCCACTGTTGCATTCATTCAATTATGCACAGAAAATTGGCTTTCACACTTCCATTGTGATTTTACTAACAACTAAATAACAGTTGGCATAGTTTGATTTAGTGTTTTTTTTCTGTTGATTTGACATATCTGTTCTTAAATTTCCATGCCAAAGTCAGACAGCAAGCTTTTCAGATCAAAGGGGTGAAATGCATTGGAAGAAATGCGTCCCTAGCAGTTTTGTGTCAGATAGCAGGGTTTCTGGTTGTTCAGAGTTCAGATGAGCAAGGCCTGACTGTGTAACGAAACTGAACTAAAATGTACGTTACTGAGATTTTTTGATAGTATGTTTATGTACCAAAAACATGATGTCACCAATAAATTGTGGCACATATGCTTTGTAAGTTACATTCTGAAACATTTGAATCCTCAAATGCATCTATTTGCATTTGTAGATATAAAAGAAAGTACAAGCTTCTGAAAAGATCATTGAAAGAGTTGGCATACCTTAATGCTGCATTAGCTTGTGAGATTAGTGGAACAGAAAATAGAATCCAAACAGCCAGAATGGAGCGGAAGTAAGTTCACTAAAAGTTGAATATCTTGTATGAATTTAGAGCTACTAATGTCTTCTGTGGTTTAATTTCAGACATAAGTGGATGTATATAATTTGTGCCAATGTTTTTATAAAGCGTTTTGAGAGGCAGGTCTCACAAAATTTTCCAACAGTCTCAAAATACAGTAAGATCTCACTTTATGTCCAGCACCAAAATACACTAAAACCTTGCTTACGACCATCTTGGTATTTACAGTAGATAAAATAGTTGCAGTGTCTCAAAATGTTATAGCAGTTACCAAGGTCAAACCTAATATAAAAAAACTGATTCGTGGATTAGCCAGGGAAGGGCTGGTTTATTACAATTTGATGTTAGCATTTAAGCACTCACTGATTGTATTGTTAAAAAAGTATAATGCAAAAACCTCTCAAGAATAACAGTTGCTGTGGACATGGTTCTACAAAATGTTTGACATCAAGTAAGAAAATGAACAAAGTGAAAAGGTAAATCTTAAATCTGTGTAATTCTGAATTGCACTGATATTGAAGTCTTTTTTCAAACGACAATTTTAATTACATGATTTTGAGTTTTATCAAGAAGAGAAACTAAGCTTTTGACTCTTTAACTTTCATCAAATGAAGTGTGCTGGCTTAAATTTTTTGCTGCTCAGTTTATCCCCAAGGCATGTCAAATTTTCATCATTTTATGGAAAATCTTGCCTTATTTCTTTCACATTGTTTTACTTCAGCTATTTCTGTAAAAGCACATTTAGGTATGGAATTTTATTTGTGAGCATGGCAATAATTACTTAAATAGTTGCACTGTAAAATCTGCAGTGACTCTTCTATCTGTAGAAATATGTGAATAAGCTGATGTTTGTCTAATTAATTTTTTATTGCTAATTGGGGGGACAACTGGGTGATCATTGGTAACACTTGGTCTAAGTTGCACCTGTCTGAAAGTTATTTTAAGTGCAGTTGTATTATATTCATTTTCTTCATTGTGACATGATAGAACCACGGGCATCAGAAGGATTTTTTTCCAGGGGATAGGGAGCAATAGTGGTGAAATTATGTTTTACCAATTTTGAAACTAAGATAAAAACATTTTTCAAGTTAAAAAGTTAATAGCAAAATATCATATTTCAAAATCCAGTGGGGGCCAAGGCCCACCTTGCCCACCTTTTGACACCCATGGATTGAATGTGGACATTCGCACAATGCTATTGTACCTCTTTCAAAAAGCAAGAGATTCCTAAAGCTATTGATGCAGTATGGTTTCAGATCAGGTTTGTCATGGGCAGGCTGTTTAATGCATAGATTGTCTGGCCAGACTGTTTGTTTTCACTAAAAAGAGTACAAAAACATCTCTTAAACCACTGATACTACAATGGTATATATGATTGGGGCCAGGCCTGCACAACTGAGAAAGCTTGAAGGGCCAAATTGATCAAGATAAATTTGCCATGGGCTGCAAACATCAATTTTGTTGTAGTTTGGAAGGAATCCAGAAAAGACAATTAAAAATCTGAAATGGGGCTTTTGCAAAATTTTCTGCAATTGAGAAAGCTCTTGTGGCCTGCTGCCTGTGTCTTGTGCAGGCCTGATTTTGGTGTTTCTAAGAAAATGTTTGTGTTCATTTTGTCGAGTTGTTGGAAATGCAATGTTTGGAGACGTTTTTCTTGTATCTATTTATCCATGAATTCTATTAACCACTGTTGCCCAAAGCAAATTGATTTTGTAAGCATAAATTTGTCAAAATGTGGTCACTATTTTAACTTTAGAGCAGTGGTGAGATGCATATATGCAATGTGTAATTTTAAATCTTTAAGACAAAGAAATTAAGTTCTTTAGTCTGTTAGAATTCCATGAGTGTTCTAATATTAACAGCCATTCATAGTTATCCTTTAAAAATGATTTTCGGTTTAGTGAGTGTCAGAAATGTTGCCGAATTGTATAAAATTATATTGTTCTGTTTTTCAAATTTTTGCAACTTAGCTATTTGTGCGGCATTGCCAAGAGGCAGATAATGTTTCATTGCAGAGTAACCTGTATTTGTAATTTTTGCTTTTCAGGCTATTACTGAAAAAACTGCTGCAGTTCGAAAATTTAGAAGAAAAACGAGTTAAATCTGTCGCAAGGCACGGTAAAACAGGTAAGTTATTCCCATCAATGAGATTTCAAAGATATTAGTTAATTACGTCATTATGTTAAACCTTTATTTATTGGTACATGACCATGCTTGGCTGTTGCTAAACGCGATTCAAAGTAGTCAGTGCTTTGAATAATGGCTTGGCACAAGTTCAGCAATGTGTTTTTTTCAACGTCAGTTGTCTGGGTATGAAAAGCGTTCAGTACCTGCAAAACATGGCGGGTACTGCTGCTTGCTCTACATCAGAGGTCACCAAACACGGGGCAGGTCTGGTGTCAAGCAAAATTTCTGACTTCCGCCATGTGCGCATGCACAGAGTGATATTCTGCATATCAAATACGCTGAGAAAGCTGATGATTAGGGCTCAGACTTCGGTGTTTAGGTAAGTGTGTCGGGTTAAGGTTAGAAAAAGAAAAATAATTAAGGTATAAGACTAAGTCCAATATTTTTCTGTGGATATAGTTATTCCCGTACTGCAGCTTATTGTGGGTGTCTGACATCTAACCAGAAATTTTTGATTTACACAACACACATCAAAAAAGTACATAATTGCCAAACTTTTTCCTTGACTGTGAGAAGCAAAATATCTAGCAAACAATAACAGGTCAGAAACTGCGCTTGACACCGGCTAACAAAATCAATTTATCCGGCCCGCCGGTGCCTTATGGCACGAATGAACTCAAAATACAGTACAGTCATTAACAAAATATAGGACCACCCAAACCACAACGACATATTGCAGAAAAGTTGGAAGTAATGCATCATTCCCTTGTCCAAGTTACATTATTTTAACAAACCATAATCAATTCTGGGTGCTTTGGAAGCTTTTATTTTATGAAACCAGCACGAGTAGCGCAAAGAACAGTATTAAAGGTGTATATCTACAGCCAGTTGCAGCGCAGATTAATGTATAAATAGTTTTTAAAGTTTTTTTAGCCTTTTCGAAAGTAGCGATAAAAGGACAAAAACTTCATTATTGGCTGTTGAGCGTGCACTGGTATCAACCTTTATCTATGGAAAGACTCCCAAACAAGCAGACTGCAAAACGACAACGATTTATCAAAAGTGCAATTCACCGATCCATAGAAAAAATAAAGAAGCGTGGAACTTGCGGTGACCTAAAAAAACTGGTAAACCCCGCAAGATTGTATGAAGTGATAATGACGCAATCAGAGGAGCTGTCATGCGTGGCAATCTGTGAAAAAAACTTACAGATATCACTATTAGCACAGTTTCAGGTTGTCTGAGCAAGGTGCTCGGTTTACTTTTTAAACTTTTTGATACATAAATATGGTTTTTGTCTTATTATTTTGTTATTTACTGCTTGTATTGAACAAGTAGTTATTCGGTCCACACTCGTCGCTCTATCAACTATCCGATCTGTCATGGAAAAAGTTTTGGTGGCCCCTTCTCTGCATGTTTGCACAGTCTGCAACACCAGCTAGGTTGCAATTCCATGTTTGAAAACTTATTCAGTTTGATTCGTTTTCTTGCAATTATCACTGGAAAAGAATAGCTTTGTGTTTGCCTCTGCTGGTGGTCTAGTAGCGCCTTGTCTCAAAATTGTCAGAAAAGCTCAGTTCCCATCTGTGTTCTTTGATCTTTTGCCACTGCGTTGATTTTGCAAAGTGCATAATGTTGTCTTGTGATGAATTTTAACGCTATGGCATACAAATTTCAGTCCAGTCGAAATGTTTTATTTGCTCGTGGAAAACAACTACCGGTATTGAACTTTTGCTCGTAGGAGTTCGAAGCAGTTTAAAAGGTGTTTTGATTCGGACCTTTGTCATGATGTAAGTTATATCCCTGCGGTTTTGTGCCAACATCGTGGCATTATAATTGTGTGGTCTGCTGACTTTGTGAACGTGCGTTCACTGTGCCGTTTCCCCATGAAATAAAAAAAGCTAGTTGGGTGTATAAGTTTTCAACGAGTTTTAGCCAACTGCAGCTGTCGCCTATGACAATTTTAATTGTTTTCAACCCTGCAAGCAACGTGAGCAATTTTGTTTTGAAGATCACAATCACAAGCAAAATATGAAGAAGAGCGAGCCTTCGGTGAACGACGACAAAGGCGAAAGCTTTCATGAACCAGAATCTGATCCGCATTTTTCTGAGAATGCCGTTATTAATGGCCAAAAAAGCTAGCGTTGGTGTCGAAGGCTGTAGGAGATTTTCCTGGGTCTTACTCGATTTCCGAAAAACGCAAAAGCGGGGCAGTTGAAGCTTTCTAAAAGTACATCGTCCGTTTTTNGAGACGTGTTCTCNGAGACAAGGTGATGCATCACAAGACTCCACTGGATCAGCGACACATATTCGCCGATGTTGAGTTGCCATCGGCCGGTTTCGGGCTTCATCCAGGGCAGAGTCATTTGTGGTGGCGTTTGCAAAACACGCCCTGGTAGAGGCTCACTTGCAAATAGCTCCGTAGTCTTACCGTTTTATTTGAATGAAAACAATTTTCGGTGACCTTCCTTCAAAACGCAGGCAAGTGGAAGAAGAAATAAGATTTTGTATGTGGCGTTTCACCCAGGGACGTCACAGCTGCGTCGCGTAACCAGTCCCGTACCCAGAAGCTGGCGTTTCCGGAGAGCACCCTTTGCAACTTCCAAGCGCGCAGTAAGATCGATTTTGAAATGCTGATGGGTTTGTCGACAGTATCAGGCGTACAACTTCAGTTGCATGGTAGCTCAACATGGCAATCACTGGATATGAGTGTTTTATTGATATATTATAGAATAGCCCACGACCAATGCCGTATTAACCATTAGGCTACTAAGGCTATAGTCTTAGCCCCTGGAAAAATTCGACCCTCAGTTTTTTTATTGTTTTTATTACAAGTAACTACCGAATGAGTTGCATTGAGTACATGTTGTTATGTTATGCTTCCGTTATTTCGCAGTAAATAATTTCATTTTTTCATGTATGTATTTCTATTACTTTTTGAAGCTTAGTTTGCAAAACTATAGGCTCTTCTCTTAGGCCTACAGTACCCATGATCCGGCACTGCCTACGACTACGTATATTTCGTACCAACGTTCCGATCCTCTTTTCAGTTGACTCTCAACAGCGCAATGTATGATCATGTATTTCATATTGCACCAGTGGCGGATACAGGTGGAGGGTGGTCTGGGCAACCTTTTTGGTGCCTATCGAAGTAGAAACAGAGATCAAAAATACTCTAAACAAGTGGTGCCCAACCAGTAGATCGCGGTCTACTGGTAGACCGCGGTCTACTGGTAGACCGCGGACTGATCCCAAGTCGACCGCGAGGGCTATCGGAAACAATTGAAAAAAAAATTTATTTCTACAGTGCCTATTTAATTAATCGTCTATTTGCTTCATAGTGATTGTAAAGATTTCGTCTCTGAAGCAACGTGGCCCAGTAACTGGCATTATGACATTTCAGTAACTCGTAACAATGGAGGTCTCCTGCAGTTGCCGGTCATGTGTCCTGATGGCGGGATAAAGTTATGTGCTGGTTACTGCGACTAAGAAAAGCTGTTGGTTTGGTACAGTGGTTCTTAACCTTTTTTTGTCTCATTTACCCTTTACCAAAATAAACATAATTGATTTTACCCCCTGCAATGTCTAGTGTGTCAAGGCATGACTTTTCTGGAAAGGGTCGGGGAAGGTTCTCCTGGAAAAACGTTGCAAACTTACACTCAGATATATGAATTTTTGTGCTTACTGGGACCGATTTTAGGGTAATGCATGTATGAAACTTTTCAGTCTCTGAGATGAAACTTTTATAAAATGCTCTTACAGGTAAGCATGAATACTTTTAAAAAGTGGTAAGAAGTGATTTACTGATGTTGTTGAAATTCTGAAAGCAGTTTCATACGAACCGGCACATCACTGAATCAAGGTGAAAAACGTTTAGAAGTAGGAATTCACAGCCATGGTTAAATGTATCTCTTATTGAAAAATGACAAACAATTTTAACCAGTCTGTCACTCAGTGAAACTTTTGTGCTTGTTTTCTACGCACAATATCTGATATTCTGGGAGCAGTGGTTGAAAGAGATACACCCCATGCCATCCTTGCGAATCAGTCGAGATCGATGTTTTATTTTATAGTCATAATTGAGAAGAACCCTGCCTCACACAGACAAGCATTTTGAAATGGTGTAATAACTTCGTATGCGAGCTTCGACTGCATTGGAAACTTTTCGCCCAATCCACATCACATATCGGAAAAGATAAAGTTGCAAGAAATGAATTTGGAACACAGCATCGTTTAATATGGAAGATCAACCAATTCATCTTAATAAAGCACTTTGAAAAGACGAGCCCGTGCCCTGATAAAATTCACATGTTCAGTTACGTGCTTCAAAACTATTTTCAAGTTTTCTAAGAAGGGTTTAAAGCATAGGTTCTCAAAGTGCTCCGTACGGAGCCCCAGGGCTCCGCGAGAGAAACCTCGGGGCTCCGCGAGCTATTCGCTTACTTATTAAAATGCTGACTTGGCTAATTTTACAACTGTCCAAAGAAGCAATAACGGCAAAGAACAATTAAATAAAGCATTTCCAATTTACTCAGGAACATCAATCGGTAA
>JGI24159J19872_10014729_pt1 | contig 10098 bp, 4 predicted proteins | sample Ectturendosymbi4_FD_19872 | JGI IMG/M metagenome (IMG submission 19872) | reverse complement strand
AAAATAGTGTGACGTCATTTATGGACGGCCCCTTGCAAATGTAAGGGGGGGTTGCAAATTATGACGTTATATTTGAAGGGGAGTTTAAACACTTGTGACGAAATGTGACAAGGGGGGAGGGGGTAGATTTTTGCCCAAAATAGTGTGACGTCATTTATGGACGGCCCCTTTATCAGTTCAAAAAAACAGATTACACACGATTTTTCATGGTTAAACATGGACACACAGGTCGACTAAAAGGCCCGTAACCAGGAGGGGCGATGTCCCCCTAAAATTATTTTCGCCGCCACTGGAAAAATGTGTTGGACATAGTTTAAAAAATTTGGGCCCCTCTCAGAAAACTCTTCGCCCCACCTGGTATCCCAAGCTAGTTACGAGCCTGCTTTGCCCTGATGAGCCGCGCGTTCATTTATCCAGCCCTGCCTACATGCCTAGTTGCATACGTCCAGAAGTCAGACTTCCACTTGATCAACGTGTTTTGTGTAGTGATCGTTGTACAAAAATGTAGGCTACTATATCTAGCCCAACTAGTCTTCTCTTATTTTGTACTGCATAGCAGCAAAATACGTTTGGTGCATACGACCAAAGTTGCATATTTGCGCAGCCTGCTGTTAAGACAGCCAGATGGAGTTAATTGTGTAGTTAGAAGAGTCTATTTTGCAGGTTGTCCCAAAACAGAGTAGTGCAGTTAGTGGATTAAGGATGTTAATCGTTGCGTTCACGTAGGCCCTAGCCCTTAGTCTAAACTTGTTAATGTTTATAGGCGATTTGAGATACAAAATGATATTAATCTAAACATGTGCCATGCACCAGGAGATTAACAGTCCAGACATCAGCAAGGTTTACGCATGCGTATTTCGGCCCGTGAAAAGCCCAATGCGCACGCTTTATAAGCATATTTCACTTAAAGCTCATGGTAAAGTTTAACAATTTGCGCTAATGAAAGAAAACGTTCATCGCGGTGCACATGCTTTCACCGGCCTCATGTTTACTCCTTCGGTAGTGTTTTCATAACGGAACGATAGGATTGATTCTGATTTCCTGCAATTTTTTTTACATTTGCATTTCATTACGACATCTCTAAATCATCGCCGTCAATTAAATGACCATGATTTACGACCCAATTCCTTTTGATAAGCTCGTTCATAAATTTTAGTTGGAAACTACGAGCCAATTATGGGTATTTGCGGGAAAATATTTATAATTAATTTGCACTATCTGCAAATGATGTTCATGTTGTGATTTAAAAATAAATTTTTAGAATGTCTAGCCCGCCTGCACAAACATGAAGGCCCCCAATGGAAGACTTTCTGGCGACGGTTCTACCCAGACCCGCAGACACGGTGGGGCATTCGGAGGCAGTTACTCCCAAATCTTGTTTGTGCTACCCCAAATTTTGTTGTGCTCAGAAATATTTGTTTTAAACATATGACAAAAACAAAAATATTTCTCCCTGAAAATGGATTTTCCCCCAAACGTTAAAACCTGGCTACGGGACTGGTTCTGCCAAAATTTTGTCTGCCATTAGGATATTTTGTTTTGAAGGCCATTCGGCGTCGAAATGTAGCATAACATAACTTTTTTTTATAAATCACCATTAGAGGGCCCCTGTAAGCATTTTGGGGGGCCAGAGTTGGGCTCATACGGAACTGACGAAACCTATATAAGAGTCGTTTGATTGAGCTATTCACTCGGGCACGTTGTTCACAGTTTCACACTAATAATGAATTTTTCAAACTTGTGGGATCACTGCTACAGATTTACTCATGCTTCTTTTCACACAGTATAAAACTATACGTGGCTTACCGCTATCAGCAGTGCCACTGTCTCGCTGCATTACCTGCCAAGTTGTCTGTGTTCAACAGTCACATGCAGGGCTACTATTCACTTCTTTCAAATAAACCCAGATTATTCAAATTGAAACGATAATCGAATACTGATTTAACTGAAACGATAATCGAATAATGATTTAATTATAGTTCCCCTTCCAAATTTTCTTCTACAGAGCAAACATTAACATTTGGACGGCCTTTTTGTTGCTCCAGATGTTTTTCATAACACTGGTAATATACTCTGTTGATGATATCTCTCACTAATTAAAGGAGTACAGTTGTTATTAAACTAGGAGATTTTGTGCTATCATGAACAAAAAGCGGAATAAAAAATCCCAGAAAATTATAATCCCAATTAATGCCTTCTTCCTCTCAATGAAATTTGTTTTTTAATTTTGTATGCAAAAGGAAATATCGATAATTAAACAATCAGTCCTAACCCTTGTGTCACCAGTTTCTTCAATTGGCATTAGAGACAATAACATAATATATATAACCCTGACAATGATCTTATTTCAGTATATGAAACCGATTGAACACGTTCTGCTTCATCCGATATGCGTACTTTCTCACCTGATGTGCGCATGTAAACACTGCAATATAAAGTTATCTTTGCGTTGAACACACTGAAGTTTCTGATGAATTTATCACTTCGAAAAACCCAGATTAAACGCGAATTTTCGTAATTAAACCTGGTCACCCAAGTCGACTAAAAAAACAGATCTGAGTGGAAAAAACCCGCAGTGGTAGCCATAGTCATATGCGGAAAAACGCCTACTACCGTAACTTGAAACGAACGTTTGAAGATTCGTTTTTTTGTGCCACAACTTTCTGTTTGAACAAATTAAACCACATACGCACCGCCATGCATGGTCACCCCCAATCGTCTCTGAAGTGTAGGCTGCCAAAATGTATCAGTTTTGACGGTTTTGACCAGTGCTTCTGCATAGTTGAAACGAGGGCATTTGGAACGCTGCAGTTGCGCTAAGCGTTTTGGGGGCCTTGCGGTCACGACTTTGCCCGGGGCCTCGCGTTCATTTAATCCGGCCTTGACAGCACCATTCATTTTGTTGTAATCAGAGAGCCTGAGCCGCACGCGCAAGCCTCACACTGTTGCAGGAAGCAACAAACTCAGAGAACATGTGCCAGTGATCACTCTTCGCTTCCACTATTCATCTCACATTAACTCGTGTGGCGTGGTGATTCGCCACATATAACGTTGTATTCGTAGTAGCAATAGTAGTCTACCTCAGGGGTCACCAACCTTTTCGATGCTGAGAGCTATTTCTTGGTACAGATTCATGCGAAGGGCTACCAGTTTGATACACACTTCTGAAATAAAAGTTTGCTCAATTTGTTTTCAATTATGATATCATTAATAAAAATTAAAGATATTCATCAATGTGAAGACACTGATCGCGTTATGCTATTGTCAGAACAGCCCGCGGGTGACCACGTTGGTGACCCCTGGTCTACCTGGTCGAGTGGGGAAAGCTCTATTTATTGTTGTTACGCGGGGGGTTGCCGGGTTCAACTCTCGCTTTAGGTGTCTCAGGCCGACGCAGCATTGTGGCTGCAACAATCGTTCGTCATTGGTTTCAGGAGAGATAACACGCCATGCTCCCTCCAGCCGAGTATTGATTGCGTGTTCTTGCCACTTATGGTCAATCAATGTCATAGCGAGGCTAAGCGTCGTCTGGGGCCAACCGTAAAGTGCCGCCATTTCCATCCCTCAAATTTGTTTACAAGAATTTAAAATGAAAGAAGATCATGCTTTGTGCTAAGTAAAGACATAAATAATATTAAAACATCTTGAACATCAGAATCAAACACTCACAAACTGAAATAGAGTTGCGGACAAATTTAGTCGCAACATGTCCGATACAGATGAAGGTCCTGAAGGCAGTACAACACAACACAATGGATGAGCTCAATCCATTCCGCCGCATCACATTCAAAGATTTGGCAGCGGTGGAGTTGTTTCACAATGTAGCTTCTCTAAGTAATGAAAAGACACGTCGATTTGCATTACCTTTGATCCCAGAAAAAAATCAAATAGACAAATTTTTTGAAAGAAGACAGTTCAGAAGAAAAATGCTTTTCTTTATTTTTGAAATGATCTGAGAGCAAGATATTTGAGAGGGTTACATCCCTCCCTGTAGTCATGCACCCCCACGTCCTTCATCTATAATCAGTGATGTGCCTGAGTCATTTTTGTCGAGTCAGAGTCACAAACCCTTCGAGTTAGAGTGATATAAATTTTTTCAAGTCCAGTCAGAGGCGAGTCATGACTTGGCCGAGTCTAGTCAGAATCGAATCACAAGAACTGTCGAGTCACTTCAAGTCATTGGTTTGCAAGCTCGAGTCAATGGCGAGTCAAATGAAATTTCACATTTTTCCTATCTTTTTTTGCTATGAAATGATGCCCAACATCGTATATAATGGTGCCCGGTAATTTTGAAAATGGCGCCCAACATGCCATAAAATGGCACCCGATAAGCCAGAAAATGGCGCCCAACATGCTATAAAATGGTGCCCGATAAGGTATGAAATTAAAATGGTGCCCAATGTTGTTGTAGCAAGTTTGATTGGAGGTTATTTATGCCTAAGGTTTTTGTGAAAGCAGTTTGCATTTTACTTGGCTCTTTCACTCTGAGTCATTTCAACAAATCTAGCCCAACCTTGCTGCAAGTGTTACAATCTCTCGGTTGACGTTGTGTTGAATGTGCGATTCACCACGAACGGGATGTGCATGATGGACAACACCCATATATATGTGGTACAAACAAGCAATAATAGGGTGAGCTCGGTGTGTGATCTCTGTTGTTGCTTGCTGCCACAGTGTGAATCTTTGCGCACTTGCTGCTTGGGCTTTCCAATCGCAACAAAGTGGTGCTGTGACCAGGATATGCAAGTCGTGCCAGGTGCAACCTTGACAAAAAGAACGTGTGATCAGTGCAGTTCGTTGCAAAAAGGAGGCGATGTTTTTGCAATCCCTCAATTGGTATTGTGCTGAATGTGCGATTCACCCAAACGGTACGCGCGTTGAGAGCAATACCCATACACATGTGGTGTCAATAAGCAATTATAGAATGATCTCATCAGGTGATCTCTATTGTTACTTGCTGCCACAGTGTGAAGCTTTGTGCACTTGCCGCTCGGGCTTTCTTATCGCAACACAAGAAATATACTTCTTTGCCTTTCACATGCCCAATAAAAGAAATTGACCAGAGATGAACATGTACTTGCATTTTGATTTAAATCTTGCGACATTCCAATATATTGATGGATTTGGATGTTATCATTTTTGCTTAACTAAATTTGGATTGGAATTGGTGATATTCTGTTGAACTTCTTCGCAACTTTCAGTTCATTTTTGGGACTGCAGGTTATTCTATTGATAAGAGTTCCTCAAATCCATTGAGATTGTTTCTTGTGTTTGTTCTTATGTTGAGCCTTGTCTCTGACCAGCAAAACAAGTCTGCTCCATTGCCTGTCATGTCATCAAACTTACAGAATTGGTTGGACATTCATTGATCCAATCCCTTTTCTTGACTAATCATTATAATAACATTTAGCACAGTTCATCATTGCTATATGTGCAACCTAGTTCTAATGAGTCGTTTGTGTTGCATACTAGTTAGTCTTGTGGTTTTATATCTTACACGCCATTGCTAAGCTTAGCAAAGCTTCTCATTGCATTTCTGCAAACAGTGAGTATTTTGGAATCTCCATAGCGTCAATTGTTATGATGTTGTGAACCAATGGATGAGCATAAGCTAACTTGATTTACTTTCCAAACTATTTATTTGTGTTTGAGTTGGATTACATTTGAGTGTTGCAGCTACAACTATGCGTTGCCCTGAGTCAACTAAAGTGAGAGTCGAACCGACGACCCTCGGTATAACAGCAATAGAGATTCCCCATTCGTGTAGGTTTTTCTTTAGCTGCTACGAATTCATTGTTATGCCTATATGTGGCGTAATCACGTCGCCACATTTGTTCTTCCTTTCACAAGCTCAAGACGACCTTCAACAGTGGATTGGAGCCACCGACAGGCTTGGACCTATTTTTGCAGCCACAATGCTGCGTCGCCCTGAGCCAAACAAAAAATGGGTCAAACCGACGATCCTCAGCATAATAGCAATTGAGATTAACCACTTGACTAGGTTCACTTTTCTATAACTGCTATGAATTCAATGTTATATGTGGCGTAATCACGTCGCCACAACAGTGACAGGAATTTTATTTAAAACAAGATTTGGTTTTGGTATTTGCATTATGTTTTACAATATCAATTTTGGATTGGATTTGATTTTGAAGAACTTAAATCACTTTATCCGTATCTGGAAAAGACTCAGCGTAATAGTGTAAGGCCGACTGTCATGATCACGACATGCAAATACTACGTTCAACCACTTTAAGGTGTCAATACATTGTGCCCTGCTGGCCTCTCAGTGAAAAGCAGTCTCAGGTCTACCTCGGTGCAAGTTGGGAACACTTGATCCCTGAAAGGTAGCATAGCACGACTAAACAGTTAAAACAGAAAATTTGTGCCAATCTTGATCATCGCTGAAGCAAAATATGCTCATTTCTTTGTGCTCAAACGATCTGGCTTTGTCCATCAGAGGCTCAGAGATTTGTAAAAATACCTTTGACTCTAGTGTCGAGTCAGTGATTGTGACTCGAGTCGAGGCGCCATCTTTCTCAACGTGACTCGAGTCGCTTCGGAGTCACAAAAAATCGTGACTCAAGTCGAGTCATTGACTCGAGTCACGCTATCACTTTCTATTATAAGGAAAACAAATAATGTTCTTTTTGTTTGTAACTTCAACGAAAAATACACAGATACATTTGAAATCGCACATTTCGAAAGGAACTGTTTTTAAGAAAAGGTTGCTTGCTACATGAGAAAGTCAAACTTATGTTACAACTTTTTGGAACAAAATTGGGAATTCGGCACGAGTTGCAGTGTCGACGTATTTCTTCCACTTCAGTGAACAAGTTTTGTTTTGGTCACGCGGATATTATTGCCGCTGGATTTAAAGTGGCTTCCATACAGGGTTACCACTGCTGTTTTTTTTTTCACTGGATCTGTTTTTTTCTGTTTTACCTGGGGTTCTAGGTTTTTTATTGAAAATCTGGGTTTTTTTGACTGTGGTCAAATTTTAGAAATGTATGTTGTATTCCTGTATTTTCCATTTAAGAAAACAAAGTAGTTTCACATGCGCAATCATGTGCAGAGTCAGTAGCCACAGCCAGTCCAACAGAAGAACAGTTGAGTAGGGCTGGACTTTACCAAATTGTTTGAAATCTAATTTTCTACAGATTAAGCACTGACTAGACATAGGTCAGCACTCTGATCTATCGCTGATGTGTCAAGGGGTACTTGTGCACGATTTTTTCGGAATGCTTTTTTTGTTATGAATGAAGATGCTGTGGTTGAGAATCTGTTCATTGTTTCACAGGCGCGTTTGTGATAGTGTTGCGATCGGAAAGACCCGAGCGGCATGTGCGCAAAGCTTCGCACTGTGGCAGCAAGCAAAAATATAGATCACCCGACAAGATCACTCTCGTCGTCATCGTTACCGTTACCACGTAGTTGTACAATCAACTGTTCGCCAGGTTCCCAAGCATTATTTAATAGAGGTCACTCACCAACGACCAAAACCACTCCATCGGCATCACTCTATTATTGCTTGTTCGCGCCACATATACATGGTGTTTTTCTTCACGCACATCCTGTTTGTGGTGAATCACACATTTAACGCAATGCCACCGGAGAGGTTGCAACAATAAGTATTAATGTAAAATTTTGAATGTTAAATTAGTAGTCAAATATTGCAATTGTTAGGGTGAAAAGAAAAGTGTAAGACCTTGAATGTATCACGTACATATTTCATTTGTGCATTTAAGTGAAAGTAAAAAAAAACATTAAATTTTTTTTAGGAAAGATCTAAGTTTTTATGTCATTTCATACATTTGATTTGCTTCTAGCTTACTAGTAAATTGTCAGTATGTTTAAAAATAGACTTGAACTTGTTAAAAATTTGATGCAAATTAATGCATATTACCTTAATTTTTATGTGCAAGTACCGCTAGCGTACATTTCAAGTTTGGTTTTGACTTTTTATACATTTTGTATGTCTGGTTTTTTTGTTACTTTCTGGTTTTTTTTCAAGGTAAATTCTGGGGTTTTTCTTCATAACAGAGTGGCAACACTGGTTCCATATGCTGGAAGGGATAACACTCATTGGAGGGCCGTGTTTCCAAATGAAAAACGTGAACGTTTGGCAGGCTGCACAGAAGACAGAAGGGCGGGCCGGCGGGCTGCACAAAAAGTCCGGCGGGCTGCGGAAAAGGGCGGGATGGGCTGCAGAAAAAGGCAGCCCTCCGGCCCACCTTTTTACGCAGCCCAGCTTACTGTGCAGCCGCCAGCCCGTCTTAATGTGCAGCCCACTGGCCTGTCCTGTAGTACAGCTTGCCGGCCCACCTTTCTGTGCAGCTCACCAGCCCGCGGAAAATTCATGCATTTCATTTAGCAACACGGCCTTCCAGCCGGCCCGCCGGCCCTCCATTTAGTGTTATCCTGCCGGAAGTACTGTAGTACAGGGTTGCCTGTTGGGACCAAATTTCTGAAATTTGGTACCAAATAACACTCTCTGGCCCAAAAAATTTCGTTTGGCCCTTTGGCTCTTTTTTGGCCCTTTTCTAGAATAGGCTAGCCCCTTGCAAGAATTAGATCTGACCACCCTGGGTCTTATCTGAGAAACTATATTTTTCACTTAAATTTTAACTAATTCATTGCAGATGTTCACCAAATTCCTATATTTTGAAGGTTTTTGATTACAGAATTGTCTTAGGATCCCTAGTGTTTCTGAGTTATGTGAAAGTAAGTTAATCAGAACACCTACTACTTGCTGCAGTTGTAGAGGTAGCAGTGAGAACTGATACGTTGCCTAACTTACTGTTTTTCAGGTGGTGCACGTGTTTGTTGGTTTTGTTCTGATTGTTGTTGTATTAACACTTATCGAAGGATGTTAAATTTATCTCAGTTTATTGCTACACATGGAAATTAAGTTGTTCTCTTATGATCTTTCATCACGTACTTTTTTGCTGTTGCGCTACAATTGTGATTGTGCAACATTGCCATTTAATAAGTTCCTAAGTATGGGTTCATATGACTTCGTAACTGCTGATAAATTTGGAAAATAATGGTTGGACCTTTTTTTGGCCCCTTGTCTTAGAACTTGAACACTTGGATCTTTTTTCGCTGTTTCTGGTCTAGTAGATGTTGCCCCTTGGCAAAAAGTAGATCTGGCAACCCTGCTACAGTAGCAGTGGTGCCAAATGCTAGTGATTTTCCATTAGGTCTAAATTTGCGCCAATCTAGATTATCACTGAAGCAAAATATGCTCATTTTTCTGTGGTTTGTCCATCAGAGGCTCAGAGATTTTGTAAAAATAATTGACTCCTGAATTTATTTCATTTCCTGAAATTTATGACATTTCTGAACAAACAATTAACAGCTAAAACCGAAATGATTAAAAATGTGAAGAATTATTAAAGAGCTGCTTTTCTATCACATCCAAACAATGTTACAAATCTTCACATATTTGTAATGATATCATTATTATTATATCATCATGTGAAGGACAGACTCCTCCTTAGTCATTCAATTAATATGGAACCATGATATTAACTCATGTTGTGATTTCATTTGAATGGCATAAAATTTTTCAGTGTAGGTCAATTCTTAGACTCTTTAAAGTAGCTTTTTTAGTGAAAGAAGTTTTTCAACATGTTTTGCTTTCTTCCCCAACTTAAAAGTATGTTTAGTTAGGTACAGTCTGTTGCAATGAATATGAACTGCCTGTGTCAAGTTTATAAAAGGCAGTGTCTATTTTGCCACCAAGATGCCAGCAGCAACAGGCTTGGCAGAAATGAAGTGAACACAAAAGATAAACCCTAAAGCTAACCCTAACGTTAACCCCTAACACTAACCCCTAACCTAAACACTAACCGTTAACCTGTAACCCTAATGCTAACCCTTAATACTAATCCCTAATGTTAACCCTAACCCTAGTGCTAACCCCTAATTCTAACACTAAACGTTAACACCTAACCCCTCACGCTAATCCCCACTGAACACTAACCCTAATGCTAACACTAACCCAAACACTAACTCCTACTGAACGCTAACCGTAACGCAAACTCTAACCGAAGCCTAAACCTAACACCTAAGGGAAAAGTTTGGAAAGTTATG
>JGI24159J19872_10014727_pt1 | contig 10099 bp, 6 predicted proteins | sample Ectturendosymbi4_FD_19872 | JGI IMG/M metagenome (IMG submission 19872) | reverse complement strand
CTGGTTCCAACCATGAATTCCACCTTGACACAGAGACAAGTAGGCTGTTGATAGCCAACTAGTTTCATCAATATATTCTTACTACAAAGCACATAATGAAAATAAACCATCTGTCAACGGTTTGGTCACTACTGACTAATCCGTTTTTGTGGTAGCTCATAGACATTTTGTCACTGTGGTGTAACCATAACAACTTTATGCAACTACTATTACGAGTGTGCAGCGTGGATAGGTTGAGGACTATTCAATGCAGTATGCAGTTAAGAGCAGCGAGGTTTCAGCGCCACTTGCAGCTAAGTAGCATAGCAGCCCCGCAGATAAGTGTGCATCGGCGTCTACATGAAAACAAGATATAACAGCAGGCGAAAAACTTATTTTACAGAATATTCCCAACAAAGTCATTCATTTTAATATTCACACTTAATTTTCCTCCGACTGATCCTCAAAAGCTGACTTTTCAACCTTGCCTTGATTTATGACTGTCTTGTCATACGCGAAACACGCACCACCTCTAAACCAAAAAAGATTCAGACAAATAGACAATGAGCAATATAATTCTGACACAGATCCCTGCACAGGCTACGTTCAAATTTTATATCATCAACTCCTCAACGTCGACTGTCAAATTCATCAACGAAATCATCTAAATCTGTTTTTCAGCTAGTACCTGTCAATTTAAAGTATATCAGTGTTACCCAATCTTTCACTGGTAATTGAATTGCTGGGAAATGTTTTCACTAATTCATTTTTGAAACATTTATCTCGCATGAAGCGCTGGTGACGAGAAGAGTTACAGCTACCAGTAACAGTCAAACGCAGCTTTAGTAGCCATAAATGACAAAAATTGTTCGAGCGATATACACAGCTTCGACTCTTTCCGAAGCAAATTCTTTGCCGAAGTTGTTTCACGTTTTAAATCATTTTCACTAAACGAATATGATTTGTGAATTCTTTCAAGTGTGTTTCTGATGGAAATGTTTGACCTCCTGGGCAAAGAGCTGAAATACGCGAAAGAATCACTTCTAAATCATTACAGAAAATCCTTACAAAATTCTGTGAGGTTGCAGGACATGTGGGTAGAGTTAAAACTGTAGTCACGGACAACTTACGTAAGATGTTTCGAAGTCGTATACACAAGGCAGTCGAATGCAAAACCACAGCCAGGATAAATTGAGATAAATTAACTGAAACCAATTCCTAATGCTTTCACAAACCTTTTGCCACTGGGACAAGCAACAATCTGCTGACAGTAATATAATCCAGCTCCATCTCACACTGAAATGCACGGAAGATCAATCTTCCCACTTCTGTGACTGTTTCTTAGTTTCGAAATGAGTGTTTAAACACTACGACCACTGTCTGACTAACTTTCACGCAGGATCCGAGCAACTACTGGTATGTGTCGTCATAAACAACTCTAGTTACCCGACCGTCAAAAACAACAGCAGAGCTTATCATGCATTTGGAAATCATTGAATGCAGGCTAGAGGGTTTCTAAATTATCGTTTAAAATATTGCTGGCCGAAAGTTATCTACTGCATGTATCTAGGGTTGTCAGATGGCCGGTATTTTACTGCTAATTCAGCAGAGGCCGGTATTTTGAAAATCNGTGTCTGAAGCCGGTATTGTGAAAAAAATAATTTGCCGTAACTTCAAAAAGAACTAACGAAGAATTTNTCAAATGATAATGACTCTTGTAGTGATTCTTGTCAGGACAGTTTCTTCAGNGAAGTTTGTTTGCTGCTGCTGTCGCAATCCTTGGTGCGATTGTCACGTCACATACACACCGAAATGTAACGAATCAGCCAAAAAAAAGACAAATTATTAATTGTGGCGTAACAATACTGATTGTCTCTGTTTTCCTTGTGCCGCTTACAAATTACCACACAGCAGGCGCTGTTGACAAAATGGCCGGTACGTTTACACAACGCATTTGACAACCCTACATATGTCAACCAAACGAACTTAAACGGGAAATTAAGAAAAAAACTGTGGGGGCAAACGGGGGGCCAAGCAAAAATCCGGGGGGTCATGTCCCACTCAGGTCCCCCCTTAGAATCGCCACTGGTTTCAGGGAGGAAGTTACAAGACCCCGGTGTTTTTCGAAAAGCCTCGTGCAAGTGCATTTCGCTAGAGATGACTTTTGACGTTTACAAATCTGTTGCATACCTTGTTATTCGAAATCATCTGTTTCGGTAGGGGCTGATTACCATGATGCGCTGCAGCAAATTTTAACATATCCGAAACTGAAAAAAACGTCGAGCGATTACGGTATAAGCAGTACTAGCCGCTAAAAATAATAATGAAATAAAAACGACAAATGACCCTTTCAACACGGAAACAAAAGACACTGTGGCTATTGAATCTTTGAATTATACTTCGAAAGCTTGGCTATATATGGCCATTGTTTCGTTTCGTGTAAGCTATTGCAAGAAATTTCTTTTGAACATTTATATTTTGTAGTGGAAATCTTACAAAATGCATTTCCAAATTTCTACAAAAAAGGTGTTGGTGAGTTGGAGAATAACAGGCGTTAAGGTTTATACAGATTTTTTGCTGGATGACTGAGCTTTGGAAAAAATGCTATCCGGTGTCTCAATCACACATGAATTTGGCATTTAACCAGGGGCGCCAATCTTCACCTCTTACCGCTTGCACGTACATTGCGCAGGTTGCTGTGACGCATTGGTGACGTCACAAAAGCCAAAACGGCGACGTCAAGAGTTTAAATTGCTATGCTTGTTCCATTTGCACCACAGCAAGAACTGTTTCTTTCTTTAAAACGCATAATTTATAGCACACGACACACTCACTTGCCAAAGCATCATAAAGGACAACAGAAAGAAAAGTTAACCACTCAACAAAACAACAATACAGAACACGTCATAGTATACACTATTTTTTATTTTTAACAAGCAGGCGACGTTAGCTATGTCATGTGGACAAAATCATGAAAAACAGATCAAACTTAAAATTGCAAGAAGGATGATATGCATATAAGTGGCGGGGGTTCAGGATGGGGCCACACTTCTAGCACTACAAAGTGTGTGAAAATCAAGCGATTCAGAGTATAGTGCTTATAAATTTTCAGAGCATATAAGTTTCTTTTCAAGGGCAAAAATCAGTGGAAAAATCAGTGTGACAATGTAACGTTGGTTGTGGAACTATTGGACCTAGAAAGTTTTGACATGATGGAAATGGCCCTTTGAAAACAGTGCGGGAATGAGGTTCTTGGGTTATACCACCGTTCAGGAGAATCGCATCACCTACTTTTGTTGAAAAATAACGGAAAATCCGTCACATATGGAAATATTTACATTTAGCCTACTTTGCTCGATAAATCTTTCTCACAGCTGGTGCCAGAAATCGGACTGAGACAAATTTCACAGTGGCTACACCAGTGCTTTTCAACCTTTCTGCTGCAGCGGAACCTTCCGAAATGTTTGCACTGCTCATGGAACCCCATGCAATGATCCGACTTTCTATATTGCTACAACCGCATAGATTTGTTGTTGCAAATTTCGTCCCTGGCAAATTCGGTCTGTTTCTGCGGAACCCCTGGCAACCACCTGCGGAACCCCAGTTGAAAAACACTGGTCTAGGGTATCCTCCTTTTCCTCTCAAGTAGTCCTTCCCATATATTTCTCAACGCGTTCATTGTTAGCCGAAACCTTTGCATGGACCTCCTGGCTTTTCTCAGCAGGCTCTGCTTGGTTTGTAAAATAACTATGGGCATTTCTCTGCTTAAATCGAGAAACGCATGGTGCTTTTCAGAGAATAATGAAATTTCCAGGAAAATATGACTCAAAAATATTTGGGCTGATTTTTAGAACAAATTGCCTTTTTGATGATTTTTTTCTTCGAAAGTCGGCAACTTTCTCTCGTCGCGGGCCGTACTAATTTTCTACCAACAATGCCGTTCCTTTGCTGTTTATGGTGTTTTTAAAACTTGGGAGTTTATGGAATTTTAATCAGATTAACTCTTGACTTTCACAGTTTATAACAAAACCTAAAATACAGTACGGCACACAGCACAATTATAGCACAGTGCGGTTTCTCATAATGTAGTTCCTCGTAATTGTGCAATTCAATAAGTTGCAAGAAGGGCAGATCCATAAAATATAACCTAGTACCACTAGGGGAGCCATACAGTTATTACAATTCGTAAAGGGGTTGTGGACCGGATGATTTTGCTTGGCGGGCTCCTCCAGCCCGCGGTCCGTAGGTTGCCGACCCCTGTTCTAAATGTTTAAAGAAGACGAAACCGTTTTTGCAGGTTGCTCAGGTACATTGCGCAGGTCCTGCTTAGGGTTCGAATAAAATAACGATTTTTAAAAAGTGAAAACTCGTTATAACGTCGTTTTTCTTTTAAGGCGAGCTGATTACTTTTGCTTCAAAAGATTTCGATCTCATCTTAAAAAATGACTATTTACAAGAAGGTGATAAATTTATTACAGTCATGGTGCAAAGTGAATTACGCTAGAACATGATAGAAATTTCGTGAAGGGTGGGTTGCTTTTATCTGTTATATGAGGTAATTGCATTTTTGCGCCGGCGCCGATAAATCACCAGTCAATCGCTCTGTGATAAAAGTTTCAAGGACCGCCCCAACAGTTAGATTTCGATCACAAGGCCTTGATTAATCGATAAAACACTCTTAAAACACGCGTGCGTTGTGACGACTATAACCGTAACCGCATTTCATCGTATTACCATTACACTTTCGATTTACAGTACTAGGCGTAAAAATCACAAAGTACAATCAAATCAGAAAGTTACAAGAAAGCGGGCTGGAGTAGGGAAACTGACTGTAATTTTGAAAACATCTCAAAGTCACGAAAACTTCACTCACTAAAAGTAAATGATAAAGTCATTTGTCGTGGCAAAGGTTCACAGTGAAGTCAGATAGTCACGGTGCTCAAACACATCATTAATTCGGCAAAAATGGAAGAAACTCAGTTTTCGGCGAGGCCGAACGCGAACCACTTGTTTTTACATTTTAATTACCGGCGAAAAGCGACCAGTGAGGAATTAACTTCCAATCGGTTCGCATCTGCATCGAATTTCAGCATCGCGTGTGCCAGTGTAGGTGGAAAACACGGCTGTTGTTAAAAGTTTAAGGTTGGAGATTTTTAGTCAGCATTCGAAGCACTCGTTGTTGCAATAGTGGGAGTACGTTGACGTTCAAAATTGTCAGTCTACGTCTGCGCGGCAACTGCACTGAAAATTATTGCTTTCGTCTTTTCTTAGGCACCCGGTCGCTTGAAAGCGTACGGCTGTGAAAGCTGTTCACATTTCCTCTTACGGTATTGCAGTCCAACCTTAGGCAGCCTAACTGACATTGCTGATGTTTGGCAAGATCGACCTCGAACGCAACGAGCCCTCGAGCATGGTACCAGCAGGTGCAAGATGTTTGCAACAGCCCGCGTCACACTGCATGGGACTTTCCGATCGATCTGATAGACGACTTGCTAACGTGGTTCAGGAAGAGAAAGAGCATATTTGAGGAAAATTGGTCGCGAATATCAAAGAAATCACTGCACGAACTAGGTTGGGTATTTGCTCGTTTGGCTTGTTCTGGGAATCAAGCCACCCTATCAAACAAATTGTTTGGAGCAGCTGCCTTATCTGTTGATGGTGCTGCGCGTCAGCTTCCGGGGCGCTGGACCGTCGCACAGGGTGTGCTTGGTGCTATATGCAAGACGAATGCGTGAGTGATGTCTTCCGTCGCACGTTTGCAAACGCTTGCACTTGTGCTTGTAAGCCCTGCAACAACCTAGTTTTGATATGTTTTCCGTGAACTTTCGAGTGGTTTTATCGAAGTCACGTGTTATTTAGATTGGTTCAGAGAAAAGGTTTGTTCCAAACACAGCAACAGTAATTTTCCAAAAGTATAAAGCGTTAGTCACCGCTTATGCTTAGCTCTTCTAAGGCGAATTCTGCCTTTGCAGTAAATTTTCAAAAGGTTGACAGCACATTTTTTCCTTATAAATTACACAGAAACCGAAGGGTAGCACGTTTCCTCATAAAGCATAATTTAAGACTCCCTGACAGGCCCGCAACTAGGAGTTGGGACAACCGGGCAATTTTCCCCGGAAATTTTCAAAAATGATTTTAGTCGTTAGTTAGGTAAAACAAGTTGCAACAAATTTGCCTCCCTCTCCTAAATTTTCAGCTGGTTGCGGTCCTGCTCACTGAACAGCTTAAACTATCACCGTTAAAAGTGAATCAACAAAGAGAGAGATGTATTTATCGACGGTGAGTAAAGTACACATATTCACAGAAAGAAGAAAATGAAAATAATTCATAGCAAGCGCTACAGTTGACAACAAAATCAACAATGCATCGATATACAACTTGCGTCTTTTGCCATCCAAGCTCCAAATGACAACGAACAAAATTGAAATTTCTTTCTTCAGGTCTAAGTAATGCTTCAATTGCCGCCATAATTTCTGTCGTAATATACAATTTCCAACCAACAGCAACTTAGTCGCTTTTGCAATTTCGATATCATGAGCAACACGAAAAAAAGTTCCTTATTAGTTTTCGCGATCTGGCAGAGAAGTCTTTTAACCAAACAAGCTCGTCGTCAGTGATCTTTTTTTATTTTTACCAAACTCTTGCTGTTGTTCATGAGCTTGCTGGCAAACGACCAATTGTTACCTTTATAAATGTCAACTAAATTTCGAGAAAACGCGAGAAAATGCCATGCGATTGAAAAACGCTTGGCCTACTACTTGACTTTCGTCAAGCTTATAACTTGACTTTTGATACTTGACTTTGGCATCACTGTCATAACAGGTTAGGACGTCACAAGGTTGGCCACGAACACGTTTGTTGAAATGTTTTAGGTCCAGCCAAGCGGATTATGCAAGTTAGCTTAAAGCCACACGAAAAAGGNTGTTNATTGTTGATCACTGTAACTGATTAGAGCACTGCTGAAAAGAATGGCGCAATTCTCGGAACAAGGCACCTTTAATGGCGAAGTAAGATGGTCCTGCAAATATCGTCTTCGTAAAAGTTTACTGATGAGAAAGGCGATAAAGAAACATCGCCAATGCTGGCTTTCTCTCAGGTGCTTTCGTTTCGCTTATAAATGAAAAATGTCGTCTCCGTTGAATAGCACTGATGTCCACACAAAAGTGTCAAACTGCTTTCCGGAAACATTTTTAAATATATCAACTGCTTCAACTCACTTTACCATCAAAACGGCTGATCGCTTTCCTTCTCTATTATTTTCATCAGCGTGCAGAAATTGCTGAAAATGCCTAATCGAAAATTTTAGTGGATCTAATATTCACGACAATTTCTCGTTTTTTTATTGGCGTTTTTCGCACAAGCACCTCGATTTTATAAAATGTGACAGGAAATTAGTCTAAGTTGCTAAATTTGTCAAAAAATATGTGACCGAATCCAAGCTCGTAGAGAGATTTTCGAATCCGCAACCCTCTTACTTACTCTGCTCAAAACTACAGGTATTTTGTAAATATGTAGATGCTGCTGGCAAACGATAACGCATTCCTTAGTGAAGTGCGATTGCACTGTTTTTTTTTATGAATTACCACTTACGAGTGTGTAAACTGTTTAAAAAAATTTATGGTATTATGCATTATCTGTCGTACATTGTTCCTTTGATGTATTAGGTGTTTCAAGCAGTACGTACCTCCTGTCTATTCTGACTTTTGTGCAACATGTATATCACACGTACATTTGGTCATGGACGGGATCCGCTCCGCCATGCATAAAATTATCTTTTAATTTTGTGCCGTAAAAGTAAAAATAACACCGGAACAAACGGCATTGCCGAAAAAAAGGAAACCATATCAATTGTAAGTAATTTTTCTTTTTTCTTCGTTGTCTCAGCTGCTTACGTTTTTGGGTCTAGTTGTTCTTGACGAATGAGCTCAAGCCCGTAACTTGGGGGGCAAGGCCATCCATGGGTGTTTTTCGCCCCCTCTTGAAAAATGTGTTGGACATAGTTTAAAACTATTGAACATTGTTTAAAATATATGGGCCCCTCCCAGATAACTCTTCGCCACCCCTGGTGTCCCAAGCTGGTTGCAGGCCTGGATGAGCTGTCGATAACATAATTTTCATTTTGAAAAGCCAGACTGGATGATGCTGGATTGATGGCAGTGCTTGAGGAAAACTTTGTGATTTGTTTTTTCACGAAGGGAAAATTACAAGACATCGAATACGAAGTCAAAATCTGGTCAAAAAACAGTTGTTGTGATGCCTGAGCTATGATGCTTTACATCAGTGGTTCCCAAACTGGGGTAAATTACCCTCCAGCGGTAATATGCGATTCTTTGGGGCAGTAGCGTGCAGAGTTCTGGTGATGCCCAGGGCGACTGCTTCATTGGATGCCCCTCCCTACCAAATTCTAGTATTGAGCAGTGGCGTATGGTGGTCATTGTTACTGGGTATACCCTGTTTGTGACGTCACAATATGGCATCATATTTAAGTTTGTAACCAACGTTTTGGCGAAGTTTGTTTACACAACATGCATATTTAGCGACGCTGCAGAAGCGGTAGGCAGGGGGAGCAGTAAAACAGTTCAGGGCGATGGAAACTTGTAAAAAACAAAAGAATCGTTACGTATTATGTTTGCTTCTGTTCATCAACGATATTGACCTCAAAAATAATAACAGAAATTATATAAAATCATTCCTGAATTTTCTGGATGCTCGAACACCTGCAATGACCATGTTTCAAGTCGGTCTTGATAAACAACGAAATCACCTATGATGCTGTTATGAAAAGCAGTGGTGTTGGAGGTGGGGGGCTGGAGATGCAAGCGCGCACCCAAAAGTTTTGATTTGTTGAAAATCTTGGCAACATGCCTGATAATCCGCGTAAAAATGGTGCCCAACGTTGCTTGACTTCAAAAAACGGCGCCCAAGGTTTGCAGAAACACATGAAGACCTTTTTTGGAGGTCACACCCGAAAAGGTCGTAATGATCTTTGTGGAGAAAGTTTGTAGGAAAAAGTTGCACAAAACACTTTTCGGGAAAGTTTGGGGAAATTCGGGCAAAAATCCTTCGCAGCCCCCAAAATTTTCCTGCTCCTAAACCTATGATGAAAAGGCACCTACGCCCCCGTTGCTCCTCTTTTGAAAGGACAGAGGGATGAATGCCCCCACCATGTCTCCATCTTCCGGCGTCCCTGTGCATATTATTTACACACACTCTTTACTCGTTGTTGTAGGCTACAATTTGTCACTGTAATGAACATAAATTATCAGCGGTATCCTAATACAGAGCAGTTCATAACTACAAAAATATCCGGCAGCGCGTTAAAACAAGGGAGGAGAACACACTCAGTGCTACGTCAGGGCAGTTCGCAACTGCAAAAATATAAGGCTGCGCGAATGTCTCATCGAATAGTAGTCGAGCAGAAGGTATTCTGCTGGGATGGCGGACACCCAGGGTTGACAGTTTCAAACTTGTAAATTACACAAGAGTTGAGGATGCACATAAAGTACGCAAGAAAATTTTCCTGTCTTATTATGTGGCTGTTATATGTACAATTACTAATTAAAAAGAACAGATACGGGCTTGTGTGAGCGATTATGATCAATCCGCCTGTACTGCCAACTGAAGACGAAGCTCGAAACGAAACACATATTGCAAGTACAGGTGTGCGACTGTATCAGCACAAAAAAACAAACGGGAACCAGTGATGCATCATAAAATCAGCTAAGTCAAGCACGTTGAAATTGAACAGTTTTGAAATTTGGCTCAGAAAATCAATTAAACGTGCATAATTATCTTCAGTGTTGATGTAATAGGACCCAACCAAAAAAATCACCCGTTTTAAAAAGCCCACTTGAAAAAACAATAAAATCTATTAAAATCCCGCTCTTACCTTTTTTTTGAAAAATGTGTTATGAAGTAAAAAGTAAAATAAGCAGCCGCTTGTACAGCTAAGAGAATCCTTCTCTGCATCCAAGCTGTTTCTGATGTTGGACCATACCAAACCATATATTGAAAGAATNCACTACATAGATGCTGAACTAGCATGGCATGTACATAAACTTGATGTGAAACTGCAGAGTTTGTGTGGGAGTGGCTTTTCTCTGTTTGCTGCGTGCATTCT
>JGI24159J19872_10014726_pt1 | contig 10099 bp, 7 predicted proteins | sample Ectturendosymbi4_FD_19872 | JGI IMG/M metagenome (IMG submission 19872) | reverse complement strand
CACCCATCGTGGAAAGTACATACTTGAATAGAGATATGTGCAAGTTTGAATCATCGCAAAAAGACGAAAGCAGATGGCAGTCGACTGATTCCTCGAAAGCAAACAGAAACACTAGTGCTTTTAAGTCTCCAACATTCAGACACTCACAGAAAGGGCCTGACACTAATTGAGCTTGGACTCGAAACAATTGTAATGAATAGGCAATTGAACCCCGTCCGCAGCCACCCGGACTCCTTTAGCACTGCCAGCGGTGCAAGCACAAAATTCTGAAAGCTTATCTGCTTCCGTTTCAGCCTCAACTAATAAGTTTGAAAGAAGCAACAGGGAACTGCTTGACACGTATGTCCTGCCTGAAACCTCAACACACACACCGACGCGTTTGCAACCACCAGGCTTGCATCAAAACCGGTTTAAGACTCAGAAATTAAACGGCAAGACTTCGACAAACGAGTTATGTATTTCAAAAACAAAAAATCCCTGTTGACTATGGCTGCAAATTGTAGAGGTTTTGTTACCAAGACACAGCTTCGACATCGAACCGAGCGTCTTTAACTGAGCGAGTGATTCGTCGTCGGGCGTTCTTTCACCTGGAATAGACCATTTTGGACGCTACGCGCAGATTAAACTGAAAGTTTATGTGAAATTTGCAACACGCGATGCATTGTTCAGGTACCTTGCTAGAAACATTTTTCTAAACTTCTAACACAGCGATAACTGGAAATGGACGTCTCAAAAACAAAGGCCAAGTGTCCCAAGTTAGAGTTACACAATGCGCCAGCAGCGTGTCTCGATATTTATCAACCTGCATCTAAAAAAAACGTACTGTAGTTTCGCTTAATGGCAAAATCGACGCTAAATTGCATACCGACCTGTGACGTCACGCACATGCTTCCGGATGTGTCGATGCAGAAAACGATGATTGAACTGTCGAATGCACTTTGCAGCATTGACGGACGAAGCACGTAAATCACGTCCTCCTGACTTCGCGTGGGGAACGTTGAGGTCGAGGAAACATTTTTGGCGCCACAAAAGCGACAGACCCATTCCTTCGCAACACAAAGAAATATGGCGATAACGGCGCAATTGGCGAAGAAACTATGATCTAGCCAAGGCCTCTCTGTATGTCCCTAGGCGAGTTTGATCCAACTCGGCTTACGCGACAGGATTTAAGATGCGACAACACGTTGGACAACGTCACAGACAATTCGGCGCTGAGCAGGAAAGCACGCGAACGGCGAGGAAACAAACATTTAAACACAGTTTGCTTCCTGCTGTGAGCGAACAAAAATGAGCAACGGTCCTAAGCGACGCGTTTGTTGTTAAGTCACACCCCTTTGATGTACGCGGAGTGCCTTAGGTCACATAGGCAATATCGAGATGCTGAAATTGCTGAAGTTTGATTAGTAAACCACCGATTTGCAAAAAAAGAACATTTCTATGTATTTCTTCAGTTGCAAGCTATTCTCTTTGCTTCTAAGCTGGTTTAAATCCGTGATTTGAGTATGCAAAAATTTCGCGGTCTGTTTTTGGGAAAGAAAATCAAAAAATGTTGATAACACCAGAACGAGTCTTATCGGTCGAGATTTAGTTACAGAAAATTCAATCAGAAAGTTGAGGCGTGGACTTTTCAGAATAAATCTCAGCAAATTCTTACACTACGTATTTTACAGCATTTTTACTGAAATCTGCCTAATGTGTCACGCCTAGAAGTTTTTAGGAAGTTACGCGATACGGCGTCCATAGCTTCGTTCCGCAATTTTTGCTCGAATGCAAATGTGACAATAAAAAAACATGTATCTAAATTCTAAATGCAACCTCTTTCCTCAAAAGCTTCGAACCAGTAACTCGACGAGGGGAAAAAGATATGCCCAAAAGAAGAAACGAACAAATTGAATTTTCTAAGCAATGTTCCCTCTAAGCTGCGCGCCTGCGCAGCTGCTAAGACCCCTCTGCGCAGTTGCAACAATGCTTGCAAACAATGCGCAGCTGCAACAATGCTTGCAAACAATGCGCAGTTGCAGCAATGCTTGCAAACAATGCGCAGTTGCAACAAAAATTTTGCTTCAGCGCACCCGCTTGTTTTTCCGCGCAGCGTTACTAAAAATCGAAGGGGACATTGTTTCTAAGACTTTTGGACACAGTTGACAGTTCTCCGCACAAACCTCCGATGGTGGGGCACACGACGCGGAGCAACTGCTGCACTGAATCGGAAAGCCGAACACGACTGGGCCCGTTGCAGGGGTGCCGACAATGCCGAGCTTGACGCAGACAATGTTAGTGTCGGCGGAAGAATCCTCTTGAAAGTCACCGGATTCTCTGTCAAATAACAATCGTCTTATCTGTTGTAGTCATATGAGCTCAGCTGAATAAACAGCGAATTGGTGTCCGCATAGTTTTCAATCGCATTTGCAAAGGATTGTCAAACCAAACACTGAACTGATCCAAACCTTTCAGTAGGCCCACGTGCCGTCGCGAACCGTCGGTCACGTATTCTCATGCTCTGAGATAAGGCTGGGGCGGACGGTCGAACGAGCGTGCTCTGGGAATGCTGGAAACGCGAAGCATGAGTTACAACAGTCGCGAAATAGACCAATCACAGCGGCTGAACAGCTGGCCGCGCACTCTGTCGCACCAAATAAAGACTTCACGTAGGAAACAAACCATCCACGAAACAATGATCTGAGTGAAATCACGTGACACGTTTGAAAATCAACCGCTTGCAATTAGGGAAAATTAGGTGAATGAACCACAAGTTGCTCAACCACAACGCAAGCAGCGTGGCGCGCCTTACCAAAGAAAAAGGGGATTGGCACATGTCAATCAAAACTGCGGCGGGAAAATCGGCCATGTAAGTAACCACGGCGGTCGACTCAAACGTTTCAATGAGATAAATAGCACACGTAAAAGAAGAAAACGTTTGCCTACGGTCGATTTCATCGAATCACAGACGATCCTAAAATCATACATCAATCATTTTTAATTACAAGAACAAAGTGTATCCAATAAAAATCACCAATTGTTTTCAATTGCAGGTATCAAAGTTTTCCAATTACAAATGCAAGCAGAAATAAGAATTCTACATCACTAATATCAGAAACACACTCTTAGAATGTTACTTGGTGCGCTTGAGAGTTTTTATTCTTATTTAGCCAGTTAACATATGGCGTATCTGCCTGATTTACGCTTGACCATATACGAAACAAAGCCACTTGCATATAACTAGTCTAAACGATCAAAAAATATTCGGCACAGTGAGCGGAGAGCCATGTTGACTTTGAATGTGTCGTACACCCAGGCCCAGTCTGTTTTGTCCTGGGCAAATTTTTGCTTTTATTTTTGCGATTGATCGCTTCAGATCAAAAATTTGGGAGCACAATTGTGAGAAGGCGTGATGGAAAAGTAATGCACAATTAGCAGGTTTCGAAAACATAGAGAATGGGCTTCTGAGGCGATTGCAGTCAGTTGGGAAGTAGCCAAGTTGCGCCATACACTTTTTGCAAGTTTTGAACATTAAAAACTTTACGGCTAAGGTTTGAGAAACAGCGTATTAGCTTGAACTCGATGCCTGAGCGTTTCAAAGTGCATTTCAAGTCCCAGAGTGCAAAAGAGAACTCAACGACCACTTTGAAAAAGCGGCAACGCATTTTAAAACACTCAGCCATCGCGCACAAACTAACACGTTTTTAAGGTAACGCGTTTGATGGCCAGAGTCAATGCAACCTCATTAACAGACTTAACCCTAAAGGGTTAAAGAAAACAAAAATTCCCAGGACGCCGATGTACATGCGCGCACCGAAAAGTCCCCACACGTAGCGTCAATTTTGATGAAGCATGAATGAAAGGAAAACCCTCAGGATTCCGAATAACTGCCTCAGGCTAAACGTTGACGCTGGCGCCCAGGGGTCGATCAAACTTTTCGGCTCTCGAGCCGCAATGGATTCTAAATTTAACAGCGAGCCGGGTGCGGGATGGATTGTTTAATTATAAACGAGCTGAGGTTGTAAAAAATTAATTGGGTTTATTAATATAATTTCAACAAGCTCAGCAGGCCGGATTCGAGAGCTTACCAAGCGGTACGTGGCCCGCGTGCCGTAGATTTCCCTCGCCCGCAACAGTCCCATGCTGTTGTCCATAATCGCTGTTTGACTTCGAATCATTGCACTCGCGCTAATTCACGGCTCGCAATAGGAATTGATTTTTACTCTTGCTCGGTTTGGTGTAATACTAATGAACTTGAATCGATGAATCTGTTTTGACGGTGGAACTGTTGTTTTGTTTTGAAACGTCTGATATGACATTATTTAAATCGCTGCGTTTTGTTGCGTTGCTTCTCATACATTAAATTAGGAATTCGCTATCGATTGACAGCTCCCAGCTATATCGAAGGTAGAAAATTTACTGCAGAAATAACGTCCAAGCCACAGACATAGTTTTACATCACACCTTTGACAAACCTTCGCACGTGCCACAGGCAACTTCTTTTCTGTTAAAATCAGTCTTGCCAACAAAGCGTCGAAAGGTTACTTACCGCATCTTGAGCTATATTACTTTGTGGTTATTGGTGTAGCACAGGGTCTCCAAACTTTTTTGTCCGAGGGCCACATAAGTTTTTACACAATAGTCCGAGGGCCGGACATTTTACGTAATGTCTTTGTTTCGGGGTATGTTAGATATTGTCTAATCAATAAGCTTTNGTAAATTTATTTTTTTTTCGTTATTGACAAAATGTCTCCGCGGGCCGGATGAAATGGCTTCGCGGGGCGGATTTGGCNAGCGGGCCGTAGTTTGGAGACCCCTGGTGTAGTAGATAATTTTAATTCCCTGCAGTTCTTTATTGTGCACTCCATTTGAACAGTATAAGCACCCAGCAAGAAAAACAAATTACAAAACACTGCAGCAGCAGCAGCAAAGTATGCAGCAGCATCACTCCAGCGAAGCAAGCGCAGTTGCAGAAGACGCAAGTCTTCTGGGTTATAAAATACAAGAGCAGTTTGTAAAGAAACAAATAATTGCAAAACGATTAAAAGATCGTTGCCAGCGTTTTCGTCATACTTATCTTCCCTTTTTTCCATGCCTAACACGGCTGCGTGCGCTAAAAATTACAATTCGACTAAAGCTTGCACCTACCGATTGATCAGCAGCTGATGCATAATTAGCAGAGCCGATTGGCGACGACGTGCGGTCGGCAGGCAAGGCGGCCTGAACTTGCTCTTGTAAAAACGCCGCCTGCTGTCTTACCATCGTCTGAGTGAGCTCTGGAGCAGAAGGGATTGCAGGCAAAGCGTCTGAAGCTTCATCCGGCGTAGGAAGGCTTGGATATAAGCGATTTGGAGCTTTTTCTTTCAGCGATCGGTGGTAGGCGTTCGGTACCGCTGTCTTCGATGAGACGAGAAAGTCGATAGAATCCCAAGCCGCCCCATCGGAGTCTGAAGAACGTATGGACCGTTTTGTGTTGTTGGACATCGTGGGACTTGGACTGGAATTGCTGTCACAACTCGTACTCCGTACATAAAACGAGGAATAGTCTTGAGATTTTTCTTTCGCCTCACCCTTGGTTATTGGCAAGGCAGAAAGAAGTGAGGGGTCGGTAGACTTTCGCAACAAACTTGCTTTTCTCGCCGGCAGTGATGGTGGGGGCATTTTTGGTGGAACTGTCGGAGGAAGATGACGAGCAGCGCCCGTCGACGCCATTCGAACCAGTTTAGTCTTCGGCGCAACAGCTGGTTTCCGCGTATTTTCGCCAGAATCCAGGTTGGGTCTGCTGGAGATTGTAGAACGAGGGGGGAGAGCTGGCCCTTTTGAAGCACCGTCATCGGGGTCACTACCGTTGTGCTGGCCAGTTTCGAACGATCTCGGTGGAAGTGGTGGAGCGTTAGAATTGCCAACGTTTTCGGCGAACTGGTAGTCGAGGTGAGCAGGAGCAGACGACTGGATTGCATCCTTCTTGGATTCTTCAAGTTCCTTTTCACGCTCTTCCAGAGCCTGATACGAACAATAGTGTTCTACATTTAGATGTAAATCAGTTTTACGTGCTTCAAAAAGAAAACCTTCAGCATGTTCTGCGTTTCAATTACACAAATTTTATAATATCAAAAATTCCGCAATAAATCTTATGTAAAAGATCGGCATTTTCATAAGGCAAGAACATCCTTGAAAAATACAGGAAGACCACGAACAACGGCCTAGTTATCCAAAAAAGAAAAACAACGATGCATAGATTTAACACCACACAACAAGAACCCCTTCTTCTGTGGTAACAACAGATTAAGCCGTTTGGTTAATCGCATATTATCTCATCGCAGCGAGCGCTAACTTGCAAAGGGCAAAGGTGTTTATTATAAACATATCGCGCCATGTTCAGCGGAAACATTCTCCTTGTTTTCAAAACCTTAAAACGTTTGCAACTTGGGATTCGACAGAAAACTTACAAGACTGCGAAGTACTCAGCAACAGCCACTCACTCGCCAACAAATAAAAATCCTGTTTGGTGCCAAAGTTGTTTTAACTGATTTTATCTAATTTCGGTGGCTGATTTAAAAAATGCAGTCCGTTTTTCTCTATCAAGCATAGTTTTCCTACTATAATGTGCCTACTGGAGAAAAATTAGTTGCAATGTCAAAGCAGTAGGATGTTGTTGTAATAGCAACAAAATGTTACAGAAACACGACACTTTAGACACTTTTCTATTTCCCAAAAACTTTTCAACAACTTCCACCAAAGCACTCCAGGCACAGAATTGTTTTTCATTCAGGGAAGTTGGAAAGCTACGGCTATTTATTAATTTTCTAATCCGGGGTGTGTCGAAAAATTGAACTTTGCTTTTTCTATTGTCGATCCTGGAAATTTGGTGGAAACATACCTGAGTCAGTCAGTCACCATCCTTGTCAAGTGATTTTCACAAGTTGTTTCATGATGGCAAGGTTGCTATGAGGAGGGGGTGAAACGATTTTAGATCTTTCCACAAGAGAGATAACTTGAATGTTTTTACACCGGATGTCATTTCTTCTCTTACACGCCACTCTTTATTTGAACTAATGTTGGGATCTAGTTATGCTATCCCATGACATAGAAAAATTACTTTGCAACCCATTACACAAGCAGAAATCCAGCCATTTTCAAATCGACACAAATGATCCACTTGTGTTCATAGTATGAACTTTTTTCTAGTATAAACTTAATTTCGTTGAACTTTTCTTTGAACGCTGTTGAGTGCCCATGAGGAATAGCTCCAAACGTTTCATCATTACGTCGAAAAAAAAACGCATTTTAAACTTCGTTTCGAGATACCAATTAAGGTCCACAAGTCTTTAGGATCATATTCTGTGACACCAAGCTTCTACAGAAAGTCCTCAGCATTGTTGCAGTACACAATCTAACTTTCTTGAGTAACATATGGCATGAATACAGCACGACGTTTCCAGTAAAAGGTGAAGAAAGTACCCACTCGCGAAAGGTTTTTTCTTTAAGCCCTGAAGCAAGCAGCTCAGAAGACTCTTTAGAAAGATCCAGATCTCTTGCTAAGTCATTAAGCTTCTCCTGGGAAAAAAGTTGGGGAGATACAAAAATGGCGGGAGATCGTTATCTGCATGTGCGAAATCACAACAGGTTGAATTAAACTCTTCATCGCTGGAAAGCGAATCCACAAATCTATTCAAAGGCAGGGACAGAGAGCTCTTCACTGTGTTGAACTGACTGGATCGCCGAGTCTGTCAGAGTATCGCAGAGTTTTTTCTTTGTCTTCAATTTTCACTGCACAAAAGTAGTAGTCGCTGCAGAAATCTTTTGGCTTACGCCACATCACTGGAACAGCAAACCTTAGGCTTTTTCTGGTGTTGCTTGTCCATTGGCGTAAATGTTTCACGCGAGGTTTAATACAATGTGCTGTTCCCAAGACTTGTATTGATCATCCAGCATCACTTTGCAATAAGCAGCAGAATAAGCACACTTTGCAAAATCGTTAATTACTTTCCTGTTATGCCTTAGTGTGCGTTCACCACAAATATAGCAGAAAACGTTTGTTTCATTTAAACATCTTCTCGATGATGCATCCACAACCAAGGATTTTACAAAAACAGCACTGTAGTTTCATAAGTGTAGTGCAACCCTTAACTTCATTGCCAATCAGCTCTAATTCAATCTGACTCCAGCATTAAACTCACACTGTTTTCATTCGCTGAGACATTTCGGTCATTTGTCCCATAATTGTACTAAAACTCGCCGTAACAGCATTCAGTAGTCTACAGTTTCGGACGTTATGACCGAATTGACTAAATGTGTTCCGTCATTTCAAAAGAAAAAGTTTACCTGATACAGAATAATGTGTCCGATTTTTGGAATCAGCACCTAAAATTTAGTCTAGATCAGCTCCAAAGTCTAGAGCACCAAAATTTGTGTTAGCCAGTGAATTCTGCAAATTATGGTTAAAGAAGCTTCGAAATGAATCAGGCAAGGGAATTATTTTTCATAAAGTAAATATCTAAGAACTTCACAAACAGGCGATTGGATTGATGATGAAAATTTCTTAAACTGTGTTAATATGCAAGAAACACTACTACATAGATTAAGTTGTACGAATCGTACGTAGTCGCCGGCTATTAGCAGAGTGATACCAATGATTTTGATCAAAGCTTTTGCATATTCGTAAGGCAACGACCCTGTGTTTCTGATTCAGGATAAAACATATAGCCTCAAGCCGACACACTCTCAGGACGTTTTTCAAGGAGCTATGCAGTATCGCTGTCTCACCAAGCATCAACAACAGAATACGACTTGCCCTTAAGGAAACATATTCTCAGCTTCAGTACTTCAAAAAGTCCCCTTAACGCCAGCGCCGGCCACAACTTGGCCACTGTCGTGGCCGGCAAACCGTTGATCAGCCGCAACTCCTGAACGGATCAAATTGAGCTAGAAAGCCAGTGAAAACATCCCTGGATCCACGACACAGCAAGGAATCAAATAAGAATAAAAAACATACCTTTACATTTGAAAGTTTTGAGAAAAATCCATATTCGTGCATTTGCTGTACTAAACTTTTGGCAAAATTCAAAGAAAATCCAAAAATACGTTCCCCGCATCCCGTTTAGCTTTTGGTTTTTGTGCTTCGCCGACCGCTGGCATACTCAAAAACAGGATCCTTTCAAAAAAAGTCGAATCGAGCCGTTTTGGGGGGAAAATTAGGGTGTCCAGAAGTGTAGGTTAAGAAAATTGACTTCTAGATCACGTTTTGGAGTCCAGAGAACAAAATAAGTACAGGGATTAGTGACTTGCTCAGTGGCTTAAAATGTTCTAGGAGCTATTCTGAAGCTTTAGTGACCTTGATTAGCCTTATAGCCTAAGGGGTTGGGGAGTTGTGGCAAAAAATAGACGCTGAAAACTGCTCAGCCACCTAGCGGATATTTTGATTTTATTCACAAATAATATTTCCCTGTGAATATTTTGCTTTGAAATATGGTGGGATGTTGTAAAACACTCAAATACAGCTTTTCTGCAAGTTTGGTGGGGTTGGTGGGTGCTGGCTGCCAGAAAAGTGGCTTGAACCTCAAAATACCCCCAAAATTTGTGGTTTTTGCCTCCTTGGACCCCCCGCCAAAGGTTGTAACTTTTTTGATCATCATTGCAAAGGTAAGGTCTTCACAAACAGTTTTTATGCAGAAAGTTTGTTTCCAACGTGTTTGGTTTGAGCTGTATTGCTGTTTAAATGGACGCAACTGGTTTTCCTAGCCTAAATTAAAAACGGTTTTTCCCCTAAAACGACGTCACAGATGGACGCGACTTATCTCAAAACGTGCGGCGCTGTCTTACGGATCCAATGGTACCTTCAATTGTTTTCTAGCTCATTCCGTTCAGAGGTTATGGTCGCCCAAAGGTTTGCTGGCCACTTGGCCGGCGCGGGCGTTAAAGGGGCGTAACAATCCGTCAGTGCTGAATACAGTGGTTCCCAACCTTTTTTATGCCGTGGCCCACTTGTCGCTTTCAGCTGAACGTCGGGGCCCACCATCACAGAATAGAAAAATCCACTCTGTCTTCATTTAGGCACAAATATGAGCAAACAAAATATGTGCTTTACCATAACACATCAAATTTTATTCAATTTTAGCAT
>JGI24159J19872_10014725_pt1 | contig 10100 bp, 8 predicted proteins | sample Ectturendosymbi4_FD_19872 | JGI IMG/M metagenome (IMG submission 19872) | reverse complement strand
CTTTTTATATTACTATTTTTTAATTTCTTTGTATTGCTAAAAATACTCTAACCACACCAATTTCCTTCACTTAAATTCGATCCACTTGTCTATGTACATAGGCATGCGCTTTCACCTGTACATTTTCTTCACCATGTTCTGCGTTCATTTGTTTTCTTTTCATTATGCTTATTTGGTCTCCAACTATTGTTTCTCAACACTTGTCAAAAAGTGATAGATGGGGTTGGTTGACCAGATGACCGCCACGGTCTTTCGCCAATCCTATATGACACACCGCCCGTCTTTATTTACACCGATTAGCTATCATGCCATTGTGTGTTCATTTGCTCTAATTTTCGCTAATGGTTGGTTTACTGCATTCGATGGCTTTTATGGTGCTTCTGCTTATTGGCTGAGTCATATGAAACAATAAACAATTACCATTACTATGTCTAGTCCATGTAGTCCTCTCTTATTTTGTACTGCATAGCACCAAGATACCTGTGGTGCTTACGACCACAGTTACACATTTGCGCAGCCTGCTGTTCAGACAGCCAGATGGACTTAATTGTGTAGTTAGAAGAGTCTATTTTGGGTTTGTCCCAAAACAGAGTAGGCCTAGTGCAGTTAGTGGATTATGGATGTTAACCGTTGCGTCCACGTAGGCCTTAGTCTATAGTTGTTAACATGTATAGGTGATTTGAGATATAAAATGTTATTAATCTAAACATGTGCCATGCATCAGGAGATCAACAGTCCAGACATCAAGGTTTATGCATGCGTATTTCGTCCAGTTAAAAGCCCAATGTGCACGCTTTAGAAGCATATTTCACTTAAGCTCATGGTAAAGTTTATCAATTTGCGCTAATGAAAAAAAACCTCATGGCGGCGCACGTGCTTTGACCGGCCTCATGTTTGCTCCTTCAGTAATAGTGTTTTGATAACTGAACGATAGGATTGATTCTGATTTCCTGCAAATTTTTACATTTGCATTTTATTACGACATCTCTAATTAAGCGCCGTCAATTATATGACAATGATTTATGACCCAATTCCTTTTGTTAAGATCGTTCAAAAATTTTAGTTGGAAACTACGAGACTATTATGGGTATTTGCGTGAAAATATGCATACTTAACTTGCACAATCTGCAAATGCTGTGCATGTTGTGAATTAAAAATAAATATTCAGAATGTCTAGTCCCCCTGCACAAACAGGAAGGCCTCCAATGAAAGACTTTCTGGCGACGGTTCTGCCCAGGCTCGCAGACACGAGGGACATTCGGGGGAAGTTACCCCCAAATCTTTTTTGTTCCCCCCCAAATTTTGTTGTGCTCAGAAAAATTAAAATCTGTCGCTCCTAAAAATGTATCTTGCCTCCCCAAACCTCAAAACTTGGCTGCGGGCCCGGTTCTGCCAAAATTGTGTAGTGCAATTAGGATATTTTGTTTTGAAGGCCATTTGGCACCGAGATGTAGCATAACGTCGAAATATTTTTTCATAAATCACCATTAGGGGGGCCCCTGTAAGCATTTTGTGGGGGGCCCAGATTTGGGCTGATACGGCACTGGGCGAAGGTTCGTGGTTATAAATTGGTGATAGGTTGATACTCCTCCGTGCTTTCTGGCCTGGTTTGATAGTAGCAGATCCATCGCCAGATCAACAGCATTGGGGCTGGCTTTGAGCTTCTTCGGGGGCTTCATAGTAGTATACGATGAATTGAAAAAATGACTTCATGGAGAGACTAGAGCTTAACTTTAGAGGTATTGATTGTGAATTTGGAGGGCTCAGCCCGCTTGCTTCCACTTCTGTTGAAAAGTGTCACAACTTTTTTAATAACCTGGTCTAGTGGAATTGATGTTTTTTTCACATCAGCAATCCAACGTCAAAAAATGTGAAACGGTATTTAGAGACTTCATTGAAAATCTACCTTAATAAGTGGCGTTAAACGTATTTTACGGCAATATGCTTTAAGGCCCAGTGTAAATTTATCATGCGATTATGAGATCGTTTTTCACGATAGCAAGCAAAGCTACCTAAAATGGGAGTAGTGTCCTGGCAAAAGTCTTTCATTTGCGTATTGTTTTTGAATGGTCCCTTCAGCAATAAACACGTCTTGCATGTAGCCTACATGCAAATGCACAAGCTTCGCTTGGAAACGTGACCGTCATTTAGCTATTCATATGCAGGGCCGGCCTTAAGCCGATGCAACTGCATTGGGCCCCGCGCCATGGTGTTTGGGTAGATTATTCATTTTGCCAGATACACCTTGCGCTTGAGAATTCAGTAGAAACGCTACATAAATTTCACTGTGAACAAAGAACGCTCTCGTCAGAACTAGCAAATTTCCTCTCGAGCGTTAGCAAATGTGCTCAGTTCTCGTGTTAATGCTGTACTGCATATTTGCCCTCTGCCACGATCGTAACACGGTTGACTGAACACAATGACGTCATAAAATCTCTGCTCAGCGGGGCCCCGTGCTTAGGTCTTGCATTGGGCCCCGCGCCCAGGTCTTGCATTGGGCCCCGCATCTGCTAAGGCCGGCCCTGTTCATCTGAGTCCTATCGTGGGACATGAGTTGTTACTTGCAAGTCTAAGAAGAACCGCTCTGCTTCTAACCAGGTCAGGGTTTCAGACATTGTTCTTCGCTGATTTCGCTAGAATAGCCAGAACAGTGGCAAACGCTTGCGCGCAGCATGCTTTATACCTTTTGTAGATATAGGAGATCTGTGTAGCTTGTGAAAAACGAGGCCCACTGTTTGGGACCCGTTTCAAACGAACGTTTTCTGAATTAATGATGTAAAGCACTTTCAAACTGTGGTTATTCACTGAAAACTCGCATAGTTCGACCAACAAAAATAGCCCCTTTTTGGCTTACAAAAGGTAACCTCTTTTGTGTGACACCCAATGATTGTCGCAGACAACCTGTGGTATTTAAGCAAGTGAAGACTTTTTTGGCGCCCCCCAATTGGGCTGCCCCCCCTAAACGCCTGGTCTGGATCCGCCACTGATCCCTGTATGGCTCCCCAAATTTCTACCATATCTGGTCGTTTTATGCTTCGAGAGACCGTGCCCCAAACCAAATACTGTTACTCGTTTGAAGTCAAAATATTTGGCCACTCCCACACTTTTGGGCTGGTTACGCCAGTGCCTTTAACCCGGGCTGTCGTGCAAAACAGATTGCCGAACCCTGAGTGCAGGTTTTGAGTCAGCAAGTGGTGCAGTTGTCGCCACTCGCCAATTCTTGTTTTTGAAAGAAAATGTTGAGCTAACCAAACTATTTAGACTTACCAAAACTCGCATCCAATGCAGTTAATTTTGAAAATTTTAAAAGTATTGCGAACATTACTTTTTCCAATTTGATAAACTTTTTCGATATCTTGATTTGAATTTCCACAGACAGATAAAGTGCAACGCTAGGTGGCTTTTATATGACGTCATATACTCTGCCTCGCTGTCCAGACAACAAGGTACGCTTGAGCTCACACTTTCAGCAGTTCAACACTACGCGCAAGTTCAGAGCACGTCAGCAGTCACTAAAGTACTGTAGGCCTGGTCAGTATTGGTATTACCGTATCACCTTCATTGCATTGTACCCGCAGTATGTTTCTACCACAGCTTGCTGTTGTTTGGCACTCCTTTTTCCGCTTGCTGCTCCAGTGGAAAAGGCAATCTCAAAAATATTTTGCATGCATATTCTATTGTATTTTCTATTCTAGGCCTACTCTGCTGATCACTCACCATATCTTCTTCCAGTGTCATGCTGTGTGTATAGCCTATGACAGCACCGTACAGTACATTAGTTGTTACTTACTAAAGTTACTTGCAAGAGGTATTACAATAACATAAGCAGTTAAGGCTGTTTGACTGAATAGATGACTTAAATTTTTTCCTTGTTAAGTGTTGTCAGACATTCCTCCGAAGAACAGTTTCAGTTTGCCATTTCTCAAAGTAAAATCTAGAAGTATAAATGTCATGGTTTAACTATAGATCCATTACTGTATTATTTACCCTACACACATACTACTGTGCTGACAAAACAATAAAATTTATGCATAATTTTACCCTTTCCACTTCAGAAAGGTTAAGCCTAAAAGCCTAAAATATAGCAAAAGTGATAAAGATAATTTAACCTAATGAAACTGTGTCTACTGATGTGCAATTTTCAACAACAGTAATCAAAAACATCAGAAAAACAGGAGATGGCGGACATATTACCTGACACAAAAACCAGGGCCAACATTTATAACACACAGAAAAATGCAGAAAATATAGCATCATGAAAAACAGATCAGGGCTTGACAGACCAAAGATAAACGCAGAAAGGCAAGGGCACACAAACATTAAATCATACATAACAATTATTTATATTTAACACAGATGATGATGATAGGCAAGCAGTGGAAGAGTTAAGGTATATGCAGATGAGAGAAATAAGTGACAACAGACGTTATGAGGCACTGCAGAAAGACAGCAATGTCTTCTGATATGCTGCTTGTTTTTGCCTTGACCAGTTGAAGCAATAGGATTTCACCATTTAGAGTTGCCAGTGTAGTTTGTATTATCAGAATTTGTTTAACTGTCATTTGTTTTTAAAAAAACTTGTTGCTTGGCCATGATAAGGAAAGATACCTTTTCTGGTTATCATAATGCAATAAACGTTAATATGAAATCATGAAAAACGTGAAAATAACTTAATAAACTGTCAAATTACTTGACCTGGCAACCTTGTCAACAGTTTTATTTTATTTATTTTTGTGTTTGCCTCAGACACATGACTCATACCATGTCTCAGTGTTCTGAGTTTTTTGAATAAAACATACAAATAAAGGAAATCAAATAATCTAAATATTATATATAAGTGTTCACCCATACTAGGTTAGTCATTGTGTCAGGTCCTTTGATGCCTTGCTGAGAAACAATTTGCATTGATTTTTTATATGATGCACTTCTTCATCTAACTTTTTTATCTGATTACTTCAAATGTCTGAGACTTTTTACAAATTGTCATTTTCCTCAACTATTCAATGCTTCTGTATGATGGTGACCAACTGCAGTAGTTGTTAGTGCATTGTTTCGGTGTTCGCATCTCATCAGTATTGCTTTTGTATAGTAAAAATGTGTGCGCAATGTGTACAAACCAAGCATATAAAAAGTAAGAAGTATAACTGGTAAAATGCTAATTGCCACATCCTGCTTTAAAATTCAGGAAAACTGATTGGCTGTTGATCCCATGACAAATGCATTGCAAGCATTTGAAACCTTGATCGGAACAGTTTGCATGACTCTGAAGACCAGTGTGCACCCCCATTTGAATTATCTTTTTCTTTTTCACTGTTAGCTGTTTGCCTTAAAGTTTTGCTGTTAAAAATTCTAGAATGCCTTCATTTTTCTCACACTACTGGATCCCTGCACTATGATGGGTAAATCAAATGGCGCTATAGTTACGGTGCTGTTAAAGTGTTTTGCTCCTCTCAATGTTGGTCATGTGCAAACACCGATTATGTAATGCGCTACTGTATGGCTAGCCATTTTTGTGCTCTTGTGTCTGTGATATGGACCATGAGTCTAATTAGATCAGTGGTTCTTAAGCATCAATAAATTTCCAGGGGGCATGAGCCTTAAGTGCTGTACAACATTGAAAATTTGATCAATAAACTTACCAAACAATATATTTGCTTTTACAACTTGTTTAGAGCCAGAGGGCTCTTGAAACAAAGGACAAGTAGATAAGGGAGGCATGGTAAAGAGAAGGTTAAGAACCACTGCAATAGATATTAGAATAAGAATGTGGGCAGCAGAAACACATGACTTGGCAAAAGCATTAGTGAACAGTAGAGTTATGATAAAATACCAGAGGTACCAACAAGACAGCAAGGAGAACAATACACTCAGAACAAGATGGAATGACAATGGTGGTACTAGTCAATTCAACCTGTCAGAAACATTAGGACCAAAATAGGGTTTGATGGAATGGTGTTATACAATTTATTATTTTTACAAAAATATCATATTTATCAATAGGTAACACAAGTTAACTTTTCTACTCCTTGGAACCAAATCAAAACTATTTTTATTGTGTATTTGGGTTTGTGAAAGATGAAATTGACTGTTTTTTATCTGTGATATTTTTTGTATGAACATTTGCTAATTTAATATTCTGTATAAACTTAACAATTTACACGTAATGTTTACTAGTAGCGTATGCTCATGGTGAAATGATTACAGGATCCCTTAATAATACCTCCAGAGTTTGTACCATTGTTTCTCAACCTTTCATGGTTTGTGGCCCCTTTTAGAAACTTTCAACACCCATGGCCCCCAGTTACACAAATAAATAATCCATTTGTCTTGACAAACTTACATTTGTTATTTTATTCACTGTCTTAAATGGGCAGAAGACTGCTTGTGACCCACAAAAAATACCCTGTGGCCCCAGTTGAGAAATCCTGATCCATACATTGATTTTCCATGCCAGGGTTCAAGAAATTAATGATCGTTGCTTTGGGACTTGTGCATTGATTATATATGATTGACAATTTTATTTGAATAAGAGAGCTGCTGCTATATATTTAGTCAGTGAAATACAAACATATATTTTGCAAAAAAAAGCTTGAAATAGCAGTATTACTGCTGTGAAAAGATGAGGTTTGGTAGAGAATTCACATGAAAATATGAGTTCATGAAGCAGGGATTTTAGACTCATTAAGAATATCCATGCTTTCTGTCGTGAGCACATCAACCATGCATTGTCAAAGCTTACTTAAATGAATTCTTGCAGTTGTAAAGTTTGCTCCATTTTGATTTGATTTTTATCACCATGTATTTTGTTTTGTTCACAGATTTGTTTACAAAAATTGCTTGCAATGATAGGTTTGTAAAATTGCAGATATGTGGATAGCTTTTCATAAGGCATATTTGCACATAATAAAATCCGCTTGCAATCAAGCAGAGTTTTTTAGATAGTTGGAATGCTTTGAGTATTGCTGTGATTAACATTATCTTTATGATGGCATTAGATTCTGCAAGTTAAACACTAATTTTTAGAAATCCTGCCTACTTCATGATTAAAAATGAGCCGTACTATTATTGACAATTCAGTTAAAGTTTGCTTTATTAAACGTTATGTCATAAAAAGCTGAATATTTTGGGAATTTAAACTTTTCTGTATACTTACATTCATTAAAAATTAAGAAATTTTATCTAAGGTTGAATAAAACAATAATAACTTGACCATGAGCAAGAAAAACTCTCCATGGTTTGGATATTCAAGAAAAGGACCTGTGGAAGACTTTTATGACATAAAATCAGAGATTGGAAGGTCAGCATTTGTAGGTTACAAAGCAACCCCTCTTAATTTTTGTTTTGTCATAATGCTAGAAACTGAATTTTTGAAAAGAATGTAGCAAATTGTTTTTCAAGCACAATGTGCTTTGGCTTTATGTACTGCACTAAACACTACTATACTTTACCATAAGCAATTTTTGTTGATTTTAGAGGAGCAAGTGCAGTAGTCTTCTTGATTGAACAGAAAGGTACTGGAAAACTTTATGCATTGAAGACTATCAATAAAAAGGTAACTGTACAGTTTTTATTTGTATTTTAACATTTGTGTTTCTTTTGGCAAATGAAAAACTGTTGTTACAACCTGTTTTTTTTTTTGGTCATTTGAAATGATAAAAAAAAATTTAAGCCATTTCGGTCAGAATGTCTGAAACTATAGGTTAAAAAACAGTTACGATGAGTTTTTGATACAACTGTGAGACAAATGACCGAAATGTTTCAGTGACCAAAATGTCTCAGCAGAAAAAAACAGGTTACAACTGTTGGCATAAATGGAGGTTTGTTAAACTGATCTGAGAAGTTCAGGTAGTTATGTATTCTTACCAAGTTCTATGGCATCTTGCTTAATTATTTTGTTAACTTAGATTCTGCCATATTGGCTTAGTTCTAATCAGATTCTTGTTAGATATGCATTTACAATTGTTGTAAAAATTTGCAAAATTGTAGTTGATATAAACATCATTTTTTTCTTTTCAAGATAGATTCAAATTTGGCATTAATTTAATCACAAAGTAACAGCTGATTTTGCACTGTTATTATGTTGCTTGAACCAAGCTTTACATGAGATAATTCACAAAGCTTGGGTCTTGGTAAAAAAAGAAGTTCCACCAGATATCAAATCAAAACTTTTACTGCTGTTTAAAAAAAAGTACACCAATCGTTCAATTAGCCACTATATAAACAGATGATGCCTACAAGCCATGGATTTATAGTTTAGTGATGTTACAGAGCAACGTTTGCCTGAAACTTATCTTGCATGTGGATCGTATCTATTATTTCTTGGTCTTGCTCATCATTTGGATTTTACAAGTATGGTTGAGTAAGGTTAAAACAATGTTTCGGTCTTTACTTACGCTTATCCTGGTTAGCGCAGGCCTAGTGCGTGCGTTCGTTTAGGTTTTTTGACAACAAGTGATTGGGTGGTGGCAGACGAGATGACTGAAGTGTCTTTTCACCGACTCCCGGCCTTACTGTGTCTGTATTGACAAGTGTACTTGTGTTAAGGCCAAAAAAATAAAATTGATGTTGTTGCTGTTGTTGTTGCTTATATTTTACATCTGCTAGTTGTTCAGTTTTCAAAATGTTAGTGATGTTTTGTTGCATGCTCAATTTCTAGCTGCTTACTTTATTTGTTAATTAGACAAGAATGTTTGTATGTTTTTCAGGATTATGTTGAATGCTTTACAGTGAACACTCATATTAGCAAAGTTTCAGTCTATTCTATATTTACTATAGTCACTGTGTAATTTGATGAATTTCACTGATTGCATTATGACTAAACTTGTGTTTATGTCAACAAAAGAGAAATAAGCAACTAAATTAGTTTTGTATGAACTTAATGCTAGTAATTTCAATTCATGTTGTATTGCAGCAACAAGCATTTCATGTGAAAAAAGTACACTTTCCCTCCATTTTCTTTAAACGTGTTTCTTAATTGTTTATCTAAGCTCAAACCAATTTCATTTCAGTGATTGTGATATTTTGTGCCAAGCATAATACATAGCATAGCTTCACTAATTAGGTGCAATCAACTACACAATATTTGTCTGATGTTATCTTTAAGTACGTTTTGCATTATTTTCATATCAGACTCAAAAGAAGCTTGCTCAGACTGAAATTGGAATTTTGCTGACATTATCACATTCGAACATAGTAAGTGCAGCAATTGCAAGATTTGCTCTTATAAAATATTTTGCATTTTTTTTATTGTTTACCTCAAATGATTCAACCCCAAATGACATAAAATGTTAGCTTTTCACAAAATAATATATTTTTTATATTTAATTTAATTTGTTTGTTTATGACCAGACACGAAGTCCATAGTATAAACACACACACTCTGCAGAACGCAGGTCGATAAACACAAATAAAACAGAACGTTTTACAAGGCATTGGAGCCAGCGGAATGACAGAGTTATAGACACTTTTTGCAACTGCATTGAAGACAGAACCGTAGGGTTACAGACACATTGTCAACACTAATGTTAGCTAACACGTAACCCTTGTTAGAACACTACTGCGGAGTAGGGCGCCAATTCCTAAACTGGTCGAGTCCAGGTAAAATCCGAATGCATTGTGACATGACACACCATCAATCAAACAGACACTGCAAAGCTCGATCACTCATTCACAGAGTAAAATGCGATTGTAGTGTTCAAAGAATAGGGACGAATACAAACAATCTGACTGCATCAAAGCACTTAACCATATGTTGTTAGATTTTCTGCATCTTTCGAGAAATAGTTACGTGTTTTGTCGTTGCAGAGCCTCAAAGGTAGGAGTGTTACATTGAACCTGGTGGCTACTAACACTCGCTCTCCAGGGCAGGTTGTATAGAGTTCTGCATCCAAGATTATATGCCACCCGCAATCTCTGCATGCATGACTTCCTGAAATTACACCATAATTGTGATGCATACATGGGTAATGGTTTATTGTTTCATATGACTCAGACAACAAGCAGCAGCACCATAAAAGCCATCGCATGCAGTAAACCAACCATTAGCGAAAATTAGAGCAAATGAAAACACAATGGCACAATAGCTGATCAGTGTAAACCAG
>JGI24159J19872_10014723_pt1 | contig 10101 bp, 3 predicted proteins | sample Ectturendosymbi4_FD_19872 | JGI IMG/M metagenome (IMG submission 19872) | reverse complement strand
AAAAATTTACCATCTACTACAAAAGGTCAAGATGTCTTTGACATTCTTACAACTCACCGCAAAAAGCATGGCTTATCTTGGGATTCTTGCGTAGGAATATGCACCGATAGAGCACCATCCATGGTAGGTTCCATGAAAGGCTTGTATCTCTCGTGAAAAACACATTCTTACTATTGTGCGAACTCACTCTTTTTTTATACGGAAGTGTTAGTTGCAAAGATAGCACAAAATGAATTAAAAGAAGTGAGTAAAATGATCGAAATAGTGAATTTCATTAAAACTCGTCCAGTGAAGTCCAGAACCTGACTTAATATGCAAGGATTATGGATTCTCAACATGTTCATTTGCTTCATATTGCACGCTGAAGTAAGACGCACACTCAAAGGAGCCAAGCAATCTGCACGTCCGTGCTGCCCGCTTCTAAAACTCCTGCTAATCAAAAAAATCGATCACCTCAACACCTTGCACCTCTACCCAGCGAAAACGAACAAAGACTCGAAAACGAACAAAGAAAGAGAATTCTTATACCAAGCTGTTGAACTATCGACATCAGATTGTTCGATTTTTACAGAAAACGAGGGCTTGGTCCAAATCAAAGTCACTATAACCAATCATGACGTTGCTCCTGATTACACACTACACTAGCCCAAATCACACGGATCGCCCCAAGTGAATATACACTACATTTAAAATTTTTTCTTGCGCTTGCCCTGAATAAAAAAAGTTGCCCTGAAAATTTTCACTGTAGTGAATATACTCTTGATATTCAAGATTTTAACAATTTGTGCTTGGCTTGAAAACAGAGTTTCCCCTGAAATTTTTCACTGTATTGAATATATTTTTTACTATTTAGGATTTTTAAGCAACTGCGCTTGCCCTGAAAAACAGAGTTGCCCTGAAATTTTTCACTGTATTGGATATACTTTTTACATTTAGGAGTTTTGAGCAACTTGCGCTTGCCCTGAAAAACAGAGGGTCCCCTGAATTCACAGTACTGAATATATATTTTTTATTATTCAGGATTTTTGAGCAACTTGCGCTTGCCCTGAAAAATAGAGTTGCCCTGGAATTTTTCACTGTGTTGAAATATATTTTATCATTCAGGATTTTTGAGCAACTCGCGCTTACCCTGAAAAGTAGAGTTGCCCTGGAATTTTTCACGATGTTGAAATATATTTTATCATTCACGATTTTTGAGCAACTTGCGCTTGCCATGAAAAACAGAGTTGCCCTGAAAATTTTCTCTGTATGGAATATACTTTTTACATTGAGGATTTTTGAGCAACTTGCGCATGCCATGAAAAACAGAGTTTGGCCTGGAATTTTTCACTGTATCGAATATGTATTTTTTATCATTCAGGATTTTTGAGCAACTTGCGCTTGCCCTGAAAAACAGAGTTGACCTGGAATTTTTCACTGTGCTGAAATATATTTTATCATTCAGGATTTTTGAGCAACTCGCGCTTACCCTAAAAAACAGAGTTGTCCTGAAAATTTTCGCTGTGTTGAATATACTTTTTACATTCAGGATTTTTGAGCAACTTGCGCTTGCCCTGAAAAATAGAGTTGCCCTGGAATTTTTCACTATATTGAAATATTTTTTTATCATCCAGGATTTTTGAGCAACTAGTGCTTGCCCTGAAAACAGAGTTGCCCTGAAATTTTTCAATACCCCCCGCGTCGTACGCCTATGGCAGGTACTAGAAAGTATTGCAGGTACTGGAAAGTATTGCTGGATGAGGTATTGCAGGTACTGTAAAGTACTGCAGATATTGCATATTCTTGAGGTAGACGTTAATTTTTAATTTCCGGTACATCCGTAACTGACATCTTACCTCAAATTTTGCTTAGAAAAGTCAGTGATTATGTAACAGGCGATATTTATGTGCAATGTGTATAGCTTGCTCAAGTATTTTGATAGTTTCTCAAGCAAAACAAGTGCGCATGAGGCGGAAAAAGTTCAGTAAGAGGTCGTAAACACCCTCAAAATGCGTAAGTGTTTTTGAATAGGTAGTGTGCATTTCGTTTCTTAAAAAAGTTGCAGAGTCAATCTCACTTGATTGGAATATAGCAGTGGAGCTCTATTCAGATTTTACAGTTGGTTAGACTTAAGGCTGGTTTGAAAACTCAAGTCTGTCTTAAATTCATGGCGTGTAAGTAAAAGCACGTGCACGCTATATTATTTGCTCCCCACTACTACACATTTAAGCGTAGCCAAGGGGGCCATGTCCTCCCATAAATTTCTAGCATATCTTGTCGTTTTGTGCTTTGTGAGGCAAACAAAATACTGTTGCTCACCTAAAGTTGAAGTATTTGTCCCCCGAAAATTTTGGGCTGGCTGCTACGTCACCAACTCTAAAACGTTGCTGCAGTCTAGGCATGGAATGCATGGACGTGTTGCGACGTTTTTTGCAGAGTAACAAATGTTGAGCATATGACTGAGTATGTATACGAAATTCCCGAGCAGCAGAGGAACATGTGACTGCCATTGGCTTTGAATTTACAGTGAGCAATCAATTTTGCTTCTTTCTTCCGATGTTCCAGAAAAATATTACCGAACGGCAACTAATATGCCAATACGACGTCCAAGCAACGCAGAAATGACGAGGCTGGGTTGGTTTGCATAATAGTTTTTTTTATGCAAGAAAGGGCAAGTTTTCAACATGCGCTATTATGTTGTAAGTCAAGGGTCTACAGAGTTTTGTTCGAGGGCCGCATAAGCTGTTACGCAACAGTTCGTGGGCCGAACATAAATTCCCGGTCCAAAATAAAACAATTTTGAAACACGAATGTTGTTTGATAATAAAAGTACGTTTAATGAAAAGAATGGTGAGATTGCTTCTTTGATTTTAGCATAGTGGGAAAATCTGGCTTCAGATGGATGTAACTAATATTAACAGAGAACTCAGATTGCGGGAACAAATCAGCTAAGGTCATAGGCCAGCATGCAGCGCAGTAATACTTAGCCAACTGGCATTCACGTGGCCGTCTAATGAAATGTCATTGTTTCGGGGTGGACTAAACTCTAACGAATGAAAAAATGTATTGTAAATACGTCATTTTTCCATTGTTGGTGAATTGTCTTTGCGGGCTGGATGAAATGGCTGCACAGGCATGATTTGGCCCGTGGGCTGTAGTGTGGAGACCCTATAACTCAACTGGTAACTGTATGGCGACGAATAGGCTCCTACTGTACCTCAGGAATCACACCGGTGTTCGTTTAATGATCGTCACCAGACGAGCAGAATAGCTTAAAACCTTATTGTGGCATCCGGAAATTTCTAGAACAACTCAGACGAGTAAGTTCTCTCCTAGTCTCTACGGCAAGCACAAGCAGTTGGAAATATTTGAAACGTCCTATAGTGAAACAAAAGAAAAAAGAAATACCCACCTTATTGCTGGTTTTGTTGATTTTTTTGTTAAGTTTGGTTAGTTTCATGAGAAGCTCTGAATTTACAAAGTAGGGTTTTGTAAAATTTTGCTCAAAACATTTTGCGACGATCGATGTAAACAACTTAGATAGTTGTGGTATGTTGTTTCGTTTCGTTCAAGGAATATTTTTCGAGCAAAAAACAGTTGCCATATTGCAGGGTACGCAACCTGGAGTCCCTCCAGTAGCACATTTCTAGGGGTACATCGTGTCTCAGTGAATAACTATATAGTGCATAAAGGAAAAAGTTGCGACAGCTGATGATGAATAACAGAGCTTCAATGAAAATCTCATGCAGATTTTATAAAAATATTAAAATAGCAATCTCATCGCTTTTCTCTTTAAAAACGCCAGAGGAAAAAGGTTGGGAAACCTTGCCCTAGTGTGTTTACCAACGAGGCGCCAGGTTTTACTTGAATTACATATACTTCGATTTGCCTTCGAACCAGGGCAAAGTAAATCTGTGGTTTGTGTGCCAGACCTTAATTTCGAAAGTTAACAAGGTTGGCGACATTGTCATCAGTATTGCCGTGCAGTCTGGAAGATATTAGTGTCACACAACACATGTGTGCATCTGCGCGCAGTAGTCAGTGCGGTTTAAACGACCACTGCAGCGTTGTCTTTGTCAGGCTTATTTTTGCCGATGTTAGCGTCATTGGACAATGCATCTAACCCATGCATTCTTTATCTGACGTACCCATGTATGCCTCTAACGTTCTTGAAAAAACGTTATAACGTAATGCCCATACAGAGGCGTAAGTTTCTGTTTTACAAGTAGCTGATGCTAGGTATGACAAAAAATCGCTCGAGTGTGAGGCAAGCACATTGAAATTCAGCTCCGATGTTCTTGACGTGGAGCTGGGTGGGAAAAAGCTGAAGTCCAAACCCGTGCTCTACAGTACAATTCAGTTTCAGGAAAAATAGAACCCCGTTGGAAAAATTACGTAAAACCCGTCAAAAATTTTCATTAGCCAGCAGGCCTGGCGATCGCTGTTGGTTTTTGTGAATGCGTTACACGTCGGGTATATCCTGGTTTCTCTTAGCAGGTAAGAATTTTTCTACCGGGTCAGACTTGTTTTGAGCGCTCGTGGATTGCAGCACAGCGAAATGTTTTCGTGCAGAAGACAGATCCGCTAACTGCGGAAAGAGCTTACTACGTCAGTTCCGGTACAACGGACGTACGTCATTAGAACTCTTAAGTTTCAACCGAAACTACTTTACTATATAAGTGATGCTAGCGCTGATGTTGACCGCACTGTGCTTGGCAAAGGATATCATAGGGCGCTTTATATTCAATTCTGTTTAACAAAGGACAATCTATGGCTGACTGAGCTGAGTTCCAGTGTTAGTTAATTTTTCTCGGTGAATTTTACTTACCTAAGTAAAGCTTGAGGTTGTGAGTGGTGCAACGAAATCAGGCTATTAAAATACGGTCGTTGTAGTTGTTTCAAAAAGACGTGAAAACACCATTTAACTTATTTCTTCAGGTATATATGTAAGCAAATTAGACTCTCCAACTCTTCACATCTCCAATGACATTTTCGGATGGCAAATACGTACCGCAAGTTGTGGGATACCACCGAAGACGGATAGCAGAACTTTCGAGACTGTTTTGCAGCAATCTTCGTGATTGCGTTGCGATATTGTTCTTCGTGACTGCATCGTGATATTATCCGTGCTTGCACCGCGGTCCTTGAGAATCGAAAGATGTGGTAGCTTCTTGTTTCTGCATGTATTACGTGATGAACAGACTGAAATCAGGGCCGCAACCAGCTGATATTTTCGGACGGGGGCAAAACGATTGCAACGTGTTGTTTTACCTAACAAGCAAACAGTTCTTGGTGTTTTAAAAATGCTTTTGAAAATTTCGGGGGGGGGCGAATTGCCCGGTTGCCCCCTGGTTACGGGCCTGAACAGACTGCTCTCCAGATCCTGCTAGCGATACAAATGAAAAGTGGCTTGTTGGTGCAAATGCCACAACACCAAGGCAATCACGAAGAGAGTAGGATCGTTAAGAGATAATAATTAATCAGTGCATACACAAACTTTTATTGAGCAGTTGTAAGAAATCTTCAAGATGTCTTTGGGTTTTAGTAAAAGCGTATCTGTAAATCTTTTTTGCAGGTGATGACTTTCGTATTTTCGGTTGGTAAAACACATTTAAATGATTGATGTATCAAGCGACAGCTAAAATATTTGGTGAAAAACGTTGAAGAACTGGAAGAACTCAGACTCTTTTCAAAGTGCACTAGTTTGTAGAATAGGTTTAAAAGCACCGATCCTCACCTATATTCGTGAATCTTGATAATGACAGAATGACTGAAAGAATATGGGATAGTATTATTGCAGTCATTACCAAGATTCATGACTCTCATTGCCAAGATTCAGAGTTCACGTTGTGACACTTCGTGACAAAGTGCTCAGCTGTGAAATTCGTAAAATCCTGAATGTCGAGCCACTTCTCTTCCGAATGGAAAGATACCAGCTACGTTGGTTCGGCCATCTGTCCAGAATGTCCCAGGAAAGATTGGCTAGGTACATCCTGCTGACTGCTCACACGGGAAAGCGGCCCATAGGTCGTCCAAACCCCAGGTGGAGTGACAATATCTCCGACCTTACTTGGTTCCATCTTGGTGTGGAGCCAGCAGACCTATCTGAGAATGCTGTTACCCTGATGTATGTCAAGTCCTGCTGGGGTTGCTATACCCCTGCGACCCTCCCCAAAGGAAAAACGGGTAGGAAAGTTAATGAATGAAAGGACTAGAAGTAAGATCTTTTTGTCAGGAGCGTTCTTCTATGAAAATTATAAAATGCTGCACTAACTACTGGAAAATGGTTGAGCTTGCTTTTATGATGAATACTAGGCATGTTTGCGTATTGAAGGATAGTATTTGTCAGTTGACAAAAGAACACTTTTAGAGTTAGGTCTTGTTTGCTTTTTCTATTGACTTCGTTTGTTCTAACTGAATAAGAGCAGATGATGTCCACGTAGTAGGCGAAATATATACTCTGTAAGATTCTAGAGTCTGATTCTTAGTTGTGAAAGGACTCCTTTCAACAGATCTCGTTTGTTCGCTTATTTGTGGCCATCCTTGGCGTAACTTGTCGACGATAGCTTTAAACATCAAGAATATGCATCAAGAATGTGACATTTTTTTCTTCAAATGCTTCGGTGTAAGCCCAATGTGTTATAAAAAGTGACAAACTGTGAACAGGCACAGACGAACCTTTGTGCCCATTAAAGCCATTGTGCCAGTTTGGAGAAAAAAAAACGTGAGGAAAGAACCAGTTGATGCGTTTGTTATCATGCAGAGGGACACGAGAGATTGCTAACAACGCCACGCTCGCATCGCTTTATTGACTTGTTATCCACGGAGTGATAGCAGATTTTAAACAGCGTTGTTTGATTGCGACCAGATCGATGCAGGCGTGAGATGAAATTTCTGCTTCTTTTCCATATCGATCGAAAGGCAATCTTTCCGTCTTGGTTCTTTGAAAGCCGACCCATACTGCCTTGTGTAGTCAGGGAGAACTGGCACTACGCTTTGAAAGTCGTACTGCAGAATGTAGATACCGATCTTTTTGAGGCGAAAGTAGTTCCTTTTAGTGTCAACGCGAAAATCAACGCAATTACGAATCCCCGGGCAATCTGATTCGAGATGCACACAGATAGCTGAACGGTGTCGAATCACTGGGTTGCATCAGTTAAAGTACTGTAAAACTGAGAGGCAGTTTGTGTTGTGTGTGGAAACTGGCGGGCGGTTTCCAGCTAATCAGCAGTTTGATTGCGATTGACATGTCGTTGCAAAACAGACCTGTTACGTTTAATGACACGAAAAGTGTGATCTTAGCGTTATGTCCTGGAAAAGAGGCGTGGGTTACGTTGCACTGAATGACAGCCAGCTGGATGCAAATGATCTTAGGCTATTTAGACTACGACCGCACGAAAATGTGGACAAGGAGAAAGTTTTGTGTGGTCGAACTAACGAACAACGACTGAAAGAGAGTGTCCTTACAGATCTCTACTTTAAACTCTGAGATGTGAAAACCAGCTCTTTATTGTACCTGTCACAACACCTCTGCTTTCAATTTCAGACCTGATTCAGTCAGCGCTACCTTTCTGCTTTTGCTCTTGGTGTTTGTTTCGCATGCTGGCCATGCAACACATTGTGAACAGGTTTCCATCAGTCGCGCTGTGTTAAAACCCGTGTCAAGAGATACCTCTGACCTCTTATTGTATGTCAGTTATTTAGCTTCTCAGAATAAACTTTGCCGATTAGTTTGTTGATGTACTGCATGTTGCGTAAATAAAAACGGTTGGTAAGACGAGAGATAGTCCACAACAAGCACAAGTTTGGGAATAACTGACCATTGAAAAATATTTGGCTTAGTCTTAGACCTCGATTATTTTAATTTTTCCAACCCAAAGCCTAACCCTAAACCCTCACTTAAACGCTAAACCCTAATCATCAGTTCTCAGCATATTTGATACCTCAGTGAACAGCCACCGCTTGCGAAATGCATGACCTGGAGTATTGCTCTGCGCATGCGCAGATGGCGTGAACGAAGTCAGTGTTGCTTGACACCCGGTTGTGTGAAATCAAACGTCGCTGTGCAGTGTCGCTGATGAGTTACATCGCAATCTGCTGCCAGTTATTGTGCTTTTTGAAGTTCGTCAATCCCGAAACTGTGGTCGAAGCTGAACGTTTGTCAGCGCGTGTGGCGATCTATCTACCGACAAATATAAACCGGTAAATACTTGCCTGACCCAAGCAGGGTCACATACGAGCATGGGCGTCCGCAGGGTATTTTTCCAGGGGGAGGCAAGGTCGACATGTTGCTTATCTGTTTCAGACTGCTAACGATAAATTGTAAATAGACGTTCACAAAACGCTTTATTCTTTCTGCACCAGTAGCGCAGTCAGAATGAGGCCGAAAAACCATGCCTTCCCGAAACAAGCTTGCTAATACTTTTCCCCGGTGCTTTATATCAATTTCAACTGTTCGAAAGTAAATGGAAGGAACAATCGAACATACGTCTCTCCCAAACAAAATTCCTGGATGCACCACTGTTCTGCGCCACATAGAAATTGCCCCATGTTATGACAGCAGTCACAAAAATGCGCTTTGTTGCAGTAGCGTAGCCAGTCCAAAAATTTTTTGCGGGGTAAATATTGTGAAATTAGGGAGCAACAGTATTTGGTTTTGGGACAGCGCGTCTGGAAGCACAAAACCACAAGATAAGCCAGACATTTTTTGGGGCGATGGCCTGTTTGGTCCCCCTACCCAAGCCTATGCTTTGTTGGCAGCAACAGCAAGGTCCATTACGATAATTTACCTAATAGACTAGGGTTGCTATACGTTCGGAAGTTCCTGGAAATGTCCAGAATTTTAGTTTTAAAGTTTGTGTCCGGTAATAATTTTGAAGAATACTGTACTCTAATCTCCGGAATTCTGACGGATTCAGAGAATCTTATCATTAGATCTGAAAAATTTGTATAGTCAAGATTGGGAGAGAAAAACATGACTTTTTGTATTGTATCGTTTTTAGCCTATTGTGTAACAATTCTGTGGTATTTTGCTTCATTGATAGTGGTGCTGTTTTGCGGCGGATTGGGAGTTGTAAGAACATCGTGAAAAATGCCGTATAGCTAGGCATACCATATTTTTGTAATTGAAAACCGGGACGCTTCAGAACAACGAACCTTACCAGATAAATGTGATTCATATCTTAGCTGGAGTATGTACTGGCCCGCAGCCACGGGGGGCATTCGGGGGCAAAGCCCCTAAAATTTTTTTGTGTCCAGAAAAATGTGGTTTAAACAAATAATAAAAACAAAAAACTTGCCCCCCCAAAATATTATTTTGACCCCTAAACATGAAAACCTGGCTACGGGCCTGAGTATGTAGCTATTTTGATTCCTATAGTTAAGGCACAAACAAACACTAATATAATGCATTTTGCTAAAAAACAAAACAATGTTCAAGCACTTGTAAGTTTACACAATCGCCCAATCATGCTTTTTCGCAGGCGTAGACAATACTTTCTTCAAGAAGCCTTTGCTCGATTTATTTTGTTGTAAAAATCACGGCAGCAAAAGTCAGTATTAATTTTACAGGTGATAAGGGGTTGCGTATTCTGTTTTTGTTATCAGAACACATGTTATTCATTATAGAAAAAATTATCTCAACGAGAGCTAATGTACCAGGTGAAGGACTATACTGGCTGACTGAATGCCAAACCGGGACTTTTTGGTAGACTGACCGGGACGCCGGGACAAAGCCCTTTAAACCAGGACTGTCCCGGATAAAACGGGACGTATGGTATGTCTACGTATAGCGCTTGTTTGTTGTCGTAAAAAGTAGCCACTGAGACTGCTAGGAATTTTGCGCGAATTGAAAACTCCGCTCTGCCGATTGAATTGAAAACTCCGCCTTGCCGATTAAAAATTCCGCGTAGATTTTGCCAGCTTACTGGGGGTTCGGGTTGATTGTTTTATGACTCGGGGGTACTCAGTGGGAAAAAGGTTGAGAACCCCTGGCGTAGACAAAGAACAGTTTAAAATCAAATGATTTCAAACAACTTACAATGTGAAATGGACTTTCACGCAGAAGCAAATTCCCACACAAAATGAAAAATTTAACTTGTTTTCCTCGAATAAAGTTTCTGT
>JGI24159J19872_10014722_pt1 | contig 10101 bp, 7 predicted proteins | sample Ectturendosymbi4_FD_19872 | JGI IMG/M metagenome (IMG submission 19872) | reverse complement strand
CCCCGACATAGTCTGTTTGCTCTAGTCGGCTGTAAACGCAGCACACGGATTATAGGTAATATGCTTTACTTCCTAGCCATTGTTTGAACGTCACAGATCTTTAGTTTTCAGTTGCTTTATTGTGTGGGAAAAGTGAAGCATTTTGAGCAGTTCAGGTCTGTTTTCAACACAAGCATCGCAAAACTAACTCCTTTTAGCAGTTATACTCTCGTTCTGTGTTTCTCTGCATCATAAATGGTTGGGCTGCACCGGATAAAAACTTTGGAATGCAAGTGCGGTACGGCGTGTAACGTGTGCTGGAGGTTTGTGGAATGGTCGTGCCCGTCGATTTTGTGATGTCATTATCTGCTTTTGCCGTGATGCTATCGTCACGAAAATTGGCATGTGACGCCATCGCCCACCCATGACGTCACTGTGACGTTATCAATGACGTAACTTTTCCGGAAGTGTGGTAGGTGGTTTTCTTCACTAGACCCAATAGCTTTACCAAAACTAAATTTAGTTTAAGCTAATATACTGAAAGCGTTTGAATCCTAACAATGGTAACGACTACTTGGCACCTTAACCACTCTTAAGTGTGATTTCATAGGCAAGTTTTATGCCAATTGTACAAGGGAAGAAATCAGAAAACTAGTAAAACATTTTGCACCAAAGTGTCAGTGGACATATGGAAGTCACATGACACAAACTTGATAAAGTGGCATTGATGACCACCTGCATCAAAAATGTCAAATTTAAGATTATCAAAATAAGAACAGGTTGTCAGTATGGAGGCTACTTGTACTAGGCCTTCAGTAAAACCTGTTTTTTTCAGTCACAGACCAAAATGTTTTTGAAATGACCGAAAAAATTGAGCCATTTTGGTCAGAATATCTGAAAATACAGGCTAAAGAACACTGTTACGGCAAGTTTTTATACAACTGTGAAACAAATGACCGACATGTCTTAGTGACCAATATGTTTCAATGAAAAAAAACAGGCAAAAACCTAAACTAGGTTACACAATACCTTTGACTGGGACTCATGCGGTCCGTGTGTTGGACATAACTGCTATAAACTCACCTCTTTTTTTCAATAAATTTATAAAAATTTTGGTTTAAAAATTCAGGTAAGTTTAGAGTCTTGATATCAGATGTTCTTAAATATTTCAACCAAGTCTTGCCCTCATTTTTCAAGCCTAGCTCAAAAATGAGTTAGGAGCTCAGTTTGGGTGATTGGGTGTCAACTACATCAACAATATAGAACCTACATCTTCATGATCAGAGTGACTTATACTAGGCAGCATGACACAGACCACCTTGCCTTGTTAGAAAAACCTGTTGCTTACATCATTAGCCAATAGCTTTACCATGCACTAAGCCTTAACAGCAATCTAGTATCGCTAGCCACTGCTAAAAATAAGTCTACTGTAACACTACCACAATGCAGGTCTTCTATAGCAGGGGCCCACAAATACTTTATGGAAAGACCCTAAAAATAGTTCTAAATTCTCACAACCCAAACATTTTGTGAGCATATAATTTTAAGAAAAATACCTAAGGTCAGATGTAAATTTTAGGACTACAATTGGCAGTAGCAATTTTTGTGCACAAAATTGTATGAAACTTAACACATAAAATAGTAAATGGTTGCATTTATTTTGTCTAATTAGAATGGCAAATTTCAGATATAAATTTCAATTATTTNATGACCCAGAGTGGAAGGTCTCATGACCCAAATTCGGGTCACAACCCACTATTTGTGGACACCTATATAGGTCAAGCAAGCTCTTAAAGGCAAAGCTCCAAGTCAGGGGTCACCAACATGGTGCCCACGGGCGCCAGGTCACCCGCACGGACCATGTGGGTGGCCTGCAGGTTTGTTCTGACAATAGCGTAAACATGATCAGTGTCTTCACATGAACACCTTTAATTTTTATTAATGATAACTTGATTGAAGACTAGTTGAGCAACTATTTATTTCAGAAGTCTGGTAGCCCTTTGCATTAACCTGTGCCAAGAAATAGCTCTTAGTTTCAAAAAGGTTGGTGACCCCTGGGCAAGATCTTGGATGCATCGATGTGTTTTTAAATGATTTTTCAACTGCCAATTTGTATTGGTGATCAACAAATCTTATTAAGTCTCAAGTGTCAAACAATCTTATTATGTGCCATTGATGCACTGCAGAACTTAGTCAATTTGCAAATTGAATATATATGTGACATCAATCCAGTACATGTTAAAATGTCAAGTGCAGCCCAAATCCAAAAATGAGATGCCAAGCATTGATTCACAATGCCAATCATGGAAAGAATACCTATTGTCACTGGAAATTAGAAAAAACAAAGACACAAATTGCAAGAACTAATCAATGAAATAAAATGATGTATTTTGTTATGGACCCATGGTCCATATCACAAGCACATTCAAGTAACACAAGAGCACAAAAATGGAGGTCTGGTCAGCAACGTCAGTACCATGAGGGTGGGGATTTACCACCACCATGGCACTGCACCACATGCATGGGGATTGAATTCATAGTGTATGTTTCTACCATGAGCATGGGGTTGAGTGTTAAAGTGTCTATTTGTACCTGAGTTTTTTCAGTCAATTTTTCAGTCATAGACTGAAATGATTTTTAAATAAAGCTTAGATGTCTGAATATACAGGCTAAAAAACACTGTTACAATGAGTTTTAATACAACTGTGAGACAAATGACCAAAATGTTTCTTCAGTGACCAAAATGTCTCAGCAAAAACTGACCAAGATATTTCAGTGAAATATAAAAGCAGTTTTGTACTACCAGCGTGGGCACTGGGTTTAGAAATAAAAGTGTCTGTTTGTACCATGGGCAACACCTTGACCTAGCCTAGCTAGTAGTACGCCACTGACAAAGATTATCAGACACTTTTTAGTGGTACAAACAGACTTTTTTACCCAACCCCCATGCTCATGGTACAAACAGACACTTTTGAATTCAATCCCCACACATGTGGTACAATGCCACACTCATGGTACATCCTCAAGCTGGTGGTACTAACACCATCAACCCTGCTGCAAAAATGGGAACAAAACAACAGCACAAAAATGTTTAGCCATAGCGCATTACAGAATAGGTGTTAGAACCAGTCAACACTGAGAGGAGCAAAACACTATAAGTATATCAACGACCCAACTGTAACACCATTCACTCACCATCACACAGGGAGTCAGCATTGGAAAGAAATGAAGGTGTTCTAACATCAAAATTTAAAGTCAACAGCTAACAGAAAAAAAGTAAAAAATATATCGAATGGTGCCTGCACATTGGCACACACAGAGGCACGTACATAGATACATGTTCCAATCAAGAGTTCAAATGTTTTGCAATGCATTTAGCATAAGGCCAACAGCCAATTATTTTCACTGAATTAAAAGCAAGATTTGTAGCTTTGTCAGTAAGTGTTTTACCAGTTATATATCTTACTTTCAGTATGTTTGGCTTGCACACTTCATCAACATGCAGGAGGTGGCAAGGGAATCCCAAGAAAATACAGAAATCCTAAGGCACAAAGCACACGTTCCGTTGCTACACAAATATGCTGATGGGACGTGTACACCAAAACAATGCACCAACAACTACTTCAGTTGTTCATCATCATACAGGAGCATTAAGCAATTGAGAAAAAATAAGGCTTTGCAAGAAGCATCAGACATTTGAATCAATCAGATAAAAAAGTTAGATGAAGATATGCAACGTTTAATAAAACGACACAGTGTTTCTCTACAAGGTATCAAAAGTCTTGACACAATAGTTAACTTGATGACTGTGTGGGCAAACACGTTACATTTCTGGGTATATAATGCATAATTCAGTAGGCAGTAGGCATTATTGTTGTTGGCAGAGCATAAGCGCTATTACTGGTCTGCAGGGTTGGTAGACTAGATGACCTCATAGTCCTTCACTAATCCTTTGTAACAAAGGAACCAATGAATGTCCATTGCTTATGTAGAACTTTGCTTTTAAATTTGCTATAGGCCTGCTATAGCTTTTGCATTAGCCTAAAGCCTATATTATACGCAATGCTGTATGATCTATTGACTGTGTTAATCATTATTTTGTCCCAAAAAAATACACTTACTTGCCTGTGTGTATTTGCTCCACAATTGGCAAACATACATTCATTGCATGCATGGGCGCAATTTTGTTGTAAAATGTGGGGGGAACAGCTTAGTGTGAAACCAATATAGTATCGGATCGATGCAGAAGTGACGTTTTATATATACAGATTCCCAATCTTATTTCTACAGGTGTTTTGACAGCAACACTAATCACGCTTTGTTTTGTCCTTGCAGAAGATTAAATATTGATATACTTAAATTTGTTGCTGGACATGGCACTGTAGTTCAGCCTGCTTCCATGAATATCGTATTTGGATGTATACAAGCACAGCAATATAGTAGAACACATCATTTGGGTTTTATCAGAGCTGTCAGTTGGAGTGAACAAAATGCTGAATCGCATTGGTCACGCGTGCATATCACTCTTACAGTATAACACTTCAGTTTTCATTCATTTTATAAAAAATGTGGGTTACAGCGCAATTTTATGTCTTGTTCAGTCGCTTAACGTTACACAGACAGTAAATATTTTTCTTGCACATTTCCGTTTTTTTTTAAGTTACTAACTTTTTAATGCTACTGGGCATCATGCTTGCAGACCCACCCCTAGCAAAATCTCCATTGATATCCTCTTACCAGCAGCAAAAACATTTGGCCTAAAATAGCATAGCTTGCTTCACAAAATGATTTCAATCTATTGTTACTTTGGTGGGTGGAGGATTTATCCTTTCAATCTCCACTTGTTGACCCCGGCCTACATACCCACACAGAGTTGTAAAAGGGCCTCATTTTGAAGCCTGAACCCAGCCCGAGATATTTATTTTTGAAACCCGATTTAGGCCTTAAAGTCAAATTTACTGAGAGAGTTAAGACATGTGCAACTGCGGAGTAACAAAAAACGTTGTGTGCAGGTACACAGTGTATCACACCAAATATAGCAACCACCTTGACCAAATCATTGGCATAATCTGGCACAAACGTAGCTTGTTAGTCAATGATAGTATTGCAGAGTGTGGAATATAATGCCTCTCAAGAAAAACAGAAATTATCACGAAACTATCTACAATGGTGCTATAAACATAAAAAAAACTTTCTAGGATAGCTCTACAGATATGAAAATCTGGCTTGTAGGCTTCTTAAAACAAGCCAAGAATCGCATGAGTGATCGATCTTTTTGATGAAATGCTATCGCGTGCTAATTTCCTCACCACTGTCGCCTTCTCAAAAACAGTGTGAGACTAACCGGAGTAGAGAACAAAAAAACGCAGCTGTGTTTGCAAACAGAATTAGCTGAAGAAAAATCACAATCACTTCACTCACAGAAGTTACCGCAATGAGCAAAACAAATCTACGTCACGGAAGAAAAAAGTCGTTACTCTTAATGTTATAAAAAAGTTTTGTACGCAGGCCTGAAATGTTTAGACAAACTTAAGCCCGCCCTGACCCGAAAAGCTATACTTATAACTCTTCTCTTCCCCATGTCAAGTTTCATTCTAAGAGTTCTACTTGCATAACGACCCAAACATACATTTGACATTAAATCAAAATGCACAACGGTGAATTGGCAAAAAAATACCAAGTTTCACCTTCAACACAAATGTCCAACAAAACTAGGTGTGATGTATTTGTAAAGCAAATGTTTCGCACTTGGATGAAAACACTGCTGCATTGTGGGTTTGGTTAAATTTAGGTAAATCAGATGACTTACGAACCACAAAGTATTCCGCACAGGCACAGAGTCGCAAAGTGTAAGAGTCATGGAATTAATTTATTTGGGATTTGTTGGTCACCATTGTTGCGACATCATAAGAAATGAGGACAAATGTATATTTTATCCTTATTTCTAACTCAAGTCCCTACGTTTTGAGCTGTAGGTCAACATACAGCTAGGTAAATACTGTAGCATACTTCTCCAATGTTTTGAGTGAAATCCTGTTCACTGATGGTTGAAAACAGTCTTTTGCTAAACTCCCAATCCCAAAACTAAGTCTCCACAATAGTGCTGCTTGTTGTCTTCAGCACAAGCCTTGCTGAAATTTGCCTGAAAATCTAACTTTCTAACATTATGTACCCTAGTACAGTGGTTCTCAAAACTTTTCTGCACGTTGACCCTAATTAAAGTATACAATTTTCTGTAGACCCCATGACTTAGCCCAACAGTTACTAATACAAGGAAAGTATGCGTCAAAATATATGTGAGTAGTTTTTACTTGAAATGTATGATAAAACAATACATAATCCGTAACAAACATAACAGTTTTCATAATGTCATCACAATGGATGATTTAATGAAGCAACTATTCAAATCGAATGTACTTTAAAACTACTGTTGCTGAGATTTTATCAGTCCTCCTAATTTTGTTTGATTTGTTGAAAAATGCCGTTTGCATTCCTTACCCGATTGACAATACTTTTGAATTGGAGGCTTCATTGCTCCAGTAGACCCCAGCAGTTATTCATTGATCCCCAGGTCATTCAGTGACCCCCATTCAACCCCATGACTATTTATAGACCCCTTGGATGGTCCAATTGACCCCTGGGGGTCGATATCGACCACTTTGAGAACCACTGCCCTAGCATCATTAAATTATACGCTGTGTGTTTCTGAATACATGACAACCAACATTACAGTAAATCCAGTTACATTTCTGCACAGAACAAACTATGGCTATACTGTGGTCTCTCAAATGTGTAGCTGTAATACTATTTAAAACGTATCAAATTTATAAGAAAGACAATAACAATAGTAGAAGAGCTACATACAAAATAAAAAGTAAACACATCAAATTACAGACCAGTGGCAGTAGCCACAGAAGCAAAAAAGAAGCACATACACAGAGAAAAAAAAACAGAGAATACAGCGAAAATAAAAAAAAATTAAAAAAATAAAACACAATTGACATCAACATAACACAGATGATGGTGGGCAAGCAATGGGTGAGGAGTTGATACATGTACAGATGAGTAGGTGAAGCAAGCACACAGGTGAAGAAAGCGAGCAGCAATAGGGATTATGAGGCAGACAGCAATGCAACATTTCATTACAAAAACAAGCAGCAAGGGCAGAAAACAAAGCCCACACATACAAGTCAGGAAGAAATATGAAATTACCCAGACCATAGTGGGGTGGATTGCATGTATGAGTCGTTTCCAGTCAGATGCATGGTGTCACCAAACGAAGTTGAAGATACAAAGGTATGGACAGGTTACAGTAATATTAGCAGCAAACATTATTCCAATAGGTGTTAGGTACATGAAAAACAAATTGTTTTTTTTAATACTCTCATAATTTACTCGTAATTTGTAATACTCGTAATTTGTAATACTTTTTATAATGCAGCTGTAATACTCTCACTGTTACAAGAAAATAACCTTTCTAACAGTATACCACACAGGGTAAAATCTTGGAAAGAAGCAATTAAATATCTTTCATGGTCTCTAGAAATTTGAAAAATGCTAAAAATTATTTTATCGAAGTTAAATTTAGAAACCAACAAAATCAGTGATACCACACCAAACTCTGTTTCAACATCAACTTGACTGTGTGGCCTACCATCTAACATGAAAAACTCTTCACACAAAACGTGACAAACATCACTTTTATTTTTGAAACCTCTCCAAAAAAAGAGAGAAAAAAAGTGAAGATAAAAAAGTGGGGGGGACATAGCATATTATGTCTCTCCCATCTGAAAAAATGAGGGGACACGTTCCCCGTGTCCCTACCAAATTGTGCCCATGATTGCATGCAACTTAAAGCACAAAATAAAATGTTTTTCCTGCAGGAAAGTACTGATTGAATGTGCCTCAGAGCATTTTGCTGCGCAGTATAGCGATTTCATTTTTCTCTGAATATCATCACATCTTTCAGTGAAGCTTAATGTAATTTTCTCAATTTGATCCATCGACGTCTTGTTTTACCTTTTCACTGTTTCACACCTAGTAGCATTCAATCTGTCATTGAAATAACAAAATATTCACCATTTCCAATTCATTGCAATGCTTTTCAATATGCTCCACTGCTGCTGTTCTCGTTCCACAGCTTGCCTACATTGAGCACAGACAAAATTATGTGCCAACTTTGGAGTGACGCTCTCTTGATTTGATATTTGCACATCTTGATACAGTATTCCATCAACCCATTTCCCACAACTGGTGCACAAGAATAGCTGTTACTCTTTTTCCTACATGACATAAAGTATCATGCCACATCATGGTTCTATCTTACAAAATTACTGGTTGTCAACTCTCCTTCTGATCAGTTAACAATCACTTTTGTCTTCCCTAGGTAGTAGGTTAACCTTTATGTTTAGGTAGTGCCTATTTTACCGCCGATTTTCTGGCAGCAACAGATTGGCTGGAGCTATTTTGCCGCCAGTCTGACGCAATTCCAATGAAAAGGTAAGTTTGTCATGCAATCAGTGTCCTGCTCATAGTGTAGTGGTTATGCTTGTCTAGCATGCCATTGGTTTTTGGTTCAAATCTCACCTTAGTGACTTTTCTTTTTTTGCTTTTTAAAAAACTTTTCCATTAGAGGCGTTACCTTTAGGGTTCGGTTCGGGGTTAGGGTTGGGGTTAGCATTATATTATGGTTAGGGCTTTGGTTTAGCATTAGGGGTTAGCGTTTAGGTTAGCGTTACAGTTAGGGGCTAGTGTTAGATGTTACCGTTAGAATTTGTGTTAGGGTTAGCATTAGGGGTTAGAGTTACGGTTAGGGGTTTGCATTAGGGTTAGCATTAGGGGTTTGTGTTAGGGTTAGCATTAGGGGTTAGCATTAGAGTTAGGGGTTAGCATTAGAGTTAGTATTACGGTTAGGGGTTAGCATTAGGGTTAGCGTTAGTGCTGGGGTTAGTGTTAGGGGTTAGCGTTACGGTTTGGTTAGCATTAGGGTTACTGGTTACTGTTACAGTTAGGGGTTGCGTTAGGGTTAAGGAGTACTGTTTGGGTTAGGGTTTATGGTTAGGGGTTAGCGTTAAGGTTTGTCTTTTGTTTTTACTTCGTTTCTGCCAAGCTTTGGACTGGCGGCACAATAGCTCCAGCCAAGCAATTGCCATCAGCATTTTGGCGGCAAAATACACACTGCCTTATGTTTATCCCTTTACTCTCAAACGCCGCTTTCTATTTCTAAAACTTTCCTTGGTTCTTCCATGGTAAAAGAACCTGAGTCCTAAAAAGAAAGATACTTGCAATCGGTGATTTTTGCCAAACAACATACAGTACATTAGTATTTTCCTACCAAACAACTTTCAAAGACCAAATTTTTTTAATAATTTTACACGAAAATCGCAACATCCCAAACAAGGAACTCTACAGAAGTATGGATTTATACCCAATCCTGATCACAACCATCCATGTACAGTTAAACAGTAGGCCTACTTCAGCGTCGTATGTATATTCAGTACTTTAGTGATAGACACAGAGGAAGCCTACTGCAGTAGCATACAACAACACAAACTTAAACAAAATGCTGAGTTGCGGATACCACAGTGATGCCACGTTATTTAGCAAAAACAAGCAAGCAAATTTGAAAAACAAGCCAAAAATAGGTAATTAACCGAAGAACAAGCCAACATGCGTTGGCATGAAAATTCATCAAAACGATAAATCAGGAAAAAAAGTTAAATAAAAAAGCAAAGATGCAAATCCGAAAAAACAAGCCCAAAATGAGCAAATTTTCACAAAAACACGCCCAATATGCCTTTAGCAGTAAAATGAAACAGCAAAAGTGCCACAAAATTTAAAAAAAGCAATCCGCAAAACAGAAATCTGCGAAAAAAACAAGCCCAAAAAACTAGAAAATTTCATTTACAAGAAGCCCAACAACAAGCAACCCGCAAGCCTTCAAAAAACCCGCAAATCCACAAAAAAAACAAGCCCAATTTCGCGGGAAAACCGTAAGGTTGGCAACACTGGGATACCACTCCATGGTAGAGATCAGAGATGATCACTATCCGGTTTGCCGGTTGGATATCCGGCAGGATAGTGAGTTTGCAACCGGGTACGGATATCCAAAAACTGCTTTCA
>JGI24159J19872_10014721_pt1 | contig 10101 bp, 10 predicted proteins | sample Ectturendosymbi4_FD_19872 | JGI IMG/M metagenome (IMG submission 19872) | reverse complement strand
GCTTGGTTGCTTTGTCGACCGTTATCTCCAACACTTTTCAAACTGAAGATGTAAAGAGACCCTGGGTTGAGGCCGGTAGGGGTGTAAGTCGTGCCTGTGACCTCCACAGGTGCAAGCACCCCTTCCTCCGTCGTGATGGTGAAAACATATGACAGTGCACCTGCAAGTTATGCACAAATACAAATGATTTTGGGGTTGCTGATTGTCAAACTTTGAAAATATCAACGCCGTGCAATTGCGCTCATTAACCAGTTTCGCACCGAGCAGCAGTTTGAATTTCGTTGCTGGAGAGATTATGACAAATATTTCCTGATTTTTTCACCTTCATTGAGGACTCACACATCTGCAACAATCAAACAAGCACATTTTATGAGTTAGTTTGCACACCTCGAACTCCAATCCACTCCAATGCAACGGTGTTGACTCCTACAGATGTCAATTGCAGATCAACAGGAGGTGATGTCACTGTCTGCTGTTGAATTTCTCCAGAAAATTCCGATGTTTTTCCGCGTTCGCCTGTGGCTTGAATCTTCACAGAGTACCTGACACCAGCCTGCAAGCCGTCTATTTTGGCGGACTCTGATGTAAACGAACCTTTGTTTTGAACAGATCGTGAATTTTCTTCTTGTATGAAGACTGTGTAGGAAACAACGGTACCTGGGGTGCAAAAATTTGTACATTGTTAAACGATATTAATGAGCGTGAATAGGGCGATTGACCTTGAAACATCGGTTGTGTGAATCATAGATGCAGACAGGGGGGGGGCCACTGGTGCCACAACTTCTTATTTCGAAGACAAAAGTGTCGAATATACACAATCGCCAAAGAAGTTTTGCATAGCACTGAGATGTTGTTCGGATGTGGAAGAGGTCGATGACCTTTCTTGCTCTTTGATTCTCATATCAGTGAAAAATGTGATACTGAACCTATGTTCCTTCCTCAGTTTTTGTCCGCCCTCAATCAAAAATCCTGGCTGCGCCACTGATTTGACTCATGCTCCTAATATCAATGTTTAAACGCTTGGCAATAAGCGACTGCGTTGTTTTTCTCAATTAACGTAGGGCAAGAGGCCAAGGGTGTTATTGGGAAGGAAAAATGTATAGAAATTCAACGCTCGTTAGCTGTTAAGCCGAGAGTTATTTTTGAAGGAAAGTCATCAAATAACGGTGCGAGTTTTCAAGAAGGCAAAGATTATATTTATTTTCACATACCCGAAACTTTTGGCCACTCAACGTCGATGGATGTTTCTGTAAAACTGGTCACGTCAGGAGTTGCTGGAGTCCCTGGAACTGCAACAAAATCACCTGATTGACAAATTCTATTTGGAATCATATATTTTTCCCCAACTTCAGCGATAACAGCTTGAAAGGCATGGAAATTAAATAAAAGATAAGGGATAAGACAATATTTGCGAACGGCGAAACAGATGCCTTTTGTACTGCACTGTTTTCTTTATCTCTTATTAAAGAGGTTGATATAGATTTGAAATTTTATCTACCAGCTGTAATCGAGACAGTGACTACTCATTCTCAAACAGGGAAATGCTTTGTTGCATCTTACCTTTGAAATAGTCCTCACTTTAAAAAAATTCACACAGTAAACTAACAGACTATAAATTGAACTAAGCAGCAATGAGCCTGTCTTGCAACCTTTGGATTCAATGCCATTTTGCCATCCGATTAGCAAATCAATCTGAATTGAGTTTTTCAAAATATAAAGTTTTGTAATGGCTTGCAAAATTTATGCCTGAAGTAAAGTAAGCCACTACCAACAAATTAAAAATATCGTCGTTTTGGCCAATCACAAAAAAGCAAGAAAAAAATGTTGTCATTTTGGTAAACAACAGCAACCGGAATCGAACTTTTTGGCGTTGAGCTGTTTTGGCACCAGCGCTTATCTGCTTGATTACTATTACGCACACGTCCTTGCCTCTAGTCTAGAACTGTGTGTTTTCCATCTTGCCCGGATGTTTTCCAAGGAGACAACTGTTTTTTCAAAGAAGGCATCAAGCGTTGTGCGTTTGCCTTGAGATGAGATTGAGCATATTTCTGTATTTTAGGACTTCAACGAAGTACTTTTCTTAACATTAAAAAATCTTCCTTTCATTTTCGCCTGTAGCCTAAAAAATCTTCTTAGCAAGAGAGAATCTTCTTAGCAAGAGAGTTAAACGAAAGATTTCCCACGAGTGGTATCTATACGTTTTGGATAAACGCAGCAAAAGTGACCCATTTCTACTGTTTTGAAGATGCGAATCAAAAACGAATGTAAATTTTCAACATTACAAAACTGTTTGACCCACGGGCACCACTTGAATGTTTGCGAGGTCTAGCTTACAATACGATGAATGAAAGTCTTAATATGTTTTCATCCATTCTTATTACACATACTTGTCAGTTTCTGCACTGGCACAAAAACAGCCTAGCAACAAAACAGTTCGGCGCCAAAACAGCTCGACGCCAAATGGCCGGCGCCAAATAGTAGCCGCCAAAAAGGAACCGATCCAACAGAGGGTCGATCCAACAGTACAAAAATACCCGACCCAACACAATAACAATAAGCTAAGAAGAGCGCTATTTGGGTAAATCGCAATTGGACTTCCCACATTTCATAAACCTGATCCGTACCAGTAGCATCTCTGTGAGGTTCACTTGGTTCACTTCTTCTCTTCTCTCGGCCAACTGCAACCACCTGGAACTGGTGTTCTGTCCCAGGAGCAAGATCAGTTATACGAATACTTGCTTTAGAGCTTTCTAGTTGTTTCAGAATTGCATCTCCCCGAACAACGGTGATTTCGTACGACACAGAACCTTGAAAATATTTTTCAACGTAAGTAGGCTGCCAAAAATTTTGAAAAGCATGGCTGTTGGTCATCATGGTCTGACTCAAATAAACTATCTTTTAATGCTTGCAAAAGGAAATAGACTTTTAGTGAACACTGTGTTCGGAACAACATTAATGCAGTTTTCAGCAGTTTATGACCGTATAGCAGGTAAATAAATTCCCGTGCCAAGATTCAGTGTGTTGAATGAGTGAATCAGTGCACAGTGGAGCAATTAGTAAAAAGCATTATGTGGCCAGATGGATTACATTGCTTGGAAAAAAAACATTAATAACTTACCTGCCTTAGGAATTGTTAGATCTGATTGTCTTTTATCACACAGTCAAGCTCGGTAAATACAGCAATGAGAGAAATTACCTCCATCACTGGGCTTACCTTTCACTTCGTCCCAGTTGATGATGATATCTGTGTTGGTAACATCTTCCGTCCTGACGTTTCGTGGTTGGGCAGGGGCTAAAATACGTTTCAAGCTGTAGTAATGATCACTGCCGTGGAGACATTATTTTTATTTTGCAAGTTTTCACGTAATTTCGGCTTTGCCAGTAAAACAACCAAAACTAAGTACTGTATCTTTATTGTAATAAAATGTGAGCGTAACTCCTACTATGAATTTCAGAGTTAAAAGTAACTAAATAAGAAACTAAAGCAACAAGTGTTCGAACTTCCACGGAAAGCACGGCATGATTTACTGGATGAAGTGATTCAAACCTGTGGCAGCAGTGACGTTGACACTTCCTTGAATGTTTCTACGATTTTGCTTCCCGACAGAAAAAACGCTGAAACGGTACAAAGTACCAGAGAGAAGACCGCCGATTGTCTGCGAGTTGTCAGCAGCCTCTACTTCCACAACTTCACTGTTTTCCGGACTGCTCACACGAACAATGTATTTCCGCGCACCTGAACATAACACAAACGATGTATAGGTTTCTGTTGTTGTGAACTAGCAACAGTGGTTCAAGCTTGGTTTATCAGACGTTTACCTAGACTGAACGAACGACCGATAGGGAAGCTTTAAGCGATGATGCAGTAGTGTGAGCGTTGGAAAGAGTTTGTCGATAAATACGTGTTTTCCTTTGATGTTTCTCACATTCCAAAAGTTTGCTGGACACTTTAGGTCAGTGGTTCCCAAAGTATGGCTCCCGTCCAAACAAGGGGGGTCAAATGGGTCGCGCCGAGGCGATCCAAACCTGAGTTGTATATTCTCAACGTTCTCTTTTTTCCTGTTCTTTCAATCTCTTTCACCATAGAGCAGTGGTTCACAAACTGGGGCAAATTACCCCTCAGGGGTAATATACGATTCTTCGGCGGGTAATGCAGAACAAAAACACCATGTTGTTGTATCTTATGAGCGATATCTGCGAAATATTGAGGGTAATATGACGTAATCGTTGCCTTGATTTGGGTAACGGCTCAAAAAGTTTGGGAACCACTGCCATAGAGACTGAATTATTGCATCAAAAGAGTAGATGCCTAACACTGCCAACACACTTAACAACATACTGTCAAAAATCATCCATAGCATCATTATTTTTTGCATGTTAACACACGCTGTTTGAGGCTTAAGTCACGAGATGTTCACCAAACTCAGATTTGGGTCGTACTCAAAATAGTTTGGGGACCGCTGCATTAAGGGCAATCTCTACGTCAAAAGAAGAGGGAAATATGAAAACTAAACGTATTAACAAATTGAAAAATACCGCGAGGGAGGAGAAAATATCAAGGGCAAACTTAGAACACAGACCTTCTGCTTGATCTTGTGTAACCCCGTAAATTTTCTCATATCCCTTTTCCTCCGGAGAGGGTCACAAGGCAGAAGACCTAGGAGGACTCGAAATATTTCATGTTCAACAGCAATCTCTCATAGTTCTGCTGACTCCACAGCAAGACGGGAGGAAGCAATTTCGGAGGTGTAGTCGCTCCACTCGGTCCTTGGACGACCTCTTAGCCTCTTTCTCGTGGATGTAGCCAGCAGAATATGCAATCGTTCCCGGGGCATTTTAGACACATTGGCGAACCAACGTTACTGAGATCTCCCTATTCGGAAAAGTGGCTCCACATTCAATGCTTTACGAATTTCCCAGCTGTGCGCTTTGTCACGAAGTGTCACCCTCCGCGAACTCTTAGCCACAATCTCATCTCTGTCGTTTGCATTGAGATAGTTCTCTTTCAGCCATTACCAAAGACTCACGACCGTAGGTGAGGATCGAAAGAAAGACGGATTTAGAAAGTAACAGTTTTGCAGTGGTTGAATGCTCCCGTTTTGTGACCGTTGAGTGATAAATGTCACGCAGAGCTGCGTTTGGTTCAATCCGGTATCCACATGCCCGCAACCAGGGGGGCGCAGGGGGACGAAGCCCCCCTAAAAAACTTTTTGCCCCCCCCCGGAAAAATGTGTTGGACATATTTTAAACTATTGGACATAGTTAAAAAATTGTCCCCCTCTCAGAAAACTCTTCGCCCCCCCTGATGTCCCAAGCTGGTTACGGACCTGTGTATCCATCTCCCTCTTCTGCCTTCCATCACTAATTAATACCACCCTATGGTACTTGAACTCTACATGCTGTAGTCAAAGTCGTATGCTTTCTCGAGGTCGACAAAACGTGTGTAGACGCCTTTGGCATACAATACTTCCAAGATTTCTCGAAAATTTCCTGGAGAGTAAAACGTTGGTCTGTAGTGCTGCGGCCGGGACGAAATCCCACTGGGTGTCCTCACGTTTCGTTGAATTATCTCGCACCTTTTTACAAGGCACTTGACATACACCTTTACAGGGAGGCTAGGAAAGAGTTGACCCGGTAGTTCGAGGTTCTCTTTTGTCTCCCTTCTTGTGTGTGAAGATCACCACCCCAGTTTGCCAAACTTTCGCTTACCTCCCAGAACACCAGGCCACTTGACACACACGAGCCAGCCGCAGAACTCCTTATCAATTCAAGGATTTGAACATTTTCAACATTTCAGGCTTTGAACATTTCATTTTCATCGCAACCTGCTCATAAATTTTACCTATTACTAATTCTACGCAACGCAGCTTTGTCCGTTCATGTCTCGATTTTACAAGATATTCTGCATTAAGTCATGGCATACAGACAGTGGCGTACCGACGTTAGGTGGCGCCCGGGGCGAGGAACAAGCTTGGCATCCCCATGTTCGAACCTAAGGTCTTTCTAGAACAAATCCATTGTATTGAAGAACGTCCTTGCAGCATTGTTGGGACATTTCGGCATCCCCGTGGAATTTCCCCCCTTGTCCCCTCGTTACTCCCCAGCATACAGAGCCTGTCGCGTTGAGATTAAGTAATGCCATCGAGCCAAGTCTTGTATCGCAAGCCTAAGGGATTGATCTCACCTCTCACCGCAGTCCAATCCAGCTTCACAGAGCTTGTAGTTACTGTAGATATCGTTGGCGTTCCAGGAGTGTCTGGGTCTGAAATGAAACATCACAGAAAAAGTTTACTCTTCGGACAACATTCGCTTCAAAGCAAATCGGAGCACAAAATATCAAATCAGTAATCACGTAGGTGTTAGACATTGCGCCGATAACAATACCGAAGGTATCCCAGACGAAGGAGTTAGGTTTGTTTTACGTAAAACTTTGTGCAGATTTATTCAAGTTTACTTCTCAGGTTTTCACATCGTTTTTGCTAATATGTCATTACGATCAATGTGCTTAATCAAACATTCTTTCTCAGCTCAATGCTTTACCTGTTTCCTCACGAATAGGTGAGCTTTTTCTGCTTCGCCGCTTTTCGTCCTCACCAACACTTGTCACCTGGAAAAGGTATTGTGTTCCTGGCTCCAATCCATCAACCTCAGCCTTAGTATCCAAACTTTCCACATTTTCCAGCAGAATGTTGCTGAAAAGGTTTCGAACGCCGACAATATAGTAGGCAGCACCTGATTTTAAAGTATGCATTTGAGGAAAAACATCGCTTAACTTTGCCAAAACCATTCAGGCGGAGCAGTGTCGGAATTGCCCGTGCAAACAAATTGCGAAATTTGTCAACAAAATAAACATCTGGTAGACTAAGACTTTTAGCTTTTTGAGTGCAACCATGGCTTCGCCTGGAATCACGCTCATCAGACACCAAATACCTATGAAATAAAATTACATTAGAAAAACGTGAGTGCTTGATGAGGGTGTTTTCATAAGTCATGGCTGCGCTAAAAATGTTTAAAATTGTTTTAATAAAATATGTTCACAAAATTTTACTCACAAGACTCGAGCACTGATAGCCAGCAAATTTTTCTCACCAAGCAAAAGGGTTCAATACTAGAATAACAGTTTTAAACGCGCTGTTCGTCCAGACCAAGGCGAGTGAAGAAAGCCGACCTTGTTTATTGATGGTAAACGCTTTTGTGCAACAGCCCGAGTCCATGCAAGAATTTTGCTTCAGTTTTGCACAAAACGAAGGAAGTTAGGATTGGGCAGTTTTTTGTTCGTTCAAATCTGGGAAGCAGGCCTGCAACCAGACGGTGCAACCCGGCCCGAAATTTTCAAAACTGTGTGTATTTGTTAGGTACAACAAGTCCTATGATTTTGCCCTCCCCAAAAATATCAGCTGGTTGCACGACCCTGCTGGGAAGTGTTTCGTTGCCGAGCGTGATGCCGATGCTGACATGTCATGAATGCCTTCCCTGTGACATAGCAATGGATTTCTTGCAAGGTGTAAGCGGCACACGAACCTGTAACGTTATTCCATCTCATTGAGATCTTCGTTGTTTTGACATCAAAAACATCGATTTTGATTGGAGCGAGCGGAACTAAAACAAGAAAAAGAGCTGGTTGATCACCGCGGCCGTATTGAGTCAATGCGAACCATCTTTTGGGCTACAAAAGAAGTATTTTGAAGTCTTCTCAGAAAAAAGTACCAGCAACTGAGTGGGACACTAATAGTATACATTTGAAACAGATGCTAGGGTTCAAGAGTTCGAAACAGCCCTTTATTTTACTTTTAAGATCCTCCTTTAAACCAATTTACTATTCTTTATACGGGAACCACGTGCATTAGAAAATGAATGTTCCGAAAGATATAGGAAAGTAAACATATTTGTAAGTATGCCTTCGCATCAGAATCAGTTTTGCACTATTTGTTTTTCTTTCATTCAGCGCTTACATCTCTGCATCAACTTACTGGTCTGTGCTTGAAGCTTTTCGCTGCCATTCCAGTTTCTACGGTTTCTCGTCCCAACGGAGTAAACGCTTAAATTGTACCAGGTCCCGGGAATCAAACCACCGATTACGCTGGACGTTTGTTTAGCTCTAACCTCCCAGCTAGTCCTATTGCTCACGGTCAGTTGAGTTACTTCGACGATGAAGTACGTCTTTCCTGTAACAAAAAAATAATAATAAAGTTGCTGTACTGTCTACGAGATTTCCGCACATTGTTTGTGGTAGTTCAGGTCTGCTGCTCCACATAGATAAGCATTTTATCGCCGGTTGAAGCGCTAGGTAGAAAGATTAGTGAAATCTCACTTTAGCATCTGTTTGTTTTGACTACTTCCTGTCAACTGTGAGAAAAATGTGGGCACCGCACATGTCAAAAACTGATTGTCAATAAGATTATCTAAATTTCGTTCGCTTAAACCTTATCAATAGTAAACTTCCTCGCATAGGTGTAGGAGCAAGCAATTTTTGAAGGTGCTAAGAATATTTTCCTGAATTTCCCCAAATATGCCCGAAAAACTTTAATGAAGCAAACTTTCCCCATAGAAATTTTCTGCAGCTGTTGATTACTGCATTCACCAACTCACACAAACTGAAACACAAAGTTACCAGAAAGTTTGTTGATTTTACATACTGTATATTTAATGTATTTTCTATGACATAATAAACTTTTTATTTGTGCACTTTGAAAGCAAAAAATATAATTTAAAAATCTTGTTTAAAAAGTTGAAACTTCTGTGCCCGAATTTATTGAGATTTTGCGCAAATTTTCGACAAATCAAAATTTTTGGGGGTGGGCTTGCATCCCTTGCACCACAGCTCCTACACCACTGTTAACAGAATGTGATCAGGAAACAGTGGTCGGGATTCGAACCACGTTTTTCGTACCTTTCACCTGGTTCCAAGACGTTGAAATCGATGTTGTGGTGACGTCATCGAGCACCGGCTTGTAGGGAGCTAGCGGAACTGCAAAATTAACACGCGTCAGACGCAAAACCAAAATCGGTAAAATCCTGCCAAAAATATTTCTAGCTGCAGTAGTAGGTTGTAAGATTGTGGCGCATGCTTTGTTGTAGCAAATGTTAGTTTGGGCAAAAATTTCTTTTCATCACAAAATCACAAAGCTGGAGTGTCTTCGTTGTTTGTTTTGCTGCAACTTCGCTTGCGCCTGTCAGTCAGGACAGCCTAGTGATAGCAGACAACTGCGTTTTCATCTAAGTCAGCCTCTCAGAACGTACAACGATAGGATCCAGGGTTGCCAGATAGAAATATAAAACTTCCGCTAAACTCACTTCAGAAGATAGCCAAACTCAGCAAAAAATCAGCAAACGTCTGGAAATTGTTGCATCTTTACCAAAACATTAATATTTTCACTGGAAATCAGTCGTTTAAAGCTCTTTTATCTTTCTCCTTGTATTTTACCAGAAAGTGTATAGGTTTTCAACATTTTGCAAATATTTCTAAATAAGAAGTTTCAACATTTTGCAAATATATTTGATAAGAAGTGTTCAATACCATGATTCTACTTTCAAAACTTTCACAATTTCATTTGATGTCATTAATTTTCAAACCATCAGCAAGCTTAAAAATAGTAAATCTACATATGAATATGTAAGCAAATATGTGCAAATATACAGGTCGTACATTTCGCCAAACCAAAAAATTGGAGCCAAATGCTTTCAAAAAATCGCCAGAAATTCGCCAAATCGCCTAACCAAAATATTTGTAACCAAACGCTTTCAACATTCGCCAGATTTCCGGAATCTGGCGATAAATTCGCCAATATGGCAACCCTGATAGGATCACCCAGCACTTGAAGCCCATCTGTGCTCTTTCAGCCTGATAGGTATGATGGGCGAAAAAAAAGAGAGGAGAATGTGGAGAAGAATGCGGAGAAAAACAAAGAGAAGTCGAATGCGGAGGAAAGGGGGAGAAGAAGAATGCGGAAAGAGAGAAAGAGAGAAGAGTGCGGTGGGGTGAGCTGAGGCAAGCTTTGCTGGCTTCAACAAAACAGTTTTTATACGCCAGGAACTCTTGTCAAAACAGGAAATAATTGATTGGCTATCATAAACAACTCGTTACACTTTATAAGAAAAAAA
>JGI24159J19872_10014720_pt1 | contig 10102 bp, 7 predicted proteins | sample Ectturendosymbi4_FD_19872 | JGI IMG/M metagenome (IMG submission 19872) | reverse complement strand
AAAGATTGGTGAGTCATGTCTATGTNGCTGAACCCACGGATAAGCGGAATAGAGGTCGACCAAGAATCAGGTGGTGTGACTGCATCTCCGACCTTGCTTAGTCCTGTCTTGGTGAGGAGCCAGCAGAATTATCTGAGATCGCTGATGACCGTAAGGTATTTCTATTCCTCCTAGGACTGCTCGAAGTTCTTCCCAGAGAAGAGAAAGGGTTATGGAAATGAATGAAAATATTTAATTTCTTGAAGCGAAGGAGAACATACATTAACATGAGCAAGTTTCTGCAACGTCTTAATTGAACGTGGCAGGTGCAGGTGGTTCATTTTCTTCAGGAGTGGTTCGGGATAAAACTATGGAGAGTATAGGTTTAGTTAAAGTTCCCTTTTTGTCATATTTTGTAGACGTTTGATCAACTGTCCGATATATTTTCGGGTTTGAGTTTTAGTGGTTAGCAAATCATTTTTTGCAGCTGAGTTTCAGTTTAGTGACAAGGTCAGTATTGTACGGTCTTTCTGGAGTCCAAATTCTTAAGCGATAGTTCAGATTTTATGCCAACTGCAGTTAATAAAACCGTTTTCAGGATAAAATTGTTTTCACACACTCGTCAAGGCATTACTCAGATATTTTTCAAAGAATATTCTCCAACATCATGCACAATCGATGGAGTGGTTTGAAGCTATTCTACAAAAATGTGGATCAAAGCACAATTTATAAGACACTTAATTATATTTCACGAAAAAATTAGCGAGTTGTCTGAAAAACATATCTTTGACCTCATGCAATACTTTTTTTCAGTCAAGACAATGCAGTATCACCTCAGAGTAACATAAGGTTCATATAAAGCTGTATGAGCAAAAATTAACTGCGAAGCCGGGCAGTGAGCACAACTAAGAAGCAGCAAATTGAGATTGTGTGCGAGTTGCAGAAACGCCTGTGTAAGTTCCACAAATGAGTGAATGTCTTCAATATTTCACTGTGCTGTTGAGTCACACTAAGTTTTTTCTGGAGCAATGGCAAATGTTTTCGGAATATAAAAAAATATCTAAAACAAACTAGTCATTAGGAAAAGTTTGTTTAACTGCAAAATGCCGCCGTAGCACATTCACGTTGCGTCAACGTACCCTACTCTTTATTACACATGAAACTATTCAAAACATGTCACATCTAGTTACAACTGCTCAGAATTTCCTCAGAAAAAAAACATATGTTTATTTACAAAAATAACGAAACTTTCATAAGAATGGAGCAAGTCAGCAAGGAAATTCTGCAGCATTTGCGAAATAATTTGTCACTTGTTACTGTAAATTTCCAAAGTAAAATCTGGACAATCCGGACTAACAAGCAAAAATATATCCCTCAGAAAAGTTTCCAAGCCTGTCGGGTTCTAGCACCCAAAACTGATTTGTTATTGCTGTCCACTTGTAACAATCCACCAATGAATGAAAGTGTAAAACATCAAATGGTGACTTAATCCAAACGCCCAACTCTGGATTCTGTTGCAACAGCGCCATAATAAAAGATGAAAAATTGAACCAAAGTCTGTTTCCACATGAGCGAGATCGTTTCAAGTTTTGTACAGACGAGGGGGTATTATTTACAATAAAAGTTGTTTAAGACAAATGCATGCAAGCAGAAAGTTGAGAAAATAAGAATATCTTGCGGCTTGACTTCCATTGTGTGAAAAACGATTGCACAGCTTTCCATTGCAGCACGACGAACACATGATTTCGTTTCTGCAAAAAATATCATTAAAACACTTGTTTCAAATGCATGAGTAACATCAAGTACGCAAAAGTTTTTTCCGCCCGAGTTTGGAAAATTTATCAGACAGCTCATAGCTACTGAAAAACTCAGGTTTTGTAAATAGTTGTTTTGATAATTTACCCTTCATTTGTGCAGACTTCGTCCAGCGTGTCATCTCCACACCTACGGAGCTGGCATCCTCTTACATAAACATCATTTCCACCGCTTCGGGTTCTTTGAGTCTGCAAAACACACAAACCTGTCTCAGCGACAATAACCCGGGTAAAAGAGCAGATTGCTATCAGGTTTCGGCATACTAACGTGAACTTTGTGATCACAATGCGCCTTGCCTGACTGATTTTTTTGAATTACTTGGCTTCTCTGTACAAACTTGGCAGTTTGACAACCTAAACTTCGCCATACAAGCTTTGATTTTAGATACCAGTCAAAACTGAAAGCATGGGGTTATTTCACGTTGAAAGTCTTCTAAGATATAGTTTGTGAAATTCGGGTTGATTGGGGCTTTTGCTGGATCCCCAAAAAATGTGTTTTCAGTTTGAGTTCAATAAAATTTAACACCGCATCAGTATCGTTGCAATAGTTTATAGTAAAAATTAAATTATCAAAATATGTGCTATTAAACAATTGCTTCTCCGGCGCTTATTTGACATTTTTGTTAGAAAATTTTTCTGTAAATAGCAATCAAAGCCGCAACTTACAGACGACACAGGTGCTCTATATTCAACAGTTGAACCCAAAGCGCAAACACGGTTTCAAACAACCATTTTCGGAGCTCAACATCGCACACATGCAGCGTGAATTCTAAAACATTCTCAATAGTTTGAAACTCGACAGTGTTCAGATATGTGTACATAATGTATTCAAATTCAAAGCCAACCTTTATATCAAGAATAGGCCAAGCTGACATGCCTTGCAGTAACACAGGTATCGGTCAGATTCAGCGCAACCTCATCAGCGACGTAAACAACGCATAATTCCATAAAATCGAAAGCGAATGCCTATATTGCCTACACTAAAATGTACCCTGAACATGTCAATTTGATTATCCAGAAATGTATGCTACCGCTAACAAGTAGCAAGGCCTGCAGCTTCCCAAATCGAGTACATGACAAATCGATTACATCGCTAAATGTTGCTTCCCTTATTCATCATCAACGTGTCTCGTGCACGGCGCCCCTCGGCGCGTTGTGCGTAGAGCCAACCAGATTCACAAGAGCCCGCCATCCATCGCGGTCCTGCGCGAGGGGTTCAGTTGCGGCTGGATCGAGACCGAGCTGGTCAAGATCGCGTCTGACCACGTCAATCCAGCGGGTGCGTGGGGCTCCTCGGGTTCGCTTCCAGCCGGATGAGCCAGGGTCGAAGTCCAGGATAGCCCGAGAAAGATGGTGCGGTGGCATGCGAAGACAGGTCACTAACGGCGAATGCGGTGGAATGCTTCCCTTATTAGAGATAGTGAAATGGTTTGCTAATTAGCCGCTTATCGCAATTACTGATTGCTGTTTTCTGTCCGCTTATTCCTTTGGTTTTGCGCGACCTGCGCGCTCGGTGCTGTTACGCTTCTTGCTTCATTCGATCTTTAAGGTGAAAATGAAAACAATTGCTTTTGGGGATTGCCTTCTGACTTTGTTTAAATCAATGGCTGTTTCATTGTTTCCTGAACGACATTTTTTTCGATTTTTCTTGGTATGTTCCTGTCATGAGCGTCGGCAAAAGAGGGCAGTGTGTGGTCATTCCCCCTGAATTGTTCACTTGCGATGTTTATGTTCTACCTCATACAAGTTGATTAACATTATTCGAGAAAAATCAACAATTTTCAAATTCCGTGCTTGTAAATTAAAAAAATGTTGTTGTTACGCAAAAGGATAGCAAACAATCAAAAGCCCTGGGTTTGCCCCAAACTTTCGCAAAATCAGCCGACTGGTGATGATCATTCAGTTTCACTGACAAACATTACAGTGCATTACATCCTACAGCCAGTTGCTAATGCACTTAGTGAGACGGAACGTTCACGTAGATTCATTGATGACATTTTGTGGATAACAGCAACAGAAACGTCTGATGGACGAATCCGACAGGCAGCTAACTTCAGCATTTGCCCACAGTNGTTTGGAACGAACGTTCGCCAAGCCTGAACAGCTAATAAGATGGGTGAAGTGGATTTCCTTTACGCTAATTATTGGCTTGCACAACTACTGGAGATGATTTTTGTACAGACTTTCATTTAAAGCAAGGCTGCCCAACCCGCGGCCCGCGACGTTGTTTTAAGTGGCCCGCGATGTAATAAGTTCGTAAGTAGACATTTTAAATTTTTAGTATTTTTTTATAGGCTCAAGTATACTTACCATCAAAACACACCAAAATTATACCTGTTGTTTCTGTTACGGGCTTACTACCCAAAAACTTATATAACAAACGCTTCGAAAATATGTCAATTTTTTAGATTTGGTTTACATACATGCAAGCTGGCAACACTGAGGGCAACTATAGGACTCATTATCACCTCTTGTTAGTGGCGTAGCAACCCAATGGCTACTCTGGCTATAGCCAGAGGCGGCACGTTCCAGGGGGCGGCAAAATCTAGTCGCCTATTGCAAGCAGAGATGATTGAAAAGAAGTGAGGAAATTATTCAGACTGATTAAAATTTAAGCATTCTTAATTTCATCAGCTAAGTCCCACGCCCCATGAGAATCTTCTTTGGCAAATGAGGGCGATAAAGCCGATATTGCAATATTAGCGCCATGGTATGGTTACAGCCATGATATGCTCACCATCGCTTTGTCGCTGTCTATCTCTCAATATTATTGCGTACAAATGGCGACTTTTGTGATATGCAATCTACAGTATGTTGGTGAAAGAGTAAACAAAGTGCACCGAGGTACTTGGAAAAAACTGCATAAGAGGTATGACAGCGGCCCAATGGCCTGATCGTGACACTAGGTTTCATGGCACCCACATAAAACAACCCAGGGCCGGATTAAATGAGCTCGAGGCCCCGGGCAAACACCAACATACTGTAGATTTGCATATCACAAAAGTCGCCACATACACACCATAGTGTGCACATGTTAAGTTTCGATTCAGCGGGAGAGTTTTATTTTATGCCTAGATGTGTGAAACAGTATTTTTTTTAAGCCTAGATGTGTGAAACAGTTGGTACCCTGAATTTGTTTCGTTTCGCAATGGCAAGTGTTTGCAAGGCCCTGAGAAACTTTTTCAAAATCTTATTTAAGGATAAGGCAAGATGTTTGTAGTTGGTTTGGTTTGTCCATTTATGGTGGGTCTTTTGCATATAATCGCCTGTGGGTAATCTTTCTTATCGTATTTTGGAGGAAGCAGTCTTTCCATTTTGATACCATTGCTACCATGCTATTTGCCATGCCCAAGGGAAGTTTGAGCAGATCAATTTTTCTTCGGTTTAGGCCAGGCCCGTAACCAGAGGGGGCGAAGCCCCTCCTAGAAAAATTTTCGCCCTCCCTGGAAAAAAAAGCCTAAAAGTATGTAAAAACCAGTAAAGGCGTGTTGTGATATACAAGCGCGAGGCCCCCAAAAGCGCCAGGCCCCGGGCATTTGCCCGGTTTGCCCAATGTTTAATCCGGCCCTGAAAACACCTATATACTTTATGTCTCCTGCACTGTTACTTTTGTAGAAAAAAATATTATCTCAAGTGCAAGCGGCAGAAATGGGATTTTTGCAAAGAGTTCACGGTGTGACACTTTGCGATGAAGTACGCGGATGTGAATTCGCAGAGCCCTGAATTTCGAACCACATCTCCTCCCAAGTAGACTCAGTGCAAAAACGTGCCAACAGCAACGCCTTCCCATGTCACATCCTGATATCCCAAAAGTTGCTATGTGAATGGCGCAACCGGCCTGTCCAACGCACTAATATGAGCAGCTACTACCAAGAAATCCGCAAAGACAATGAATGTCATCGCGCATTGTTGCGACAAAGCCAGAATTGAAATTAGCACCAATAAGACCGAGGTAATGTGTCTCTACAGAAACCCAAGCCAGTGTGCGGTACAAACAAGCGGCAATGCACTGCAGTAGATCGAGAAGTTAAAGTACGTTGGGGGGGTAATCCTAAACGAGAGAAGGCGAAACAATGAGATTGATACACGGATTGGTAAGGCAAACACAGCGGGTGTGAAAATGAATGAATGAATATATTATATTCAAGCCCAAATAAACTCTAAAGTCTGCCGAAAATCCTTCAAAATAAATCACCAGTTGCATTACCCTTTTTTGTTCATGTGCTTCTGAAAAAAAAACTGTGGATCCCTCACTGTATAATATACTTACCGGCGCGCATAGTTGTGGTTGTCCTCTCAGGCAAATATTTTCTGATCAGCTCAGCAGAACTTGGAATTGTCCAGGTTCTGCTTGGTATACCGAAGACTACCATTAAGATTTTAACTAGTGATGATTTTTGCAAAAGGCTTCTTAGAATTAATTACCCTCTTTGTCAAGCTTTGTGTTAGACAAGAAAATGTTTACAGTACTCAGGGTAGAAAGTATGGTACTTAAAATCCGTTTAACCTTCAACAAAAATCTGCCAATGTACAATGAGAATTGTTTGATTTCAAATATATCATTACATATTAATCAGTGAATCGTAACTTTTGTCATTATCGATACAAAGTCAAAGCTATCAGCAACATTGTTAACTGTAAAATTGAAAGCAATTGCAGAATACAATTTACAACAATCAAATTTTTAACCGCCCATCATCCATAACTTACCCAACAATCCGATCCGGGAAGAAGACATTGTTCAACGTAAGTGGAATTTTCGTTAGAGAGCGACATTTCAGAGTTGCATATACTTTCGTTGTTGCCGTCGCAAGCAAAACAAGTTTGAAGACTTGGATCAGGAATGTTCTAGAAGAAAATAAAGTAGCATCTCATGCTTAAACAATTCAGTTTTACCTGAATAAGTTTCGACAAAATTTTTGAACAACTGCACACTATTGAAAAAGCCTTAGGGAAAGTGAGGTGGAGTTGTAAAACTCAGTGAATGTTCTCAGACGTTTCATTGAATATGTTTTTGACAAAGTTCCACGACGAATCTAGGATGCAAAACAAAGGTTACCAACATCAGAGACTTCCTGACTCGCAGACCAATGTAAGGATTTGTCAGGCAGAGGAGCGGATCCAGCCAGTAGGTTTAGGGGAGGAGGGCGATTTCAGTAAAATTTTTCAGTTAATTCTCATCACGGGTTCACTACTGTCAGAGAGATGAAGTATACTGCACAACACTGCTGTGACAAAACAATGGACGGCAAATAAACTTATATCGCAAATACAATTTTCCGAATTGTACAAAATCATGGTGAAAAAGGTTACTTTCGCAGGTTCTAGGGGAGGGATCGCCCCAATCGCCCTCCTCCTGGATCCGTCCCTGGTCAGGCACAGCTTGGTAAAATGCGCTGTCGTTTTAGTAGGGTTTGATGAACTGCACCATCTTTCAGTTGCGATCACAAAGTTGCACGTTTTGATCACACTTCACACTATAACCTTGAAAGTATAACAGAACAATCATTCTCGTTAAGGCCAAAACTTTTAATAGGAATGTCCCTCGGGCATAGGGCCAGACCTAGCAGATTCGAAGCCCAATGCAAGACCTGGGCGCGGGGCCCCTCTGAGCAGTGATTTTATGACGTCATTGTGTTCAGTCAACCGTGTTACGATCGTGGTAGAGCGTAGATATGCAGTACAGCACTAACACGAGAATTGAGCACGTTTGCTAACACTCTAGACGAAATTTGCTAGTGCTGACGAGAGCGTTCTTTGTTATCAATGAAATTTATATGGCGTTTCTACTGAATTCTCAAGCACAAGGTGCATCTGGCAAAAATGAATGATCTACTCAAGCACCATGGCGCGGGGCCCCTGAGGCGGGGGGCCCAATGCAGCTGCATCGGTTGCATCGGCTTAAGTCCGGCCCTGCTCGCGCATATTGCGTTGTTTCTTTGCATTCTTACCTGCAGTGGTTCCGAATTGCAACGATCACTCAAGCAGCACTTCGCGCAAAGGCGCACGCGACCTTGCGCGGTTTCCGCAGCGAAACAAAACTCCTTGCCTTCCATGAGCCGATTGCAGAACACTCCTTGCCTGATATAGGTTGGCAGGCCACACATTCGCGTGTAGGTTCGTGCAACAGGATTGTTCACAGTCTGCCAAAAAAAATAAGTCTATTCAAAGCCGCGTAAGTCACGTTGCAATTGGTTGCGGATCAACAAACTCCAAATGTATGAAACCGATCACCGACTCTACTTTAAATTCAATTAACTCTTTTTACTTAACTTTGTTGAGCGTATGTTCTTTCTTTTGATTAGCAGTTACATCATACGGAATTAGTATCCCAGAAAGCTTGCATCCCAAAAAGCAGCAATGTGTCAACGTCTCATCCTTACTGAAGGCCTAACCCCGTTTCTACGTCAACACCAAGTCTGGGTGTTCTAAACATTAGATCTACTACACGCATTCTATTTGACGAATATATCAACTGATTTGGCGAGTCTGAAAGGCTTGTCCATTTGGAGCTGTTTTTCACGAGATTTTTTGAGCAGGAAATGATCGTTAAAACTTCGACGTTTGGCAATATACGCAACTCTCTGTGCTATGCGCTAGACGTCGAAAAAATGCAAGCCTGAAACTGCGTATTTATTTGATTTTCGTCACTCGCATTTTTGCACAATTTTCACAAAAATTGGATATTTTCTGAGACACCTAGCAGAAACGTTTTATCAGTGGTATTCAGTGACTTAAAAGCAAGCATACGATTACACATGTGACCTGGTCGCTCTGCTGTGTGTTCGTAATTATGCCAACAACTAGAAATTTTGTAAAGGATCGTGATAACTGGTCCATGTTGACGACTATTTTGTAATCTATTAAGTCTAAAAACATGCACTGTTTTGTTGCAGGGAGACAATAAATAAACATGCCTCCATTAACTAAATCTGATTTCACATGCTCATGAGGCTCAAGATGGGTTAGAAACTTCTCGATCGTAAGAAAGCAACCGAACGCAGTACCCAGCAAGCGATTCTCGCTCCAGTGCAGGATTCTTCTTCGTGCCTCCCCTCGATTCTTGTTTCGCCGCAACCTTCGCCGCTGCACGCGAAGCAGGAGAAGGCCTGCGATGAAAAAATGCACATCTTTTAATTTTACCTTGGTGTGGTTTCGCGCTGTTGCTGCGCATTGCTTTTAGAAAAAACGTTGAAGTGGAAACAATTCCAGATTTCGTTTCAAGAACAGAGAAATCTTACTGTGGTCGCCTGCGGTGGATTCGGATCAACGGGATAAGCGAATTGAGAATCTGAAAAATGTGTAAAAACAGATACTTAAGCATGATATATCTTGCAGAAACAGATGCTAAAGCAGGATATATCTTCTAGATACCGTGTAGATATTTAAGCAGTATACATCTTGCAAAGATGTAACGCCTATTTTTTTAATTGCTTCTCATCGTGTTTTAGCGCCGTAGCTTCTGCTGCCTCAATGCCTTTGTCCCAAACCGAACTAGATTGGGAGCTGCGATGCAATAAATATTACCTTATAAACTTTAAAAACTGTTTCACTGATTGATGCAACTGTGGTGCTGCCGTGAAGTCTCATTACAAAAATTCGACAAGACTTTGTCAAAATCCGAAGCACTGCAATGGTTTCAGCAGCTATGTTGCAGTTGCATTCAACGATGATGTTGCACTTGCTATTAAAGCGCATTTTTGTGTATGACAACATCCATCCATGCCATTTTACCTCTTTCTGCTGATTAAATATCACAAATAATCCAGAAAATGTTAACATTTTGGTTCATTTGTAGCCGCCCCGTAAGCTCGTGACTTATTTTGTATAATGTGTGGATGTGAAAACTCAAAGTTACTACAGGGTGACACAAAAAAAAACGGTCATCACCAAAAACCGAATAACTTCCAAAATTCTATTTAGATTTACACAAAACTTCAGCTACATTAGGTCAAGCCTGTGTAGCAGACATCTCAAAAGTTTCAAGTCTGTACTACAAAAACTCTTTGTTTCACTGACGCTCACAAAATGTGCTCCAAATGAGCTCCCCGGCGCTGCAGCCACATTTGGATACGGTGGGCAAAGTTCTCGATGACCCTCCCGCATTCCTCCCTTGGGATCGCTCTTATTGCTGCTTTCAGGTCAGGTATAGTCAGGAGGTTGTTGCCATACACACTGTCCTTAAGTTATCCCCACATATAACAATCTGGGAGTTCAAGTCCGGTGAATGCGGCGACCACTGCGGGTCACACCTGCGGCTGATCAGTCGGTCAGGGAAACGCTGCTGTAGCCATACCAATGATTCGTTT
>JGI24159J19872_10014718_pt1 | contig 10102 bp, 9 predicted proteins | sample Ectturendosymbi4_FD_19872 | JGI IMG/M metagenome (IMG submission 19872) | reverse complement strand
AATGTGTGGTTGTAATTTGAAATAAATAGCTTTTTAATCAAAGTCACAATTGAAATTTTCATGGGTACACATCTTTTTGGGTCACCCTGTACAACTGTAACTAAAATTTTGCTACGTCTATTCTAATTAACACTTTTGAGAGCCGCGGTAGAATGTATTCGTACCTAGATATCAGCCTAAAACCAGCAGTTTTCAGTTGCTTTACCAACACCATAGCTCCCCCACCGATTGCGCTAGAGAGCTGTTCAATGGCTTAAATGGATCAGCCAGTCTTCTAGTCTGCACTTGAAAAAAATTTTTTGGTTAGGGGTTGCGGAATTTTTGTGAGTGACGTCATAAGTGAAGTAGTTTTGTGGCCATTTTGGCTCATGTTACCTGGCCTAGGGCCCAACTGCTAGGTCGAAGTTTTTAGCTGATGTTTTTATTGGAGACTAGACTCAAGTCCGAGTCTTTTGAGTCTTTGATCGACTTTCTAGCATTTCTGGTTCAAAAGTTATGATCTAAAATAAACAAATCAATAAATTATTTAATTAGTCAAATATTTTCACTACTTTAGATCACAATTTTTGAACCTGAAACCCAGCAGGTCATCGTAAGTATCAAAAGACTCGGATTGTAGCCTAGTTTGCAGTAAAAACTTCAGCGAAATACTACCATCTAACAATTGGCGCCCAGGGCCAGGTGAAGTGGGCTAAGGTGGCCTAAACGTACTCTACTTATGACGTCACTCATAAAAAAACTACAAACTCCAACCCAAATATTTTTTAGAGTGCAAACTACAAGACTTGCCGCATCTTTTAAGCCTTTAACGCTTTGAGAACCGGTCTACGATATATTCGTACTTTGATTTCAGCCTAAAAAACAGCAGTTTTCGGTTGCCTTACCAACGCCCTAGCTCCTCCACTGATTGTGCTAGAGAGCTGTACAAGGGCTCAAACGAATTGGACAGTCTTCTAGATTGCACTCGAAAAAAAATTTTTTGTTGGGGGTTACGGATTTTTTGTGACTGACATCATAAGTGAACTAGTTTTAGGCTCATTTTGGCTCACGTTGACTGGCCTAGGGCTCAACCACTAGGCCAAAGTGTTTCGCTGAAGTTTTCATTAGAAACTAGGCTCGAGTCCAAGTCTTTTAAGCCTTTGATCAACTTTCTAATGTTTCTGGTTCAAAAGTTATGATCTAAAATAAACAAATCAATTAATTACCTAATTAGTCACATATTTTTACTAACTTACATCACAAGTTTTGAACCCGAAACCCCAGCAGGTCATCCAAAGTATCTCGGATGGTAGCCTAGTTTCCAGTCAAAACTTCAGCGAAATACTACCACCTAACGGTTGGAACCCAGGGCTAGGCTAAGTGGGCCAAGGTGTCCTAAAAGTCCTCCACTTATGACGTCACTCACAAAAAATACGCATCCCTCAAGCAAAAAAATTTTTTTGAGTGCAGACGAGAAAACTTGCCGCGTCTTTTGAGACTTTTACCAGGTCTGTAGAGCATACCGGACCAGATAAATTCCCACGCAAAGCCACGTGCATTTAGGCCTTTTTTTTAAATCTCCAAATCTTAGCGGACGCCAAAGAGTTAACCAGGTCGGTAGCGCTTACCGGAACTGAGAAATTCCCGCACAAAGCGACGTGTGTTTTGGTGCTTTTTTCTCAAAAATACCCGAAAGCGGCTGGACAACTAAGTGTTAATTTTCCAAAAAATAACTGCACATAAATATGTTCAACAGCACATTTAATTTTTGAAAATGTCAAAATCTACATCACCGGTGTTATCTCAAACTGGAGAAGAAAAATTTTTTAAAGTGCAGACTAGAACACTTGCCGAGTATTTTGAGCGCCTTTGAACAGCTCTCTACTGCTTTCGGCGCCAGAGTTACGCTTGCACCAAGCCATGTGCGATCCGGTTGTTCTGGCATGAAAATCCTCAAAATCAGCCAGACACAAAAGTGTTAATTGTTGTATTCAACCATAACATTATAAACTTATATTTTACTGCAAATTAGAGCACTATGTATACGACCATTGCCACAGCAGAAGTAAATGCATCTGGTACACTACCACAAAGGTGCCACTTGAGTCTTACTGACACTCACTAACTCAGCGTTTTAGTCAAACCGTGTTATGCAAAATAGTTCTGAAGCCGCCTTAAACAACTTACACAGAAGTGGTCACATATTTTGCAAAGGTTAGCAATTTTGTTTGATATGGTTTTTTATTCTTTCTAAGGTGCAAACCAGACGTATATGGTCATTTAGACATTGCCCAAAATAAATTAATGCATCTGGTCCTTGAGCTGACCAGGCAGAACAATGAATATATTGGTGCTTCTGTTTCATGAATGGTAGGAGCAAAAAGAACTTAAACACATTGAAAAAAGACACCCAAAACAAATATTACAAAACACAAATACAGTATCTACTTGGTACACTACAGTAAATCTGTCAACAGGTGAACTTTAAAAACAGCAAATGAAGGGATGGCACAAGTCCACTCGCGCGTTTATTATTAGAGATCAATTACAATTGAACAACGTTCCACGAATCCAATCGATTTTCAAAGCCATTGTAATATATGTTAACCAATTAACATTTTAAAAAAGGATGTAGCAACAGAACCACCCGTGGATCTTCTTATTTCAAACCTTGTTTCACCGCACAGCCTTGGATGATGCAGTTCGAATAAAATGGTCAGTTTGTCACTCAAGCATCATCATTCTGGTAGCGTAGCGGATGCGTTTTAGGTGTGCTGTGGCCATGGTTTTTGGTTCGGCTCTTAGCTTGGTAACTTTTCTTTTGCATTCTAGTAGCACTAGCACTAGTAGTGACTGGTTGCACATTTCAAATCATAGGACCAGTTTTTCTTTACTTTTTTCAAAACGTTCCAAACTTCACGTGTGGTGTAGGGGTCAGCGTTAGTGTTAGCTTAGCGTGAGGTTAAGGTGAGGGCTACAGCTAGGTTCAGGGTTTACCTTAACCTTTTCGTACGTTTCTCCCAAGCCTACTGTACTCTCGTCCTGCGTTACTGTCACGTTGAAGGTGCCAGTCGAATAAGGTAAGGTTTCAAGATCCACGGGCGGTTCTGCAGCCGTTGCCTAAATAAACTTCATCCAAAAAAAGCTGCTTACCGCTTTGTATTCTCCGGGTTCTGTGTCACTCATTTTCAAAATAAATCAACAACTCTGCAAAAAGCTGTTCCAAACACTTTCACTAGACAGGAATACCCAGCAAAATGGCAACTACACCGAAAAGTTCACCACAGATTAAAATTCAAATAAAAATACCGTCACAACAACCACTACCCCAACATAAACGAGCGGGACCAAACGGCTACTGCGCAATCTTGCTTCCATAAACACCAGACCTCTTTCGCCATAAATCTCGTCTCCAGCAAAATGAAAGAGTTGGGGAAAAATTGTAAAACCCGGTGTCAAGCGAAATTTCGGAAATTTCTGACTTCACACCATGTACACAATAACAAACACAGACCATTATTCCAAATACCAAATACGCTGATAAAACTGATTATTAGGGCTTTGGAATTCGTGTTTAGGTAAGTGTGTAGGGTTAGGGTTTGGGTTAGAGGGAGAAAAAGAAAAATATTTGAGGTCAACAACTAACTCCGAAAATTTTCAATGGTTGAAGTTATTCCCATGCTACAGCCAGGGCCGGCGCTAGGTGGTTAGAGGCGCCCCCAAACCAGGACTTTCGGGACCCCAATATACACAACATTGCAATTGACGCATTTATTTTAACAAATGCTTACAAAAGCATTTTCTACAGCATCAACACAACCTATAAAGCAGACAGACTTAAGCATTTGCTATGTTTCAAGCGAAGAAAATGACTTTTTCCAAGTTTTCATAAATGCAAATGTTTCTGTCAACTCAGTCATACCTAATGTTTTAGCAGTTTCACTTTCAATAGATATCATTGCCAGATTTATGAGCATTTCATCGGTCATAGCTGATCTGTGAAACGTTTTGATTAGGTTCAACTTGCTGAAACTCCTTTCAGCAACATAGCGTACAGCATTGAATGGCAAACTTTCGTTAGAATGGCCCCAAGCCCCTTTCCATGAACGTCCGCAAAAATGTATCCAATTTTGCTTATTACTTTTCAGGTTGCTGATGATGCAGTGTAAATGGACGTTCACAAAGCGCTTTACCCTTTCTACACAAAACGAAATTGCTCCATTTCACGGCAATAGTCACAAAAAATGCTCTTCGTTGGCAGCAGTAGCCAAGTATATTGCGATAAGTTACAAAATAGACTATCTACAGATTTTTCAAGCAGTGTACTTTTTTGCAAAGAAGCATATTGACAAAACCACAAACATGTCTTTATTTTTCCTAGCAAGACTTGGCAGCATCACTCAGAAACAAAAGCTGCAAACGTCTACGATCTCGTCCACAGCAATCAAGCACTCTCAATAAATTGTTTGCCTTTACTGACCTTTCACGGTGAACGCTCATCCACATAAACCGGACAAGCGTTCAGTCTCACACTAGCAAAAAAAATTTTTCAAACTTATCATGCTTCTTTTTACACAGTATGCAACAAAAGTACGTGGCTATCCGTTATCAGAACTCACTGTCTCCCTGCATTGCCTGCGCTCAACACTGGGGTGCGGTAAAACGCCTACTACCGTAGCGTGAAGTGAACACGTAACGATTCGTTGCCATATTATTGTTACGCAATAAAGTCAAACAGTAGAACAATCTGCATTCTGCACGCAAGTTTCACAACTCGCCCCCGCAGACAGGCAAAGCAACGGACATGAGTGAACTGCAAACTCATCACTGCACAACACCAGGACAGTGAACTTGGTTCTTTTGCACTGTGGGTGTCATACCGGCAAATCAACTGTCAATGCAAGAATTAAATCAGTTTAATCGGAAAATAGGCTCCTGACTTCAGGTTTGCTAGGATGCTTTGGTTCTTGGTTAGCTCAATTTCCAAATGGGGGGCGAATGATCGTTTTCCCCTCTTGCGGACGTCCATGCCCTTTCAGTCGTAATTAAAGGCCGGTGCTTATTTTGAAGGTCCAATTTCAAACTTATGTTGTATTCAGTTATCTGTAACATAGCAATGATATGTTAATGTAATAAACCCTATAATGACAACATCAATGCCATGTTAACGTCAAAGAATCAATGTTCTATAATACAGTAGCCTATGGTTGATTCCACGCAACCAGCGCAGCAAACACGGCCCACAACAACAAGGGTTGCACGACCCAATAAAAAGTAGTGAACGGCTTACAATTGGGCCGACGCCCAACCACTGGGAACAGTGTTTTCCGTTAAATAACTGGATTTCTCATTTGTGCAAAGTTTCGAGTTTTCATTGGACACTCTCATGCAGGATACACTGGATATTACAGGCGCTGATTACGAAAACGATTTTATATTATTGTACACCGGTTATTCTGTTCTTGTACAGTGAACGAACACAACACAGGTTTACAACAGTGGTGTGACTGACGGACGTACAAGGGTGCAAACTCCCCTCTGACAAGCTAAATGCAAAAACTGAGTCTCCATTTTGCTCATATTTCGGTATTCAGTACTTTTTTGGTTTTCAGTAAATTTTTTTTTGCGTTTTGTGGAAATTTTTGGACTGTTGCTTTACGGTGATTTCGGGTTTTAGTAGCCTATATAGAAATCCTCATCCGGATACACTTGCAGGCCCGTAAGTAGGGGGGGCAAGGCCTCTCTAAATTTATTTCGCCCTCCCTGGAAATTGCGTTGGGCATAGTTTGAAAGTATTGGACATAGCTAAAAAAATTTGGGCCCTCAGAACACTCTTCGTCCACCCTGGTGTCCCAAGCGGGTTATGGGCGTGGCTTTAAGATATTTTTCTGACTAGGCCTACGTGTCAGTGCTTGATGCCTGTTTGTCACATTTGATTCAGTAAACGCTTTGTTCGATGTTTGCCTAATGCACTGTTAAATTTTTTGAAAATTTGTCATAAACAACAAAATACAAACAATTTTATTCGTATCAGCCTTATTAAAGTGAAGACACTGGTACGAAATTAACTCCGTCTAATTTATCACAAGAGTCACAACAATGCACGAGATTATAATAAACACATACATTCTATTGGTCACTGAAACAATCAATCAATCCTTCCCATTAACAGCTGTAAGTCGAACCATGTCAGGGATGTAGTGCTAACAAAAAGGTGTGGGAACGCATCCATGAAATAGCCATTTGAAACAGCTTGAAACTCATTTTAAAACAAAATGTGCAAAAGGTGTGAGAATGCCGTTCCTACGCGTTCCCGCCCCACTACACCCCTGAACCCTGTACTCCTAGACGTTCTACCTTTTATCAACACTCGCAGTTTTTGAAACGTCTTTTGGTACAACGAAAAACGAAAACATGAAATACAAAGAAAAGAAATTTGAGCATAAACTGTCACAAAAGCTACAGTTCTGACACCTGCTACATAGCATAATAGATGAATAATATTCACGGAGGCACTTTCAGTGTCAAGAGGATACTTTAAACATGCAGTCGTCGAGTTTTGTCGCAAATCCAGAAACGATGTCTTCGTTTGCCACAGCAGCTGTTTCATTTTTTTCACAACCTAACAAAATCAGCTGACATTTATACGACCGCAGGGGCGTAAAGAGGGGGGGCATAACTCCCCGCATGCCGAATGACTGCGGGAGCGCGAAAAAATCCATTGTCACAAGTACTTTCTTCAATGCTGTACATTTGCTTCCTAAAGACCTCAAATTCGAACATGGTGGCACCAAACTTGCTTCTTGCCCCGGGCGCTGTCTAACCTCGTTACGCCCCTGTACAGTTGCGTGTCATGCACCTGCGATAAGGTGTGAGTACCCTCACCACACTAGAGAAGCTTGCTTCGCATGTGGCTGTCGAAATTACTACAGTTAAGCCCGCGCTCAGCAGCAAGCATATGGTGATAAAAGCTGCTTTATACTTCCAAAACCATTTCAAAAACTGGTCCAAATTCATACGGGTGCTTTCATATAAAAACACACCAGGAATCTTTGATGAAACAATTTTCACAGTAGTAGTTTCAGCATCGAGAAGATCTTCACTGATATTTTTGGTAGTTGAATTGACTAAGAAGAATGCTATAAGGTTTGAAAAATAAAAAATAATTTATCTTAAAAAAATGTTTTTCAAACCTTATGAAAAACTAACTTTTTTCATCAAAACGTTTAAAATCGGCGTTTAAAAAATCGAAGCTTTCTCTCGCTTTGTTTTCATAGGCTGTACTACACAGCACTGCAACTTTGTGTAAAATCGCTCCAAGCTCAGCTGGAGTTTCGCTTTGCAACATGGCACCAAACATGCACATTCCAAATTTGTAATGTTTTTTGAAGCTGCAAGACAAAAACATTATTTTGTGCGTGATACTCGTAATTTGATAGAATTTTACCGTTACTGCTGCGTTTAGCAAAATTCACCAACTCGTCTCTAGAACAGCAGACATTATCATATTCTATCCCCTACATATGATATACTTCATGCTCAGTATTAACGCAAGACAAAATTGTATTCACTCATGATTTTATTAAGACAGTTTTAAGCACTGCGCATTTATTCTCACATCTGTCAGAAACTATTTCGAAATAACAGGGGTTAATGCAAGTATCATAGATTAAAGCATGTAACAAATGTTACTGCAAGCAACAGGGGTTTAACAAGAGTTCAATTCTTTCATAAGGGAGAGANAGTAACCCATACTGCCATAAATTCAATAGGTCTCAGTCTAACAGACCGTAGACCGTTCAAGCTTGGTACGCCCACAGCTAGTTTAGCGACTTACGCTTGGTATGCCCACGGCTTAACTTGCTGCTTCTCTTAGGATGGTCAGATAATGACTGCCTGAACCTGGCGATTGCGCGAGTATTTATACCCAGCGCCGCTCCGGTCTCCTCGACACTCATTGGCTGATTTTCACATCTCGAAACGTCACTCTCATTTTCGACGAATCACGTTCGAGAATGGTTTTCCGGAGGTACCGGTGGTTCCGTTTTCCGTTTTCGCCGTAATCCGGAATGTTTTGCGTTGTGGTTCGTTTTTATCTGTTCAAATCGGGAATATCATTTACAATTTTATCTGGATTGTTAGTGTAAATAGTTTCTATAATGTTTTGGGTTACTCTCTTCCTAATTGTGACTTGCAATAAGGTGGAAATACAAATACACAATAGTTCGAATAAATAGGAAATACAACGTCCTTGTAAATTAAGTGTTTTTAGTTGTTACTCTCTTCCAATTTCATTCTCTTGGAATTCAGTCCATTCGGTGATGCGACTTTTTGGTGTTTCAATATTCTTACTAATCATTGCTATTCCAGGAAACCGTTGACAAACTTTTTAAGTCACTTTCTTGACTTGCTTTTGAAGTCTTCCTTTGTTTGTATTTCAGGGTCACGAGACGTTTCAAATTGAGGATGCAACGCGAACTCAACACATTACAGTTACTTTGGGTCCTTTTGAAAGCAAGGTATTTACACATGATAATTGCTGTTGGGGGCCCCTTTGAAAGCAAAGTAGCTTACTTATACATTACAGTTGCTGGTGGGCCCCTTTGAAAGCAAGGTACTTTACACATTACTACAGTTGCAAAAGCGGGCCCAAGGCAAGTGCTTCGCTTGCCTTCCCTTAAACACACCACTGTTATATAACCCTGACAATGATCTTATATGAGAATATGAAACCGATTGAACACGTTCTGCTTCATTCGATATGCGTACTTTCTCACGTGATTATGCGCATGTAAACACTGTAACGTAAAGTTATCTTCATATCATTGAACACATTGAAGTTGCTGTTGAGTTTATCACTTCAAAAAACACAGATTGCACACGATTTTTCAAAATTAAACCTAGACTTGCAGGTCGACTAACTAAAAAACAGATCTGGTTGAAAAAAAACTCAGGAGCCATGGTCACGTGCGGAAAAACACTTAATACCGTAACTTGAAGTGAACGTTTGAACATTTATTTCCATGTTATTGTTACGCAGTAATGACCAAGAGTACAACAATCCGTTAGCAAGTTTCGCAACCTGCCTCTGCATGCAAAGGATCGGACATGAGTGAACTGCGCACTTGCTCTAAGCGTGTCGGGGCCTCGCGGTCACGATTTTGCCTTGCTCTGATTCGCCTCGCATTCATTTATCCGGCCCTGCCTACATTCCTAGTTGTATACGTCCAGAAGTCAGACTTCCACTTTATCAGCGTATTTTGTGAAGTGATTGTTGAAAAAAATGTAGGCTACTACGTTTAGCCCAGGTACCTTGTTTTCCCGATAATAAGACCTAGCGTGATTTTTCCGGATGATTTTAATACAAGCCTTACCCTTGATAAGCCCTTGCCCTACCCTGTCTTATTATCGGGGAAACACGGCAGTCTTCTCTTATTTTGTACCACATAGCAGCAAGATACCCTTGGTGCTTAGGACCAAAGTTGCACATTTGCGCAGCCTGCTGTTCAGACAGCCAGATGGAATTAATTGTGTAGTTAGAAAAGTCTATTTTGGGGGTTGTCCCAAAACAGAGTAGTGCAATTAGTGGATTTTGAGTGTTAACCGTTGCGTCCACGTAGCCCTTAGTCTATCTTTGTTAACATTTATAGGCGATTTGAGATACAAAATGTTATTAATCTAAACATGTGCCATGCACCACGAGATTAACAAGTCCAGAGATGAGCAAGGTTTGTGCGTGTGTATTTCGGCCAGCCAAAGAAAGAAAACGTTCATCGCGGCGCACATGCTTTGACCGGCCTCATGTTTGCTCCTTCGGTAATAATGTTTTCATAACTGAATGATAGAATTTATTCTGCTTTCCTGCAAATTTCTTTACATTTGCATTTCATTACGATATCTCTAAATCAGGGGTGTCAAACATACGGCCCGCGGGCCAAATCTGGCCCGTTGCCTGGTTGGATCCGGCTCGCGGGAAGATTTTGTGAAATAAAAACTTCTTTGTTTGCTTGAGAAGTCTATCCAGTGATATTTCAATAACTGGTGACTATAGATTTCAATTACTTGCAACCTTAACGTAATTGCTTATATTTTATTGTTTTTCTCTGTTTTTTCACGTGAAAAT
>JGI24159J19872_10014715_pt1 | contig 10104 bp, 7 predicted proteins | sample Ectturendosymbi4_FD_19872 | JGI IMG/M metagenome (IMG submission 19872) | reverse complement strand
GACTATATTGGTTCTTAAGGTTCAGTTTTATTATACTAGCTTTACACCAGGCGCGGATTGACCATTAGGCTGAAAAGGCTTAAGCCTAGGTCCCCTGATTTCGGGGGGCCCCAAAATTTAGGGAGTAAGGAAAATTTCCAGCATTTCTATAAGCAGTTATGTTTGCATTTTCCTTTTGGTTCAACGCACGTTTTTTACTATGCCCCTAACAAAAGATCAATATAGAATAGTGGTTCTTATTCTTAACCTGGGGGATGTCAACAAATTTCCTGGGGGGTGAGCCCTTAAGCGCTATTCAACATTGAAAGTTTGATCAATAAATTTACCAAACAATACATTTGCTTTTAGAACTTATATATAGTCAAGGGGGCTTGAAACAAAGAACAAGTACTAAAGAGAGGCGTGGTAAAGAAAAGGTTAAGAACCACTGCTATAAAAGAATGAGGGCGAAGTATTGAAGTTAATGACTATGAGCATTCTCTTTTAATGGCGTTGAGAATTGATTATTGTTACGTGGGCTATAATGTGTGGAACAAAGCGCCTGAATCCACTTTTCAGATTACTCGAGGCCAGTGGGCAGTTTTGCCACTGAGGTCAGTCTCGTTAACATCAGATTGTTGCCTTTTTCAACATCAAATAACATCAGATTTTTACATTATAGTTTCATTTAAGTTAGTTCTTTTTTCACCAACGCCTAAAATGTGCCATGAACCTCATCAATCAGAATTCCAAAATGCAGCGAAGTGTCATACACATGACCAATCTCCGAAAGGGAGACGTTAGTCACGCGTAACGTACAATGTTAATCCCAATGTTGTCAAGGGAGCTTCTGTTTTGAACGATAACCAAACACACCTGATGATGAGAGATTGTCGAAAGAAACTTAAAATTATGAATTCAACTTCTTTTCAACCCAAAAGGAGAGGAAGTGTGGGAAACAAAAGCAAAGGCTTAGTCAACATCAGATTTCTCACCAAAACATCAGACATCAGAAATATCTCTCAAAACATCAGATCTGATGTTGAAACATCGGAAATGGCAACACTGGTAGTGGGGTACTCAGTAAATATGTAATGGGAGTGTGGTCAGATAACTCAACCGCTGCCTTTTTCGTTAGTTTCAGTGTGACTGTTTGTGTTCCAGATATCGAAGTGAATTCAGGATGAAGTAATATGTTTTTGAATTGGAGCAACTTGTTCAGTGAATGTAACGACCACGTGTAGTGCTAATTTGTGTGACATCAGCTGTCGCCAACCTTCCAGAAGGGCCCCCAATTTGAAAAAGCCTTGGGCCCCAAAAATGAAAATTCGCCTCTGCTTTACACGCCCTCTGGAGTGTCACGAGTGGTCAGCGGCGCCCATCTTCGCTCCCTGGCTCCAGGGGCCACGCAGTTACTTCACAGTTGATGCTGCATTGGTGGCAAATCAGTGATAGCACCGCGCGTGATCCTCCTTGAAACCATCAATTAACGCCGAACACCAGACTGGACAGACAGCAGGTACCGTTTTCAATGTCTTCGGTATATTGGTTGTATATGTAGAAACGCCTTGAATAAACTATATGCAAACCAAGCTGTCATTCTGCATTCAAGCCTGGCCAAACTTTGACTGATAAAATGATCTACTGATTTACTGTGACCAGACACTGCAGTTTTCTCCTACAGAAGCTCCAGTCAGTCTTTATCAAGACAAGGAAAATCACAGTTTTGCAGTGCTTTACCTTTGGTGTTACCTTTGGTGGGTTAAGACCGGTTACCTTTGTTACCTTTGGTGGGTTAAAAACGGTTACCTTTGGTGCGTTAAGACCCCAAATGAAATGATACTTCATGCCCCTTACTCGCAAGCATGCTCAGCATCCTACAGCTGGTCATCGGAGAACAGTCAACTTGTTACAGTATAAGAGCATAAATTGAGGCGTAGCTTTCTGCTGAAATTACGATTGTGACCGATTCTGTGACATCGGAGCACCCTGGGTTGTTCACCCACATTCCCTCCATCAGTTTGTTAATCATCATTGAAGCTTTAAGGTTTGGATGTAGCATCATTTTGCATAGCTTTTAAGTGCTAAGCCCTTCTAGTTTTGCCCTAGTGAAGTTGATTTAATAGTTGTGAAAATGACAAGGTTTTTAATCTGCAAGTTGAGTGTTCCGGATAGGCCATCCATAACATTCTTGGTGGTTTATGCTAGAACAAGGGAACAGATAAGCTATCTACGGAAACTTGCACGACTGCCGTCCTGTTGTCCAGCTGTTTGGCGATTTTCATCAATCAAATTGGGAAACAATTGACCATATTTAAAAACCCTTACGAAAAGGAAATTTATATTCATAAATTTGGGAATGCTCTGGCCGAAGCAGACGTTCTCTTAAAGTCAGCTGAGATAACTAGCTCTTTGCCTGCTATGCCTTGCGATGCATTTAGCATTCTTCAGCAAAACGCATCTTTCGGTAAAATCTTTTAATTTGTATTACCGGGGAAATCGCTCATGCGTCAACAAAAAATAAACATTTTTTCATAGTCAAATGCCCTGCAATTACAATGGGGGCTCAAACTCAAATATCTCAGAGGGCCAATGAGGACTTACAAAGTAATCTGAAGGCCACAGTATGACTACCCGAGGGCCGCATTATGACGCCGACGCAACAATATCGGTACTTGAACCTCATTAATGTAGAAACAACTTTTATATCTTATTTTCTGCGAAAGGTATCGTGAGTTATAGGAGATCATTTGTAGCCGTCTCTACGTTCATTTCTCTATACTTGTTCAATCGCTAGTCGAGCAGTTTTCAACGCCGGTGAATAAACTAAATAACGTAAATGTTAATTTTTTGAAAATTCCCAAAAAGCATAGTGGACCGCACAAAATGTCCTTGCGGGCCGCGTGTTTGAGACCCCTGTAATTTAGAAGATACCGTCAGTATGAATGGCGAGACCAGCAAACAGCGGCTGTTTGTTTTCTCGAAATACTTGCGTTTTTCCTCACCAAATCTTCAAAAAAAGCACTTTACGCACTTTTGCGACAGTTTCTATACCATTTTGCCCACGTTAGCTTGAGTTCTGAACTTGTTGGGTTGGCAGACGTCTCGTAATTAGAACTAAAGCCCCAAAAATCGCACCCTCATTTAAACCCATTTGTAATTTGAGAACTTAATCCATGATTCGTTTCTCTTAACGCAACTGAATGAAACGTCATTACTCGTTTCCGTTTTGAAATGAACGCGATCAATCTGACAGCGCAGCACACTTGCTACACCATCTGGATAATTCAACCTCAAGATCATCGCCCCTTGCAAAACAACCACACAGTTGCACTCCCTTACACCTGTTGTTTTTATGCAACGACCAGGGTTAAAGGCAACGCAGCATTTCCTGCAACTTTAGTTGCTACTGCAACACTAACGCGCAAAGTTTCCAGTTGCAATTTGTCTTTTCTGGATAACTAATTAAGGATTCCTAGCTTGTTTGATTTGTTGTGCAAATCAGCCCATGTAGATTCTTTGTTTGGGACAATGTATGCATAAAAATACGTTTATTTTTTAAGACACTATACAACACTGTTTAGGTAAATTCGACATAATTGGTCTTGGAACGTATACAAGAAAGTAACCAATCATACGCCAATCATGTTAAAGGATTTGTTTGGAAAACTCAAGAAACCATCACATGTGAAGAAACAAGATGGCGAAGACCAACATGAGCCTGGTCAGGAGACCAAAGGTGAGTAGGGAAATAATCATGAAATCTAGACGACTGTAATAGGCAATCTTGTATGGCAGTAGATCACTGAGTTGAAATTAGCAGTCAAGTAGAAACTCGTTACGTGAACTGCATCACTTGCGTTTCGTGTTTTGTTTGATTATCTCTTTATTTTGTTCTTCGAGCCGTTTTAAGTTCGCTGCAGATTTACCGTAAAAAGAGCAAACATTTTACCAAACCATTTGCGATCACGTGATACTGGACCCATGAAATTTTTAGTATTGTTGAGAAGTAAGTTTTAATTTGAGGTGTTTAGACGTTTCAAACGGAAAGACAGATGGTGATAGAATGATTTTATCATTTTATCTAGCTAAAGTGGTTAAACGTATTTTTAAACAGATATTACATAGGATTAAAGACAGTCTGGGTCCAAGTAACAAACATTAATTGTTTACGTAATAAGTAATTTCTAAGAGTTTGCTTGAGTAACCTAAGTAATTCAAAGCAAATCAGGAAAATCAGCATTTAGACTTAGAAACATGCAAGTAGGCCTACATTAAAATCATTGCAATTGTTAAATCCAGTAATAGGCATTCGATTCAATTTAATGGAATGAGCTTCTATCTCCAAAGCGCAATCATGATGACAATCAACAATTGTGACTCACAAATCGCTCTGCACAGGCAAGAAATCTTTTTGTCTACGGATAATGGCCTATTTAATGTGTGATGATGCATGTCATGTATAATAATGCGTTTACAGTAACAGAAATGGCTTCTAGCTCCCGAACTTTTTTAAAAACGCATTACTTGAAATGTCAAGCAATGGCAAAATTACTTAACCAAGTAATAAATTAAGGTTTTTCAAGTAAGTAATTAAGCTACTTGAACCCAGCCCTAGACTCAAGCAATTCTGGATTTTCAAGGCCATATTGCCGCTATAGTTTTTCACCACGACCAGTGGTGCAGGAGCTGGGGGTGCAGGGGTGCAAGCGCAATCCCAAAACTTTCGATTTGTCAAAAATGTGAAAATTTGGGCCTCAACAAAATTGGGCAAAGATGCTTGGATTTTTTTGACAATATTAATGAAATTATGCTTCTTTGCTATTGAGTGTATAGATAAAAGTTTATTATATTGTAGAAAACACTTTAAACATATATAAATTCAACGAACTGTTTCTAGCAACTTTGAGAGTTGGTGAGTAACTGACTCACTTGAAAGTTTGGGCAAAAGGAGGCATTTAATTTATGTGCTTTATTAATTGTACATTGAGAGAATCGAATATACTGCAGGGCGCACCCACTTCATATTAGTAGAGTCCATGCCGGGCAAGTACAGAAGAGCTTTTGTTATAACTGCAGTGTTTGAATGAACACATTTCGCCATACAGTTTTTTGTGTGTTTCATATACGTGCAGTTAAACAGACAATCTTGTGAGACACGGCATAGTCATAATTAGGCATACCATACGTCCCGTTTTAGCCCGGACAGTCCCGGTTTGAAGGCTTTGTCTCGGCGTTCCGGTCAGTCTACCAAAAAGTCCCGGTTATGCATTCAGTCAGCTAGTACACAGTACTACACCTGGTACATCAGCTCCCTTTGAGAGAATTTGTTCTATAATGAATAACATGTGGCCTGAAAACAGGAGCAGAATGTGAAACCCCTTATCACCTGCAGAATTACTGACTATTTCTGCTGTGATTTTTACGAGAAAATAAAATCGAGCAATGACTTCTTGAAGAAAGTATTGTCTGCGGAAAAGTATGACTGGACAAATGTGTAGATTTGCAAATGCTTGAACATTGCTTGTTTCTTAGCAAAATGCATCATTTTAGTTTTTGTTGGCGTCTTAACTATAGGAATTCAAAATAGCTGCGTACTCCAAGTAAAATATGTACCACATTTATCTGATAATGTTCGTTGTTCTGAAGCGTCCCGGTTTTCAATCACAAAAATATGATGTGCCTAGTCATGATTTCAATAATATGATTTATGCCACATATATCACACACGTGTCTTCAGAAAAGGAAGCAGCTTGAGGTCTACATCAGCTAGGTCTAAGGTTTCTCGCAGACAACAACAGCTGGAATATTAATGGAACGCCAAACCTCAGAACTGTGAGGAAAATGCTCAAGAGTACTAAGCCAGCTGGCTTCTGACAATGTCCTCGCACAGCCTATAACGTACTTTTCAGTTGGGTTATGCAGACCCAAATTTTAAATATCAAATTTTCTATTTTCGAGTGTATGGCGACATGGTAGAGGAAATTATAATGTTCCGTACCAACAATTGCAAAAATTTGTAGGGAGAAAGTTTGCTGCATAAAGATTTTCGGGCAAATTTGGGCAAAATATCCTTTGCACCCTCAAACAATTGCCTGCTCGTACACCTGTGACCATGACAGTTCCATCCATGTGGCTGGGAGCCCATGTTTACTATTCAATAGGTCATAAAGAACAATGGATTGGGAAAAATAATGACATCCTGGCGAGGTGCGGCGTTGAGCTGTGACAAATTTCAAACCTTAAAAAACCTCCAACAGATAAGTTTTGTGTTATTACTTAAAAAAGTAATAACACAAAACTTATCTGTTGGAGGCCCTACGCAGTGCGAGTCCTTGGGCCATGGTCTACCTCATCTATGCTTTAACCCTGCGCTGATTACCAGCATGTGACTTGATTTTAAACCAGCCACATGCATAATCCTGACTCTATAAAAAGATTTCTGAAGTAAAAAATGGTCATGATCTCGGCTGAGTCCAGTCTGAGACGAGTCAGTTAGAATCACTAGACTGTCCACTTGAGTCATTCTCAAGTCAAACAAAACTAAACATTTTCATCTATTTTTTGCTAAAACCGCATGAACAGGGCCCAAAGAGCAAAACTGTAATACTTTTCGGGCACTATTTGTTCATTTTCAAATCATGTACTTTAAAGGGAGATTATTTAGTTGCAGAGTTGTTGAGCGTCACTTTTTTGTTCTCAAACTGCGTTGAACATCATTTGGTAGTTTAGAAATCTAATCAGGTGCATGAACTATTTTGTTTTTAATATATATTGGATTCCATTATGAAGCTCTATAACAGTAGCCTTCAACGTGGGTGAAATTACCCCCTGGGGCGGTTTTATGTGTTGTGGGGGCGATATTGTTATTTGCGTAATTTGGGGGGCGATTTTAGTTTCCAGGGGGGCGATTGTTGCAGGTTGAAATATACAACAATTTTGAATTGATTCCAAAAAAGCAATTCTTGCTTCTTTGGAATCAAAGCATTTGATGCACTTTCGACTCCTCGATCGTAAAAATGGTCATGAAACAATGATATCGCATTGGTGACATAACATTCAAACTAATATTGTTCTGTGTAACGCAGGGATGGGGACCTGCTGCCCGCGTGAACGTTTGATATGGCCCGCATCAAAATTTTTGTTACCCAAGTTAGAGTGCAACATCACGTCAAAACAAAGCTCCATGATAAGCAGACAGTGGCGGATCTAAGGGGGATCCTGGGTGGGCCATGCCCCCCAGATTTTTGGTTGACCCCCTGTTTGCCCGGCAATTTTTTTCTTAATTACCCGTTTAAGTTCGTTTGGTTGACATATACATTAGATCACTTTCGTTCAGCAATATTTTAAACGATAGTTTAGAAACCGTCCAGCCAGCATTCTGTATTTCCCAAATGCATGATAAGCTGTGTTGTTGTTTTTGACGGTCGGGTAACTAAAGTTGTTTATGACGACACACACCCGTAGTTGCTCGCATCTTGCCTGAAATTTAGTCAGACCGCGGTCGCGGTGTTGAAAAATTCATTTCGAATCTAACAAACACTCGCAGAAATGGGGAGATTGATCTTTCGTGCATCTCAGTGTGAGATGTAATTGGATTATATTACAGTCAGCAGATTGTTGCTTGACCCAATAGCAAAAGGTTTGTGAAAGCATTAAGAAGTGGTTTCAGATAATTTATCCGAATTTATCCTGGCCGCAGTATTTCGTTCTGCTGCCTTGTGTATACGACTTCGAAACATTTTACGTAAGTGGTTCGGCAGTTTTAACTCTACCCACACATGTCCTACAACCTCACAGAATTTGATGCGGATTTTTTGTAATGATTCAGAAGCAACTCTTTCGCGTGTTTCAGCTCTTTGCCCCGGAGGTCAAACATTTCTATCAGAAAAACACTTGAAAGAAATCGCAAATCATATTAATTTAGTGAAAATGATTTAAAACATGAAATAACTTAGGCAAAGAATTTGCTTCGGAAGGAGTCGAAGTTGCCTACATCGCTCGAACAATTTTTTTCATTCATAGCTACATAAAAAGCTGCGTTTGATTGTTGCTGGTAGCTGTAACTCTTCCAGTCGCCAGCGCTTCACGCGAAAGAAGTTTTTCAAAAATGAAATTAGTGAAAACAATTCCTAAAAGTTCCATGACCAGTGAAAGATTGAGTAATATTGATCTACTTTCAAATGAAAAGTACGAGCTGAAAAATAGATTTCGTTGATGAATTTGACAGTCGACATGATAATCGAAGGAGACTGAGGTGATGATGCTACGAAATTCTAACGTAGACTGTGCAGGGATCTGTGTGAGAATTATATTGCTCATTGTCTATTTGTGTGCATCTTTTCAGGTTCAGAGTTAGTGCTTGTTTCGCTTACGACAAGACAGTCATAAATGAACGCAGGGTTGAAAAGTCAGTTTTTGAGGACCAGTCAGAGGAAAATTCATTGTGAATATTAAAATGAACGACTTTGTTGGGACTATTCTCCAAAATAAGTTTTACGCCTGCTCAGGCCCGTAACGAGCTTGAGACACCAGGGATGGCGAAGAGTTTTCTGAGAGGGGCCCAAGTTTTTGTAACTATGTCCAGTAGTTTTCAACTATGCCCAACAGATTTTTCCAGGGGGGACGAAAATTTTGCAGGGGGGGCGAAGCCCCCCCTGGGCGCCCCTAGTTACAGGCCTGCGCCTGCTGTTACATTTTGCTATCTGGTTCACGCCCTAAACGGCGATGCACACCTACCTGCGGCGCTGCTATGCTACTTTAGGTGCAACTGGTGCCGCAACCTCGCTGCTGTTAATTGCGTATTGCATTGAATAGTCTTCACCCTATCCACGCTGCAGGTAGGCATTACTCTCGTAACAGTACGTAGTTGCATAACATTGTTATGGTTACACCACAATCACAAAATGTCCATAAGCTACCACAAAAACGGATTAGTCAGTAATCACCAATCTGTTAGCAGATGGTTTATTTTTATGTGCTTTGAGGTAAGAATATTTTGACGAAACTAGTTGGCTATCAGCAGCCTACTTGCCTCTGTGTCAAGATGGAATTCGTGGTTGGAGCCATTTAGCTTTCACTTGAATCAGGCCCATAACTAAGGGACGCAGGTGGCGCGAAGACCCCCCTTGAAAATTTTTTTCTCCCCCCCCTGGAAATTGTGTTGAACGTAGTTTAAAAGTTGGGTCCCTCTCAGAAAACTTACGGGCCTGATGTGAATTATATTCACTTTCGTGGAGCTGCTTTCGTTCATGTGGGATGGGCATAATTGTGTTTCGTTTTACATGTGTAGAGATGTGGAAGTTGTATGGTTAGCACAGAATGTTCGAGTCTGTGACATAGGAGTACACGTGTGTGATTTCATCCACAGTGGCGTTTAGGCGTCTCTAGTGAATAATAACCCTAGTTCATATTTAACGATATTCACAAGCCTATGTTGAGTTTGATAAGGTTAATCATACCAACTTAATCTTCAAAACAACGAAACACACCATGCAAGATAGGCATTTATGTTGGCCCCCCTACTTTTTCCATTGGCCCCGCATTGGCCAACCCACATTTTAAATTCTAGAATCTCCACTGTAAGTAGGTACTCAGAGAATGAGTCAAGAGAAGTCACCCTTCCTCATAGTTAGATTAAGGTAGAATTCAAGATAAAATTAATTGATTTGTGGCCCGCCAGTGATAATGCACAATTCATGCGGCCCGTGCTAGTAAATAGGTTCCCCAACCCTGGTGTAACGTCTCACTGCACCAACGGACTGTCCAATACCACTGAGATTGTCACTCGTTGGGAGTCAAGCATTGGGGTCTCACGAAGGTTATGAATGTGCGTGTATTTTGTTGAGTCCACTGTTCAAAATAAGATAAAAGAGTAGGGAAAGTGTTGCACTGAGTATTTTGCTAGTCGTTGCATGATCAACGTTGCAAAAAGGACACCAAGCAATAACACATACCAGCCTGTATGCGTCAGCGCTTGTGGGTTGTGGACGTTTCTAGTGTATTTTTTACTTTTATTATACTAATATTCAGGTTTTTTTTAAGGTTTCGCTTTGGTGACCGCAAGGAAATTTTAAGAGACCGCTTGGAGGAATTTGAGAGACCGTTCTCCATTGATGTGATCTC
>JGI24159J19872_10014714_pt1 | contig 10104 bp, 6 predicted proteins | sample Ectturendosymbi4_FD_19872 | JGI IMG/M metagenome (IMG submission 19872) | reverse complement strand
ATGCTATATCATTGTGTAGGAAATGATCTGAGGATTTCATTTCTGTAGTTAGTTTTCATGAATAACCATGTTGGGGGAATGACCTTTGGCCCTTTGTTTTGAACCTGACTTCACCTTGTTGACCTCTGATACAAAAAATTTTAACATTAAAAATGGACTTGGAAATTATCTCCATAACATACTAAAAATTGGGAGAGGTCACATTTTTAGTTTATCCAAAATTAGTACTCAAAATTGATGGCATTTCCATAACTTTGCATAAAATCCAGTTTAAAAATGTGAATTTCACTGCTACGCAAAAAGTGGATTTTATGCAAATTTACTGAAATGCCATCAATTTTGAGTGCAATTACAAAAGTAGAAATATTACCTCACCTAATTTTTATTATGTTATGGAGATAATGTCTAAGTATATTTTTAATGTTAAAAAATTTTGTATCAAAAGGTCAAATCAAGTTCAAAACAAAAACGTAGAAGGTCATCCCCACCATGCTCATTCATGAAAACTAAATACAGAAATGAATCCATGGACAATTTCCTACAAAAAAACATTAATGTCATCAAAATATAAACACAGGGTTCCCACACGTTTTTGAAAGTCATTTTCCATTTGTTTAATACCTTAACAATATGAAGTAAAAAAGTTCAATATTATCACTTATCTTCAATTTCGAAATTTGCATTCAAGAATCACAATTTTACAAAAAACATCAACTGCTTTGCTTTCAGTAAAACTGTGATAACCTTCAAAAAGAAAAATTTGAACAAAAATCCATTTGGTATATATTTATGAAGATGCTGGCAACAACTTTTGTCAAACAGCAACACATGATTGTCACCACTGACCTTCCCAACCACTGATTTTGAACGAATAGGGCTACACCAAAACATAAAATATACATGGTTTTTGTTTCAATACAAGAAAATTGCCACAAAGCTGCTTTCCTGCATTTTCTTGAAAACATTCCCCTGTTTCCAAGAAAAACACACCCTTTTTTCCTGAAAAGATTGTGAAATTAAGTGTAGTCGGTTTTTCCTGCACAGGAGACTAAAACTGCAAAACCCTTATGATATTCACCACTTGGTGCACAAGAGATTTGTTTGCTTTTCTTGAATGTTTGCAACAAGGTTTCGGACTTGGAGGTAAAATATCCAACTGCAACCTTTTCAAAAATTCTGACTCCGACTTTCCAAAATTTCCAACTCTGACCTTTCAAAAATTTCCATCTCTGACCTTTCAAAAATTTTCAACTCTGACTCTTTAACATAAAGGGTATGGACTTTGGCTGTTAAAATCAATGGAAATCATGGCGCACAGCAAGAAATCTGTTTCATCAAAAGTTTCAAATGAAACTGTACCATTTCAACAGGAATACCAATTTAGAAGTGTGATATAAAAAATGATCCAATTGGACAGCCAGATTCCGGAGTCGGACAAAACCATCTGACTCCGACTCCCGATGTTGTTAGGAATCCAACTCTGACTCCACCCTAAAACCTCCGACTCCTTACGACTCTGACTCCAGCTCCGCAACCCTGGTTTGCCACATGACTCATGACTCAATACAAATCTTAGACAACAATCACACTAATCAATGTAATAAAGGACTATCCTGCTCAGACTCAGAAAAACATACTTTTTCAATACTTCATGTATTTTGGCCAAATTCAGTACTTTTTCATGGTCTTGTAAACTGACTTTGAAGTTCAATTTTTAGAAATATGGTATCATTTTTTCAGTATAACCACCTGGCCTAATGTAAAAATATTTCAAGTTGACAAAATTTTAATTATAGACAAATTAATTGCAAGCCTCAGTACAGTCATACATGTTACTAAAAATGTGAGGATGCATCATTAAGAAGTTATCCCAAACTCAGACTATCCAAATGATTTGGATGACACCACAATTTCAAAAAGCTGTAAACCCAAACAGTTTTATGAAAGTCATGTTGCATGGCAGATGTAACTATATAACCAGCAAGCTTTAAAAATCATCAACATACAAAATATGTTATTTTTTTGTCAGAACTCAAAAGAAAAAAACATAATCACAGTTTACTTTTTCGCCAAACCAATTATATATCAGATAATGCAACTTATATTTTTGTAGACCTAAAACCAGCAAGATAAAGATATAATTGCCACACCAACATTGCACTCAAATCAACTATTTCAAATAAAACCTATCTACACATGGCATTTGAGATGAAGACAGAAAAACTATCTACCAAACCATTTAGCCATGTCATTTTCATTTAGATCAGACAACCTAAATTTATAAAAACCACAAACATACTTTAGGACATGACTAAATGACAGTAAATGCTCTTCAGTGTGCAACAACCCTGTGTGATCACTACATCCTCATCCCACAAACAAAAGAAAAATAAATTTCACATTTTCTGTAATAAAATGCAGTGGGTATTATGCAGCTTTTCTCATATTATCTTTGCTGCTACTGCTTTTCTGTGGAGGAAACAAATTCATTGCTTTATTTTTGACTTATCAGATNAGCAACATCTAAAAGCTTGGTTTTCATCAAGGCATACCACAACAGGCATGCTAAGCCCTGACCACAACAAGCTGTGTTTGTGGTAAACTTGTAGANNGTGACAATTAGGCACTAAGTATATAACTGAAATACTGGCTAAAGATTTCCAAGGCAAACCTTGTTACAGACAATATTGGTCAATATTTAAAATGGGCCAAAAGAGAAAGCTTACTAATGCTTAACTGAAGCAACCATTGAAAATATTCATGTAACCCTTTCTGGTATTGAGATCCACACTTGGGGAACATTGATTTAGATCACAAATTCAGTCCTCCCCCATTGCACAAAAAGGTTTCTGTGACACTAATGATATGCACATATTTAATAGAGGAACAAGCAAATAACACATTCAAATATCACCTTTTCACTACAAAATGCCCGGCATTTTTGATTAGTTTCTTCACATATGTCAAGGTTACTTTCATGCATGTGAGGCTTATAAGGTAATCATTTCATTTATTTTTCAAGGGATCCATGTCAAGAAATGGAAAAAAGTCACAAAGTATTGCAGGTGCAACCTTAAGAAAATACACATGTATAATCTCGAGTTCATGCTAAGGAGTAACGAATTTAAAAAGAGCATTGGTGTGAGAAGCCATTAGTGCTGCAAAAACTCAGTGTTAAATTAAATTTCTTGGAACAACTTCTGTTTGAATCCCGCTTATGTAAAGTAAAAAGTCACCATTCTACCTTCCATATACATCCAACAAAAGTGTGGTGGGCATACGGAAAACGTCAAGAAATTGTAATCACAATTTACATATATACGCAAAAACAAACTGTATCAGTACATACCCTGAACATTCTTGATTCAGGTTTTCCTTTTCTTGTGGTGAATTTCGTCATATAACTCCCCATGTCAAGTTTTTGAAGTACGCTTTTCAGGTCATTTTCAGATTCAAATTGGGCAACAGGAATGCCACGGACCGCAGAGTGATCCTTGGGATATCGCACACTCATCTTGTAGATTTACCAAATTTGCTCTAATTATAGTCACTTCTAGGAAATGGTTACAGCAAGCTTCTGAGCTCACTAAACCATGACAAATCTTTATGATTAAACTGCTTCACAAACAGTTTGCAGAATAATTTTAATGAATTTCAAAAAAAATGTTACTGCACCTGTAACAAACAACCGAAACAATTCAGCAGATTACTCATTAATTGTCCAATGCTTGTATGCATATATAATAATCAAGTGTTGCAGTACGCACTTTTTTTGTTAATGACTCCCTAGTACAGAGGTTCTTAAACTCTTTTTAGCCGCTCCCCCTTTAGAGTCAGCCATTGTTACTCGTGCCTCACCTAACCTCCAAATCAAACACAAAAAGCGGAACAACGATTAATTTGCCATTACCCTGTTTCTGGGTCATTTTCCTTGTCATTTTTTGGTCATAGACCGAAATGTTTGAAAAAAAATTAGTCATTTCGGTCACAATGTCTGAAAACATAGGCTAATGAGCATGGTTACAATAAGTTTCAATACAAATCTAAGACAAATGATCGAAATGTTTCAAAGACCAAAATGCCTCAGCAACAAATGACTGAAACATCTCAGTGAAAAAAAAACAGCCCTGTTTCCAACAGTATGTACTGCCATATACTTGTGCCCCCCTTGCAAACCTTTCACACCTCTCAGTTTACGAACCACTGCTTTAGTAACACTATTTCGATTGCTTTCCTTGATTATATTCTTGTTTAGAACAATCCCACCAACACTGAATGTGAAACTATAACAATATAGCATAAAACAGCACAGCAAAGAATAATGTCAATTACGGGCATAACCATGATATTGTGTAAGAAAATGTTTTTAAGATTAGGATAGCAAAGGTCTTTTGCTATTTGATGTTGAAAATACATTCTACAATCTAAACAAAAAGGTCAGCCTTTAAAATATCTAAAGAATACATCCCTTTCATACGCTTATCTCTCTAATAGCTGAAACATCCCAGCCAAACTGCATACCAAAAATGGACTCAGTATCTTGTCACATGACATGAAGGGAACCACAGAGAGAAATGCAGCAATTGGCAGTATACCAGGTACTTTATTTCAACACAATCTCTGATTCCTGAGCTTAGCAATGCCACAACAGACAACATCAAGTGGTTTGCAGATGGCGATCTTGGGTCACTTCTAAGCAATAATAAAAAGTGGGATAACTCCACACCAAGAAACCAGATGTTGGATACTGCCCAAAACCAGCAAAAACCAATTACTTATGAGAAGTAAAGAGTTGTTAGATGCTGCTAAATGCATTTACAAAAACATGTCATAAGCATGAAAGTTATTCACGGATGTAAATGCCACCTTGGCACTGTAATGAGGACAAACTCATTTTACAGTAGGAGTTCATTAAAAACAGGGCTGGTTTGGTTAGGTTGACGAATTTAAACAACTCACCACATATATATACAGTGAAGCAGCTTTTTTTGTAAGGAAAATGTTAGGTACCTGGTCTGTAAAACAGGTTGTCTCATCGGGCGCCCCTCGAAAGTTTCATAAATTTCTATTGTGGTTTAAAGTTGATGGCTGAATTAGTGTGAATTTAAAAATTTCATATTTTCGAACAGGTTGCAGTCTGCTGGATGATCAACACAGTTGCACGGGGATGCTGGGTCGTAACCAGTATCTATCCTAATATTGTAACTTTATAACATTTCAGCTGAAGTTAAAGGAGTTATTGAAACATCTATACTGCATATATCTCAGTTCTATTTGAATATATTTCAGGATGATCTTGATAAACTGTCTAGTTTATTAAAGGTTAAGAGTGACTATAGATGTAGGAGTATGTAAAGTAATTTGTGATCAAAATGTAATGAAGCATGTGTTTAAATGTTCCGCTACAATTGTGAGCTAATTGAGGGACATGATGGCTTTTGCAAGGACAAATCATTGCAATGGATATGCCAAGGATGTCAAAGTCAGGGAAAAGCTATGAAAATCATCAAACATGTACCAAAAGAAGTTTCCATTGCAAGGGGCAGCATGAGAAACCTGACAGCAATCAGATAAAGGCTAAATGATGCAAACAACAAGCACTGTTCAATGAAAAAAACCTGCCTATTCCCAGACGAAAAGCATTGATATCTGAGGTTCTCACCTTGACTCTTACACGCATAGTGATGTCAACCTACGCAAAAATGTGAGCAGTACATAACATGAAGTGTGGTTAATCACCTGGACCCAACAACATTCACCCAGAATTGATCAAGAACCTGGGGCCCTCCAGCTTGAAATGGCTAGCAGCTTTCTTTTCCACCTGCATGCGCCTCAACCTCCTCCCAAAAATATGGAGAAAAGCCAACATCATATTAATTCTTTAAACCTGGCAAGGACGGTAAGTGCCCAAGAGCTACCGGCCGATTTCTTTGCTGTGTGTCCCATTTAAAATCCTGAAACAAGTGCTTCTCAGTCGCATCACACCGTACGTTGCAAAATGCCTACCGTACTTTCAGGCTGGTTTTCACGCTGGAAGGTCAACCATCGACCAAGTACTCCAACTGCGTTCGATCATAGAGGACAGCTTCCAACTTAAACAGAAAACTGCTGTTGCACTCGTTAATTTGACAGCTGCCTATGACACGGTATGGCACCAAGGTCTGCAGCTGAAACTGCTCCATACAATACCTGATAAACACCTGGTAACCTTCATCATGGAGTCTTTAAGCAACCGCAGATCTGTCCTCCAAACTAGTGACGGACAAGAAAGTTGCGCACGATGCTTAAAGAATGGAGTCCTCCAGGGGTCAATTTTTGCTCCTGGTCTTTTCAACATCTATATCAGCGATATTCCAATGACATTGTTCACCAAACTGGCTTACGCTGATGAATTAGCTCTCGTCTTTCACTGGGCCGGACTGGACAGACGTGAACGCCATGAACAGGGACCTGTAAACATTCCACACCTACTACCATCAAAATCAGCTTCAACTTAGCAAAGAAAAAACTGTGTATGCCAGGGCCTCAAACTCAGATTGCTCCATGGGCCACATGAGGACTTATAATGTAACCCACAGGCTGCATTGTATCGCTGATGCAACAATGTCTGTACCTGAACTTACTATGAAAAAGCTTTTACATTTTATTTCCTGTGAAAAGTATGATGAATTCTAGGCAAATCATTTCTAGCCGTCTCTATATTATCAATTTTAGCCATCTAAGGAACTTTTTCACTCGCTAGCTGAGCACTATTAAACACCGGTGAGTAAACTAAATAACGTAAATGGCATTCATTTCATTCATTTTCATGCCATTTTTCTACTAGGGAAGATCGCGGGGACAACAGCCTTAGGAGGAATTGGAATACCTCATAGTCAACAACAATTTTAGTTAGTTCTGCTGGCTCCAGACTAAATCGGGACTAAGCAAAGGTCACAGATGTCAATCCACCTGGTCCTTGATAACCTCTGGGCCGGCTGCGGGTGGGTGCCAAACTTGCTTCTTGCCCCAGGCGCCATCTCACCTTGGTACACCCCTGTGTCACACCATCGCCTCTGCAACAATTCCATCTCTGCCGCTTGCACCTCAGATAATATTCTTTCGGTCATTGCTAAGATTCATGACCACAGGCAGGGATCGGAACAATGACTGATTTAAAAACTGACAGCTTTGCAGTGTTTGAAAACTCCCATTTTGTGAACACAGAGCAATAAAGCTCATGCAGAACTATGCCTTAGCTTTGCCAATCCCTGTATCAATCTCCTCGCTCCACCTTCTGTCATTCATAGATACCACCCCTGGGTGCTTGAACTTCTCCACTTGATGCAGTGCATTGCCACTCACTTGTGGCATACACTGTCTTGGGTAGAGAAACAATACCTTGGTTCAAGGGCAGATCCAGCTAGTAACGTTAGGGAGGAGGGCAATTTCAGTATTATTTGGTGGTCAAGTCTCAACAGTTGAGCTACAGTAAGAGAGATAAAGTATACCTCATGACACTGCTGTGACAAAACCATAGACCACAAAATGGCTGTATAACACAAATGTTGTTTTCCGAATTATGCAAAATTATGGTGAAAAAAGTTGCTTTTATAGGTTTTAATGGGGCGATTGCACCCCCCTGGATCCGCCCCTACCTCAGTGTTTTTAGTGCTGTTTTTCATTCTGGCTCGGTCGCACGCAGCAGAAAACCGATTGAGTGCATGTTGAAAAGCCTGTTGAAAAGATGCTAGCAATACCACATCGTCTGAAAAAAGAAAACGGTTGAGCCTACAGTTCCCAACACCCTCATCGACTCGGCTGTGACTGTCTACAGCCGTGGTTCTGACCTGGGGACGCGCCCCCAGGGGTGTCAATAAATTTCCAAGAGGGCGCAAGCCCTTATGCGCCCTACAACATGGAGTTTCATCATTAAATTTACGAATAAATACATTTGTTTTTTGTTTTTACAGCTTATTCAAAGTCAGGGGGATTGAAACAAAAGAAACTAACAGGGAAGTGTGGGGAACAACACACACCTTTGACGAAGTACAACACCAATGGTGAACAGTCGTGATTTAACTCTCATCACACGGAAACAAAACTTTTGAGCAGGAATATAGTGACGTGATAGTCAGCAACAGGCGGTGGCCAACAACGTACTCCCGCAACACTCCCCAAAGCTATTCACGAGGAACCNGGTCGTATGTTTTCTCGAAGTCAACNAAGCATGTGTAGACGTCTTTGGCATACTCCCAAAATTTCTCAAAAATTTACTGGAGAGTTAAAATCTGGCCTGTAATGCTACGGCAGAAAGAAAAGCCACACTGGGTATCATTCAGCTTTGGTTCAATTATTTCGCGGCATCTTTTTCATGGCACTTGGCAACCCAAATGTAAATTATTTGAAATTTCCCAAAAAGCATCGCGGGCCTCACAAAAGGGTCTTGCGGGCCACATGCTGCCTGCGTGTTTGAGACCCCTGGTGTATGCCTTGTACCATATTAACACATGTGACGTGGACATGGGCATCCGCAGGGAGGGCAAAACAGGCATTTGCACCCCCTTGGAATTTCGGACTAAGAAGCAAAAATTTATTAAAACGTAAAATAAACAATTCATTCCTATTAGTTGGGCTAATTCTTGCAATGACAGTTTGTTTGCCGATGTGACACTCACGCTACACAAGATTAAGTTCACTGTTCTGATATAATGAAGTCATGACATGCAGTTCACTTAAACCACTCCTTTGGCTACAAATGCAGGTTACGAAACTCAGGAGCGAATTGTTCAACTATTAGCCTTTGTTGCATCACAATAACATGGCAACATATCTTCAAAGGTGCACATCAAGTTACGGTAGTGACCGTTTTGCTGCACCCGCATGTAACTATTGAACACAGACATCTCGGGAGGTAATGTGGGACAACGACTGCTGATAGCAGTTAAGCCATGGCACGTAGCGTATGTTTATACCAATGGTGGGCAAACTGCGACTTGCCAATATATTCTGTGTGGCTCTTCTAGATAGGTAGGGATATCTCAATTTGATAGAGAGTTGTTACTTCATATTTAACGTTTGTTTCATCTATCAGTGTGTTTACACGAACTTTTAAGGTTAGTTACCAGGGAGTCTACGCGATTTGACAACAAAGATAGTGAAGCTCAAATTAAGCTTCTTAAGCTTTCAGAAGAAAATTAAATTTTTGCAAAGACACATATTGTCAAAAGCATTCTGTCAATTTCTATATGTCAGAATGAGAACTAATGCTATTTGTGAAGAGGCAACTGCAGGACCACAAAGTGGAAGAATACAAAAATAAATTGTAAGACTACTAGGAGCTCCAAGCCAAATTTGACCATTTCCAAAAGTGAAAACCATACTTTGCATACCTTGTAAATCCAGTCATCGTTAATGCAATCAGTGATGGCTGTCCAAGTAGTCAACCGTTTGTCACAAACTTGTCTGCTGTAGAAACGAAACTGACTGCCTCTAAAAAAAGCTTCAGTCAATGCCACTCTACACTTAATTTCTGGCAACAGATTCCAGAAAATACCCAGAATTTAAAAGGCCAATGTACAACTCATTTCTGTAGGCTATATAGCACGACATATTGCTGTGACTTTTTTTTCTCTGTAATGAAGTTCATAAAACCAAACCATCATGCAACCCTAAAAATCAACACTTGGGAGAATTAATTCGCATAGCTTTAACTCTTTCAGTCCCGCGAAAACCGTGTTTCATGCAGAGCTTTGCAATCCTATAACTCGCCAGGTGATTGAGCTAGAGAGCTTTTCAAACCCTCTACGGATTCAGCAAGTCTTGTAGTCAAAATCGAAAAAAACATTTTTTCGTTTTCGGTGGGGGTTTTTGGGGGGAGTTGCCACAAGTAGGAGAATTTTTGGCTACGTTTACCTGGCCCTGGGCCCCAACCTATTGGCCATTATTATGGCTCAAGCTTTTTTTGGAAACTAGGCCAAAATTCGCATCTTTAGAGCCCTTGAATGACTTTCTAACATATCTGTAGCCGAAATTTTGGACAAAACACCAAAAATTGGTGAAAATTTCAGCACCCACAAACCCCAGTCTGGGCTGGAAAACATCCCTTTTCTAAATGGCCATCAC
>JGI24159J19872_10014712_pt1 | contig 10105 bp, 10 predicted proteins | sample Ectturendosymbi4_FD_19872 | JGI IMG/M metagenome (IMG submission 19872) | reverse complement strand
GGACTGAGGATGGGTAATTTTACGTGAAATCGATTTCCTATTAAAAATTTGCTGATCGATTCCTTGCTTACACCCATCGTGGAAAGTACATACTTGATTGTGTTGTTAATACTTTATTTCATTCTCGGAAAATCACTTTAACAATTTTGTTGTTATTTTAGACTCTTTAGAGGTCTTCCACAATATTGTCAACAAAAGTTGGCTGAGAGTTAAGAATGATCAGAAGCTCTGGTGAAGTGCGCATCTTCGCTGCAAATACTATTTCACAGCTTTAGGAAAAGAATGCCCAGCGAAACTAACTTCGGTAATTTACTAGTTTTTGGAACGAAATACTTTTGCTGTTTTTTGGACAAACTCAGAATATTTTTGATTTTTGTGACACAATGATCGATTTGGATTTTAAGTCAAAAAGTGAATTTCTTTTTTTACGTAAACTAAGCTCTCAAATGCAAATTATCGTTGTGGTAAATTATTTTTTAAAAATCCACTGTGAGTGTTAATAAAATGTGAACATTAGTACAGTTCGTTGATCTTTGCACTTACAAAACGTTTCCTTAAAACATTGCTTAAGATAATCAACACCACAGAGCATTGTATTGATTTGTATCCAGCGGTTCTTTTTTTGATGCAACTTCAACAAAAAGATGGAATTAAAAACTCGACATGCCTGGATTGAGATATTGCGTTTTTTTGCTTTTTGATTTGTGATCATGATTTTTGGTAACAAAATGCAAAATTGTGAGTAGAGGCAATATCCGGTTTCAACAAATTTCAATTGCATTGAAGTGACTTTTGCAGAAACTTGGCAGGGCTAGGATGCCCGTTGGTTTTGACAATTTCAATAAAAACTTTGATCATGTTATCTTTGTAACTGAGCAATCGCAGCTAGAGGACAAGCTGAGTTTACTCTGCAGTAATAGTTTACTTGAGCAGATAGCTTCAGATTAAACTAGCCCTTCGGGCCGCTTAAAAATTTCATTAAATAGTGCAACGGGAGTGGAATCCCAAAATATTTGTAATGGTTACAAGATTCAAATTTATATCACCAAACATCACCAGTTGTTGTTTCTATTTGACTCGCTTTCTCAGTGAAACTATATGCTTTCAAAACTTTAAAAGTAGACTGTCTATCGACCCCAGCAAAAAATCAGACACTACGATTTAACAAAGTGTATGTTTCGCCTACCAGATAGGCATTATCAACTCTTATTCAAACAGAACCTTTGAAATGTAGTTGTTTATATTGTTGCAACACCAAACAGTTAATTCGCTGTGTTACAGCGGCCCACGCGGTAGAAGCCAGCGCGTCATTTTTATGTCACTCTGAATGTTCTTCTCGTGCCATCCAGCGCAGCTATTGAATTTCTGGGCTTACAGACTTACATATTACTTTCCATTCAATAACACCCGGCAGCCGCACGTCTTCGAAATGCCATCTCTCCCTCAACTGTTCATTCCTATGGACCAGTCAATCAAGCTTGAAAGTAAACATAGAAGCTCTAGTGACAAAACGCTCTGAACAAACGATGAGGAATGTGAAAGCACAACGTCGTTTTGATACGGCAGAAAGCAGAAGGCTAACCCGGAGTAGGTAGATTTTATTTAAAGATAAAACACGTTGGTTCACAAATGCATTAACAGGAAACCAATATGAGGAAATTGCTACTTTCGTCAAAAGTATCTGAACCACAAATAAACTACAGGCAAAGTAACTTTTTATTACATGCCAACCCACGACATACTTGACGCATTTTAGTTTTCCTTTTAACTTGTCAATGCTGAATTGATGCTTGCCGTAGTACAATAGTCGATGGCATCTATTCTGTTTTCGTTTAATTCTTTTCTTGTTGTGTTAAAGATGAAAAACAATTTTTGTGACATTTTGAGCCAGTAAACAAACTACTTCAGAATTTTTGGTTGTGAGGCTTGGTTTACTGAAGCATCAACGCAGTTTGATTCAAATGATTTGCGTCTGTCGTAGCAATAACTGCTTCAGTAACTTATTAGAGCATCTATGAAATCAGCAAAAGTGGAAATAACTATTAAAATAACGTAAACAAATTGAAAATCGAAGACTAGACAAAAAGTGAGAACAAAATATTTTGTAAAAATATAAAACTCAACAATATTGCTGGTAATTTTTTCATTTAAATCAAGAATTGCTTTAGTTTATGAAAGTCACGGTAAGCTGAACCTGCGATTTAAAACAAAATAGAAATTAGTAAAAGTGTGTTTCAAACAACCAGATTTTAATTCCAAGTAACGAAGATAAAGTTATTATTGAAACTAGCACCTGCACTAAAACATTGGACAAAACTGTCATTTCATTGCCATTCCGGTAAGTAATGATTGACCGGTTGATTGCAAGACTGACAGATATAAAGCAAGGCCACCTGTTCTCTAGGTGGCCTTGTATAAAGTCTCTCAAGTTGGTCAGATTTCACGGAAACCTTGAAAAAATTCAGTCATCCCAATTGAAACAAATGTAATGGCAAAGAGGCATTTCGCAATTTTAGAAATCGGGGACATTTTTAACACTGTGTATTTGCTCAATATTTTCGGTTATTACAACCCACAAGCTTAGTTTAGAACCTTGTATGTGGTGCAAAACTCTGCAATAGAGAGTGATGAGTTTGACAACATTCCAAGGTGAGCTAGAGCGAGGGTTAGGGCCACTGAGTTGCCCAGTCATCAATAGATCGCACTTCGCATCCTCCACAAAGTCTTAAGGAAAGGCGTTGCAAATAAGTCATGACCAGGACTTTGGTTTTCATAGCATGGTAGATAAATAGTTTCAGATCGCCGATACGTTTCAGATTACCGGGTGCAGTTTAATGCCATGACCAGGACTTTGGTTTACAGATAAATACCAACATTTTCACCACAAAAAAAACTCAGCAGGCGGAATATATATTCGGTAAACGTCATAGTGTCTTATGTATACTGTTTTTGCATGACACTTAGCAGTTGCGCCTGTATTGATAGTGGCAGGCCGAAACAGTGTGGCTAACATTGGCTCTAGCCCCGCAAACACCTGCAAATGGGCTTTAATCTGGAGGGTGACTCAGGAAAGAAAAACATAATCAACGCAAAGCCACAATTTAGCTACAAAAAAACTAGACTGGTACACACGGTAATCATGGCTGTGGAAGGATTTTTTCCGATAGCTACTACAGTATATTCAGGCTAAGCTGTTACTCGCTATATCCTTAGGCTCAGCGTTTCTACCGAATGTGGCACGATACAAAGTCAACCTTTTACGCCCCACAGCTACACGCCCGCATCTTCAGTGTCATTTTTCTCAAGACATTGTTTGTCTGCAAAAAATGATCCTGGTTTGTTGACGTTTTTCATAACACAAGTCAATTAACCATCAAGATTGCAATAAAATGCACCTTTATCCTCGCTTAAGTACGCCATCAAATTGTATCAAAATTTTGCAAGGTATGACGACATTATCATATTAAAACACAAATTTTCAATAGCTTTCAGTTTGATAGGAGAACCACAATAAGCCAGAAAAAGGCAAAACGATTAAAAAATCAGCGTGTACTTTCTTTATTGAGCGAAAAATCAATTTAAATTAATTTATATCATATTCCATGTTTAGACCCCGAATTTTATTGCCAATGATAAATTTCCGTCACTATTTTGCATGCTTCGTTGCCAGAGATTTGGCAGTGAACTTACAAATGATAACTGGAATGTCTTATACATGTTTTCAAGGAATCAACCAATCAAACATAGCTACGTACATTCCTTCATTCCATTTTGCGTTTTGTATAGGCCATCTTATTCCATACGTAGGCTTCCCTCGCTTACCTTATTGAAACCAACCCCTATAATTTACTTCACAGTTGCTGACTAGTCAAACATTCTTGATTGTTATGAAAACGAAGTGATTCCAAAATATCATCCGAGCTTTAGTTATATGAACATATAATGATCCTAGGTTTTGTGCTGTAGTTCCTTTACAAAACGTTCCTGGGGTTTTACTGGGATGTTCCCAATTAGAGCTTCCCATGCCAAATACGAGGTGCAGTTGCATGAAAAGCGCTGTTTGCTGTAGAAATCCCAAATGTTGCGAAAACGGCAAAGGTAGCATNAACTTTAGTTGAGTGCAACAAAATGGCAATCAGTTCAGTCGCGTTATTCTGCTGTTACTGCGGCTACAAATCATTTCCAAAAAAAACTGTTACCAAGGCGTGGCATGTTTGAAAATCTATTGGTCACTGTTCTGCAGCTTTGCAATCGGAAATAACGTATTGAAACAAAATATTTGCAAGTGATACTAATGACTGACTACAGCTTCAACTCCAACCACTCAGGCAACCTGTGAGGCAGAGATAGCAGCTTCGTGAACAGCGTGTTCCTCTTGAAACCAACGTAATCTTACCTGTGTGGAAAATTTATGTCGGCAATCAATTTTTTGTTGCCAAATTCGTTTATATTTTGGCCGAGTCGAATCAACGTTTTGCAACATTTCAATTAGCTGCTGTTGGTAGCTTATCACTATGTTCTTAGATAAACAAAAGGCTTGGGAAGTTGGGACCATGACTTCACTTTGGCAAAATCAAGCAAAGTATTCACCAGCATTAGCCATTCCATCCAAAACCCAAGTAGCATTCATGAAACCACAAGTTCTGCAGCAGAATTGAATACAAAAAGTTATTTTTGTAACTCAATGATCCCTTAAAATCTATGTGATGTAGAAGGCGCTGGCCTTGTGTTGATCACCAAATTAAATTCTTCATGAAATAACCTTCTATTGATGAAAAAAGTTGCTGATGCAAACAGTAACTCAAAGAATTGTGCATTACTATCTCTACTTACAATCTGCACAGATTCGTAACCTATTGCAGGATTTTTTCGTTTTCCCACTTGTGTTGAAGCCAGTTTCCATGAAACCAACGATAAAACCCTGGGTAAGATTACTGACTATAAACTTGCTTTTCCTGATGAACAAACAAAAATACATGCAAACAACGTTAAAAAAATTCATTATTTTCATTAATCTACAAACCGGAATTTCGTCTCAGGAGGGACAAGGAAGCACAGCACGCTAAGGTTTTTAAACACCACATTGTGTTCAGCTATCCCTAGGAGCCATGTCTTATTTGCAATCATGCCATCGGTTCCTCGATGAGCCTATTGGTTACATTTCCGTGAGAAAGGCAGAAAAAAATTGCTCTGTAAAGCTTTTGGAATTTCATTCGCATAGCCGAACTATCGCAGCTGATATTTATCGTTTCGAAGGAGGATTATGACCGCTGAATTGTAAATGTTGGAGGCTGTGTAGGGTGGAAACAAGAAGCACCAAATCGTCTATGGCACAAACGTCAAACAGACGATTTTGCAGTTTATACATGCGCTAGTCTGCATGGCGGTGACTACTGATCCATTTTATGAATATTATGAAGATGCGTGGGGACAGTGCAAGCTTTAGTCAAAGTCCATAACATACAAGAATGTGTATTGATTTAATGCTTTTGGCATCACGATCGCAAATTTTTTCATCGGGGTTCAATAACATGTTGGTCAGTAGCAAATAGCTGTAAACGCAGTACTCCTAGCTGCAAAATTGCAACAGCGTTTCTAGACGGACCAGGAACTACACCTTTCGTGAATAACGAAGTCATCTTAAATACTTGGTGCATATTTCCAAAAATTCTCGTAAACATTCTGAAGAAGAAAATGAAATACTCCTGTTAAAATACAGTAGCATTCTTTAAACCACGAAAACTCCAGCAGAATCGAAGCCATAGGTTATACGATGTTTTCCATGCAACTAATTTTTTATGGAATGTAAAAATAGCTTCAAAGTGTGTTTGGTATGAGAAGATTGCACTGACTTTCTATTGACACAGACAGTAAATTATCATTCCCAATGTTCTCTCTAAGATACGCAAATGCGCAGTACCACCAGGCTATTTGCGCAGTAAAATCTCATTCTAGCGCACTTCCAACATTCCAAACTTAACATCGTAGGCTATGCATATCGCATAGCCCTATTAAAGTTTGAAACGTTTCACTAGTTGTGTGTCTGCTTGGTTGGGCAAATGCATAGTAACTAAAACAAACATTTTCTCAGTATAAAATTTTCTTAGAGGAAACACTGATTGTCCTCCTAACGAAAAAAGAGGATGGTGATGCAAACAATATTGAACGGGTTTTTCAATTTTTCTCCACCTGAGTCTATCCTGTTTTTATTTATAGAACGACTTTTTTCGGTTTTTGGAATTTGCTGGGCCTGGATTTTCCACAAATGTGAAGCGGATGTGCTTCGTAACATCCTCTGTTTGAGTTGTTTCTTTATGGCTGATGTTTTGAACTGCCTGTTGGCAAATACTGTTTCGTTTATTCAGGTGGAACAAAGTATTGGTACAGGACGATTATCTCGATTTTATTGTGTAGTGAAGATTAAACGTGAAGTTCCCTGAAGCAAATCGACAAGAATACTTTATTGTTTACAAGGTCCTCTTAAACTGGCTTCACTCTTCGTATTTATGCATTTAAGCACCAACTGGCTTCAAAGAACAGAGTTCTTGGCAAGTGAGGTTTCAATTAACGTGGCAGCGTGGACGATGTTTTTGGTCACTTTCTGCCACAAACTTTAAACTATAAAATAGACCAATCATACATATTTCGTACTTACAATGGCAAAAACGAAAATGGAAACTTTGCATTCTGCTGTGTGTTAAATGGCATTCTGACTTGCTAACTCGTTGCTGGACCATGTCACCGACAGCAAGATTCAACTAGTACCGTGACTAAAATTGCACTCAACATAAAATAAATCAAAACAGTAACGGATGGAGACAAAGCAGAAGTTTGCATAACTCAGCTAATCTTCTGAAAGCATGCAGTGAAAAAACAGTCACAGTTCGCAAGGAGTCGTCGATGGCAGAGTCATTGAGGCGGGTGTGAGCAATACCGCATCAGACAGGAGCGCAGTACGCTACTCTTGAATGGACCAGGGCTACTGTGGCTATTCGCAACGTTGTTGCTCCAGCATCCCAGCCCGAGAAGCCGTCTCAAGAGTGCAACGCGTGATGTCAACTTTTTGCGAAGTGACTCGAGGTTTCGGCGATACATGAGCGACCTGTCCAACGTTACACCGAGGTATTTGGGATCGGAACAAAAGAGCAAGGTTTCGTTGTTGTGGTTAACTTTTAGCTCACGTTTAGCTTCCTTGTTGTTGAGGTGGAAAACTGCCAACACCATTTTTGTAGTGCTGAGCTTTAGTCTCCAGGTTTGGAGGTATTCACCTACAGTTGCCATGTCTTTGCTCAGCACCCCTCCACTGCCTGCCGATCTCCATCAACATGTATGATTGCTAGGTCGTCAGCGTATGTATACTTTCTGGAAACGGTGTTTGGCAAGTTAGAGGTGTAGCTGTTGAAGAGAAAGGTTTCATGAAAGACCCCTTGTAGGACGCTTTTCTTGAGGCGTCCTTGGGTGAAGCTGCGATTGCCAACCAGCTCCATGATCATGTGGACCATCTATCTGTCAGGTAGCAATCGCAGTAGCTTGCAGGTGAGGCAACGATGCAACACAACAGTGTCGTAGGCTGCTGTGAGATCGACAAACACAGCTCCGGCCTTCTTAGCCGAAAAGCTCTCCTCTATGTCTTGTGTCAGCAAGATGACCTGGCCGTGGTTGGTGAGTTTCTGAAGTGCTTTATTAGATGCTAGCAATGCAGTGTATTCGTTTTTGCATTTCCGTTTGGTTTTTAGTTTTTCTTTCATTGTTGTATTTTGAAAGCTCGAAGTGACACGACAAGATTGCACCAGTCAGGCTACCGCCTGTAGCAAGATTGTCGTTAAATAAATTGTTATTCACAGATGACCTGATCTACGGTCGACCACACGCATCGAAAGCCCTCATGTTCCTGCCGGGAGCAACAGGTCGATGATTGGTTCGACACGAGCGTAGATGAGTCTCTCAAGGATTTTGAAAGGAACACACAGCAGGGATGTTGTGCGATAGTTCTTTGGGTCCCTTTATGCTTTTTCCAGCTTAAGGATCACACCTATTAGTGCTCTTCTCCAGATTCTAGGGATTTTGAGTTGGTGCATGCATGAAGTGACGAAATCCCATACCAAGATTTGAGATCCGACCCGGCGTGGAGTATAAACTCCGGGAAAATAGAATCCATACCCGGAGATTCTCTTGGTCTCTTGGCTTCAGGCACTGGAAGGCGACAACAAGCTCCTTCTTCAGTAGTGAATTAAGATACATGCCTGGGAGGAGAAACTATATCATTCACAAATGGATCTGCAAACGCTCCACCAATCAAAACAAGAAGCAAAGAGTTAGTCTGATTTGGATGACGTTATCCTATCAGGCGAGGCCACGTTTTACAAAATGCCATGTTAGAAACTCTCTTACGAATTTCGATTTAGAGCTGAAAATAACTTATATTTTAGCTTTTTATCTTTCAGTATATTTTGTTATATTGTCTTCTCGAACTGCAGCATATGAGGTCGCATATTTCTCAAGTCACTGCTCATAATTTAGGTAAATAAGGTGTAACTTAGGGTTCCACTCATACCTTACTAAGTTCAAACTATTTTTAGTCAAAGCGATGCGTCGATTTGAAAAGACTGTTTGCAAAGAATTCATTTGAAATTGTTTTTGGTCTCCTTTAGATACGGTTTGTAGTTATTATTGCATTACATTAAATCCAGTTGATTGGGCTGTGGATTTGCAATAGAACATAATGTTTGGCGATGATGATGATGCTTCGTGGGATTCAGGCTGTAACAAACCCACCAATGCGGTGGAAAGATTGATTAACGATTTGGAGGTGATGGGCTTTCCTCGTGAAAAAATTAAGCAGGCAATTGAAAGCACTTATGGATGTAAGTTTAATTTAATTTATTGCACCTGTAGTAGACATTTTCTTTTCGAAAAACACTGAAAAACTTGCTTACGCGTTTGTTTTTTGCTGTGTTAACCACTTTATGGTTGGAAATTGATTGAAGCCAAAGTTCTTTTTTGTTCCAGCTATGACCTTAAATTTGTTATAGCAACTTGCTTCCATTTTCATTTTTACAGATGCAATTAACCAGCTTTTTTCATCGTGTTGTTTGATATTGCTGCACATTAGTTGTGTTTGTAAACATGGCATTGTGTACGAAAACAACAAACTGTTTTTTTTCTGCGTAAATAACAGCTGAGATGTTTTCTTTACTGGGTTGGAAATTTGACAAACTTTTATCAATGGTTTCAGAGTTGAGTTCAATTTTAGTTTTTTCTTGTCTGTTGTTTTTGTTTCAAAAATTTAATCAAAGTTGAAACAAATCCGTTTAGCAGACTGAACGCTGTTCAGGAGACTGATTTTATACGGAATGGATAGCTCCCCTAGGTATCTAGCATTAGTTTGTTTGCACATGCAAGGAATGAAAATAAATACGAAAATTACATTTTTTTTCAGATAGCAATATCGTTCACAATCAAGTTGTTCTTAACACCCTCATTGAAGCCATGTCATCAGGGAACGATTCTAACGGTGAATTTCCATCAAATTATTACCCGACCGCTTCGAGATATTCACCAACTACAGGTTTTGGTAAGCATCAACTCCGTTATTATTTTAGCAAGAGGTTGCATTCTTTATTTCAGTCAAAGATATCCATTCTGTAAAAAATTGAAAAATGCTTACGCGCATATCTGCTCCTAATTTTTGATAAAAATTGCAAAAATTTCACTCAATCAAAGCGTATAAAAATTCAGTGGCATACATTTTAACAGTGCCAGTTACGGCTAGTACTATTTTGTTTTGGAATCTCTTGGGAATATATGTGGAATTTGTTAATCATTCATATTTTCAAGAAATAACCCTATTATTACAGGAATTTGGGTTTTTACCCAAACCAAAGCTCTCGATTTGGTAGCCACTAGCCATGGGGCAGCAACAAAAACAACATATAAATCGTATGGGAAGATTAATAGGAACATTTAGGGCGAATTCATACTAACAGAACTATGGGAGGGGAAATAAAAGGAAGTCGTTGTATTAATACCTAACTATGTGCTCCTGCCATGAATCACCATCTGTAGTCTCGCCAGTGTTTTTTCAAGGTGTTGTGAGAGACAGCAA
>JGI24159J19872_10014710_pt1 | contig 10106 bp, 7 predicted proteins | sample Ectturendosymbi4_FD_19872 | JGI IMG/M metagenome (IMG submission 19872) | reverse complement strand
CAAACAAGAAGCTGCTAACTGCTTGCCAGCCCTGAAACCATAACAACCATCATCCATGCATGGGACTGAGCTGTTACAGATGCCATGGTCAACTAAGCAGGACATGCGTTCCAAACTTGTCATGTGACTACTTGAACCAATCGTGTTTAGCTAAAGGCAAAATAACTTCAGCAGTTATTTAGCCTCAGAGGGCAAAATAGACACAGCACAAAAAATGTATGTTGTGCATCACAATACACTTTAGGATAGTTTTCGGATACGGATAGTATGGTTTCAACCGAAACAGGATTCGGATTGGATACAGATATCATTTTTCAAAAACAGGATAGGATCGGATAGTAAAAATCCACTATCCGATCATTTCTGCCTTGGTGCAAAACACATCTAGCAGTGCTTTTGCCTCATGAGGCAAAATAGACCCTGCCTTACATAGAACCTAATAACAATGATAGGACTTAGGATTTAAACAAGATTTTGACTTTAAAACTCACCTATTACTATCAATACTTTTATTCCAAAATTTTCTCATTTTTGAAAATATGAATTGCCAGTATCGGCAAAACAATCTCTATTGGATTATCAAATGAATACCAAAACTTTGGAGAGAAAATGCAACCAGATGATAAGATGTCTGAACACTAGTATTGGCTGAAGAATTGCTGTAATCATTGCAGTGTTACATTTCATTCACAACCGATTTTAACTGCACGTTTATTATTGAATTGACTTGCTGTTACTGTGTCAAGTGTTGCTATGCTTGGGTTTGTGTGCATTCAAAACAGGCCTGCACAACATATGGCGCGCAGTTTGCAGCTAAGATTCAGAGGCTGTGATCTAAACCAGACCAGGGTCTCAAACTCAAAATTGCTCCAATAGCCATATGAGGACTGACCTCCATGATAATTGTTACTTTCAACCAGTTGCAAATGAAACCACTGGTGTGTATGGTAAGTCCAATGCCCCTTTTTGAGCTGCCTTGCCAAGAAAGTTACTGATCTATCAGGTGACCCCAGGGAATGACCGTGGCTCCACCAGTGCTTGTACCTGTCTGTAGTCAGAGGGAATGCTGCCAGCATATTCGCTTGTTTGCAAGTTTGATCTGATTTTAACCATCCTCAGTGTATTAGCCAGTGTTGCTGCCTGCCACTTGCCTCTCTTCAATGAATAGCTATTGCCTTCTGATTTGCATTTTCTGTGAGCTTTATTGTCTTCTGCATGTTTTGCACTTTCTGTAAGTCCCACTGTGCAGTATTGTTTTGCTCGTTGGCTATCCTGACTACTGCATGGCCTATGATGAAAACACAGCATTGTGACATATCTCACTTCGCTTGAAACTCCTGAGGAGATTGAATGAGGACTTATAAAGAGACCCAAGTGCTGCATTATGATGCTGACACAACAATCATTATGTACACTTAAGATTTTGTCAAAGCATGTTTGATGTCATATTTTCATAGTGATGGTTAAAGACTCCAAACTGTCTTGAAAAGTCAGTTTATAGAGATATGTGCATTCAGAGTTTTGTAGATTTTACTGTAGTTTAAGTTCATATTTCTATAAATACAGTTGTTTGATGATGTCTAGCTATTCATGGCTCTACAAGGACCTGACATCTTTTGTTCATTTCTATGATCTTATGTAAACTTGGTTTTGTATTGTACTATTATATTCTTGCCCTTGTTGATTTTTCAGCAAAAATTCTAATTTAATATCATGTTACAAAGTTTTAGTGCAGCTACATGCCTCAAGTCTTGAACAATAATTTGTGTTAAAATTTTTTGTTAGCTCTTCTTAACTTAAGACTTTGTTTCTAAATTAAGTTTTTGTAGATAGTGTTTGTGGTAGTTAAAAGATTTATTTATTGGATGTGGGTCCACATGCACAGCTAAAAGTCTGGTGATACTGTTCTTTTTCTGAACATGGAACTAACATCACAGAGGCCATCAAGACCACCTCCTCCAAGTTCTGAAGCATTGCATGATAATTTATTGGTATGCATTCAGCATCCCATTTACACTTATTGCTTTGTTATTGTTACAGTGTAAACTTGGTAGTGGTATATGGTATTTTTATTTGGATGATTTTGTGAGGGTTTTTGAATGATGAAAAACTTCAGCGTGGATAACTTTTAATCTAAACAAGTGTTAAAATTAGAAGGATGCTAACTGAATTTATTCTGCTGTTGGCATTCAGAAGGCAAAAATGAAAACTGTGTTGTTTTATTCATCAAAATGCATTTTTATGTGTTTGTTTATCATCTTGCTTACAAGCGCAGACCAAAGATGTTTTGTGTCTTTTTTATAATCTACAATGCATTTTGATTCCCAACAAAGCTAACAACTGGTAATGCTGTCAAAATTACTGTCTTCATTTTCAGGGAAAGACTTTTATGTTGAAAACATTGTTTTTATCCTTTTATATATTGATTCAGGACCAAAAACTTAGAAAAATCTCTGAATGTTATGAAACTTCTATGTGCCATGTCAACAATGCACTCACAGCTGATGAGCAAGGAGAGTTTCCTGCTGCTATTCGGTCATATGTGCATGCTCTTCATGCTCTGGAAATGGTTTGTTATAGTTTGTAAATTCACGGTTGCACTTTATGACATGAATATTTACTTTGTGAATTATGTAGCCATTAGCATCAGGCACTTCATTATTGTGTGTAATCTTGAATTGTCTGCTTATTTCTTGGTATTGACTGGGAGAATAATAGTACAGGATGCAAATCAATGTTTATAAATTGTCTTGCATCTGTGGATGGGTGCAAACTTCAACTGAAAAGAAAATGAAAATCAAAACTTCAGCATTTAAATAATCTTTCTTCTGCAAGACTTCAAAAACTGAGCAATAGCGAGTATATCTTGTGTTAATAGTAGTTTTGTTTTTTTAATCAATGTGCTGGATCATTTTATTTTAGGGTATTTCAGTTGAACTACCTCAAAATCCTGATGTGCATTGCAACCTGGCATGGGAAAGGCAAGAAAAAATGATGAAAGCTTTGGAACATGTTCGATCAAGATTATACACTCTGCAAAATAATGTTTCAATGAAAGAGGTACAAATAGTGAAATTTTACTGAATACTTGTTGAATGAAGTAACTTGAAGTATGCTTTTCCAGACAATGCAATAAGAGTTTGGCTTAGTTGCAAATGACTGCAGAAGTTTTTTCTTATTATAAAGTCATTAAAATGCTGTCTCTGATTTGTTCAGTAAAGTTTCAAAGGTTACCTAGACCAGTGGTCGGCAACTACCGGGCTGCGACCCGGTGCCGGTTCGTGAGGAGTTTGTTACCAGGCCGTATCATTTTCCAGGTTAAATGCTTTGAAACATTTTTGTAACGTTAGATGCAATTACTTTTGGACGTTTTATGAAACAAGAGAATTATTGTGCAGTTGCTTAGTAACTTGGGAATCGTAACAATGGTGTAATGCAGAGGTCCTCAACCAGGGGGAATTCCCCACCAGGGGGGAATTTTGTATTTGCAAGGAGGAAATTTTGTATTTAGGATTTTGTTTAAAATGTAATATAGTTTAGCTTGTCAATTGTGAAGAGTTTAGTTTCTCTTCTTAGTGTACTGATGTAGTAATGTTCTTTACTAACTAAATTTGTAAGGGGGGGTTTTATCTGTGAATAATGGCTAAAGGGGTGCATGGGATGAAAAAGGTTGAGAACCACTGGCGTAATGTCTGTTACAATTGCGTAAACGCAACTGAATGAAACAGATAATGCAAGCATATACTAAAGTAATTGGGTGTTGACATTGACAACTGGTAGGCCTGTTATAGACTGGCAGTTTGAGCATCTATGTGAGGACAGGATGCAGAGCACAAATGCCTTCTCTTGTACACAGAGGTAAGGTGACTCTCCCAATGAAAATCATTGAACAGAGTGTTTGAATTATGTGAACCAATGCAAAGGTTTCTATTGGAGAAAAATTCAGATCTTGCAGACAAATTCAGTGACGAAAAATGGGTTCTCAAACTTGCCTACTTGTGTGATATCTTTGATCTGCTCAACGAACTAAATCTTTCACTTCAAGGCAAAATGGCAACTCTATTTAAGATGGCAGATAAAGTGGCTGCATTTAAAGACAAACTTAAACTGTGGGAGCAGCGTGTAAACAAAGGATATTTGACATGTTTCAAACACTGGCAGAGACTTTAAAAAACAGCGAGCTTGAGCAAGCGTTCTCTGACGTTGTGAGCAGTCACTTGCGTGTACAATGTACATTTACGAGAGTTCAAGCACTATTTTCCAAGCGCAAAAGCCCTCAAACTGCAAAGAAAAGGATCCGTAATCCATTTATTTTCAAACCGGCTGAATCTACCTTACCTGTAGGACAAGAGGACCAACTGCTGGGTACATTGCAAATTATAGGAGCCTGAAATGTATTTTTCATACAAAGACTCTGCCGATGTTTTGGATTAAGGTCTTGCCAGGATACCCTGAGCTTGCTATAAAAGCATTAAAAACTTTGCTGCCATGTCTGACATCCTGCTTATGCAAGTCTGGATTTTCTGTGATGGCAGCAACAAAGACGAAACCGCGAAAAAGACTGGACATAAGGGACACATTGTGGGTGTCATTGAGTTCCATAATTCCTAGGTGGGGGTGTCTCGTTGCAGCAAAACAAGCTCAATGTTCTCATTGAATCAAAATTGTAATAACTTATATGAATTGTAATAAATATTTGTTGCTGAACTATTGGGTTTTTTGAAGGCTGGTCCGCAAAAAAATTTGTTTGAAACCGGTCCGCAGTGCAAAAAAGGTTGCTGACTCCTGACCTAGACCATGTAGAGTAGCAGTCAGTGATGTTTATGTAAAATTGCAGTTACTAGAATATGAGAAAGAAAAAGCAATAAGCTTCAGTTAGAAGGTGCTTCTATGCAAATTTTATTCATGAACTCCTTGCATTAATGTAAAAATTTGGGAAATCCATTTTAACTGATTGGGATATTTTGATGATATTCAAAAACAGGCTTTTCCTGAACTAAGGAAACTTTTTCTGCATTACTGTTCAATATGGATTTGAAAATTGCGTATAAATCACAGATTTTATGTTTTGTTTGTTTGTATGAGAAAGTTATGAGTGCCTGCATAGCAAACAATACACAATGTACAGTATATGTATATACTATACATATATATATCTGGGGTAACACTTTTAATGACTGATTAACTGCTTTGATGTGGTTTCTTTTGCTGATGTTGTATTAGTATTTGCTGTTCACTCTATTAGTTTCATTTTACCTTGTTATGATTATTATGAAAGTGTTTTGTTAAGACTTCTTGTTTTACCGTGCTGTGAAGTTTGATGTAGATGTAAATGTTTGGTATTTGTATCATTGATGAAACAGGAAAAGTAAAGGATAATTGATCAAAATGTTAATAGCTCTTGCTTTTAAGGTGTTTACTCAATCACTTAAGTTGATATATTTTTGAAGTAACTAATGCATGCAATGATGCTATTTGGTTGTTTCTCCACATAGTATTAACCTTTTACACAACTGAAATTATTTATCATGACATCTGTATGGATTCATTTTCTAATCAAAACTTCAAAGAACGAAGTGCCTGTTCCTGCTTACTCAGAAGATGTTCCTGAAAATCACTCATCTTTAACTGTTGGTGATGATCATACGTACAATGTAAGTCAAGTCTGTTCTAGCACTAGCACACATTATTGTAGATTGGGTTTGACTGTTTGAGTTTGATTTGAAGTGAAGGCATTGCGATGCATTGATGTAGAATACTGTAGGTGAATATTCAAGGTTAATATATGCCATGTTTAATAGAAATTCAATGCTGATAAGGAGGAAAGCGTAAGTGGTGTTTATGCTAGTGGGGCCTGATTAATACATAGAAGTTCGTTGGTGAAACTGCACTGCTCAAATTTTTGTACTCAACATAATCTTCCTATATTGAAGCAATGGAAACAAGGATCAACCATACAAACAAAATTTAAAGCACTAACAAAACATTTTTAGTACTCCTCGCTATGATAGAGTAAGGCTGCTGGTATGCCCTAAGTTTGCACGTCCATTTGGTATGACTGTACCTGCCTAGTAATCAAACGCTTTGTCGAAAATCAGTTTCTCCTTTGTTTTTGGTCATTATGAGGGCCTTCGTAAATGTAAATGGAATTCAGTGCTCATGTTTTAGTTTAGAACAGGGGTGGGGAAACTGCGCCTCGCGGGCTAAATGCGGCGCGCGCGAACATTTAATATGACCCGCATCAGCATTTTCGTTACCTAAGTTAGAACATAACATCGCGTCAAAGCGAAAATCCATGACAAGTAGACATATAGACAGTAGGTCAAGAAAGTCTCTCTCGCTCTTTGGCATAGTTTTTTCTTCTTACTTTCCTTGGAAGATAAACATAGAGTTTTAAGATAAAATTTATTAATTTTTGCGACCCGCCAGCTATATTCCACAATTCATGCGGCCCATGACACTAAGTAGGTTTCCCCACCCCTGGTTTAGAATTATGCATGTTTTAATTGTTTTCAGGTACCACAACCGGAAAATGTGGTTGAACTTCTCTGCATACCTGGAGGAGTACAGCTTTACCATGTAGATTCGAATGAACATGTCAGCAGAGCACCGCCATCTTATCCAACGTCACTCAAGGTCCTTTTGTTTGATGAACCGACTACGTCTCAGGGATCCTCAAGGTTGAGACCAAAACTGTGTGCTTTTTTCTGTTTGTTAACAATGCTACTTTTCATAGTTTGCAACAGTCGTGAGATGCAAGGTAATTTTTGAGGTAGGTGGAACAACTGAAATCGTAATTGCGGTCGTTCGAATTATCCACAGTTCGTACATATATATATGTTGTTTAAAATGTTGTTTGCACCTCAGATGTGATCTTTTTGTAAGATTATTCATTGTTTATAGACCACCTGCCTTCGTCCAGGTTGGTGACTGGACGTATCCTTTGGTCCCCGGTCGGTCACCTGTGTTGAAATGCACCAATGGTGCTTATGTTTTTCCTGACGTTGCCGATACAACTGCTTCTCGTCCAGGAAGTGTTGGTGTCGTCATATCGGCTGCCCTGGATCCTTCCTACAGAGAAATCTACGAGTCGATTTTGAGTAACTACGGTGTGTTGCAGGTGAGAACGATACAAATTTAAAATATTGATTGACCACTGGCAATATTTCCATAAAAATGAATGTTAGTTTGAGTAAATTCTAATAATAGTTTAAAAAATTTTACTTCTGATCATAGTTCAGTCATTTAAGCATTTGGAGTTCTGTTGCGGTCTTCCTACCATGGGACAATTCAAACGGTAACCCAGTTTGAAGAAGAACCTGTTATTGGTACGGAAAAGATAATAGTTTGAACGTAGAGCGATAGAAATGTGGTATTGTTCTGAAACTAATGGTACGAAATAGATCAGAAAAATACGTGCGCTTGCAAGAAAATATGTGCTCAAACAATTAACGTGGACAGTCAATATAGGAATTTGTGTTGAGCAGAACAACTGACTGACTTGTGCTTTTACTTCAGGTTTTTCTAGTTTGTAAGTCGGTACTGAATCGGAAAAACATTTTCGGCTCTCGTTCTCATTTACTTTATGGTCAAAACGTAAAACACTAATGTCAGACTAATCTTCGTAGCAATATCAATAAAAGCGAGGCGAGCAGTGACTAACTTTACTGACTTCTCATCACTTTGTTTTGATTTAAACCATAATACATTTTTCGTCATTTAGTTATGTGCAAACGCAGATCCAGCAGCAGCTCTCCACCGACGAGCCTGCTATTGATTTGAGCTCCTCCGTCGATTACAGACCTGCGCAGGAGATCGCACAGAGACAGCCAACTCTCACCGATAAAGTTGTTGGTGGAATAGAAACGGGCAAGTGCAAATATGTCGCACACTATATTATTGAAGAATGTAAAGTTTGCATTTTTTGTTGCGTTTCGCAAAACAATTGAGAAATATAAAAGTTTCTTTTCGATTTGAGTTGGTCATTGTCGAGAAGATTGTGCAACCCATGTGCGTTTTTGCAAAAATGGAAGTGCTTTTGCATGCGACTTTCGGAACTTGGCATGACATTCATCCACTCACTGCCAATAGAAATACTTTTTGTCACGATATTGATGTAGTTGGTATAGCATTAGTAATTCGCCCGAAGCCACAGACCCCACGATAGACGGCATTGATTGGCTGTGCTTAATAAGCAGGCTATAGTTTCAACAATAAGATTGAAAGAGAGTTAATAACCTATTCCTCTCTGAATAAGTTATCGCTCGTTAGCTAATAACAAATTGCTCTTTTTTGAACGGCGTATGTCGAGTTTGTTGTGCGCGGTATAAACTGAAACTCCCAAACTTTTTAAAAATTTTCATATTTTTTCTGAATGATTCCCATGTCCTTAAGTGCTTCTCCCCCTCTATCAAACTCATAGGTCTTTGCCCATGTTTTTTAGGAATCTGCTCGCCGTTGTTGCTGAACGTGTTGAACGTTCAATTGCATAGGATCAATTCACACAGGGCAGTAGATTTTGTTGTTGAGAATCCCATTGTCGTTTCCTTAACTGTATATTCTCGTGTAAACGCAGCAAAATAATTTTATTGCGGTCGTTTTACTACCTTTCGGATCTCTCTCATTTCAACTGTGGTTTTGATCCTATATTTGATTATAATAGATTAATTGAAAACTTAATCTTAAAGCGGGTTATTTCCATGCTGGCAAAGTGTCCGTTTTGCTTGATAAGCTGACACACTTCTTAATTTGCTCGACAATGAGCGCCGTGTAAGATAATATTTACTGTGTTGCAGTTTGAACCAGAGTAGTAAAACGACCTCATTTTGAAGCGCAAACCCGGTCTGAACCGGGCCCTAGCCCGATGACATTAATTTTTGAAGCCCGATTTAGGCCCGAAAGTCAAATTAACCGAGTGAGTCAAGATATGCGCAACTGCGGAATATTGGTGGCGTAGCAAACGAAACATGACTAAATAATTCATAATTAAATCATTTTTATTTAATATTTAACCAAATTCATTGCTGCAACATCAACTCGCGACAAAGGGTCCGTCGTAGCGAGGTGTGGCCACTAGTGGATTTTTCCAATAGAATTTCTAGGGGGATGGGCAAAAGTGGTGAAATTTGTTTTTTCTTATTCGAAACTATGAGAAAAAAACCTTTTTGCTGAAACTTTCAAAATCAAAGCCCCCTGCCTCCCCCTTCCGGCACCCGTACTCGCAACCATAGGAGGCATCGAGTACTAGGCTCTTTATTGGCTTTGGTGCAAACGTTGCGGCCACGTCACGCTATTTAGCAGCGAAGAAACAATTTTTTCCGTATTCATTGATGCGTGTTGGGTTGCGTTGTTACGTTCGTGCTTTCTGGAATCTTTGCGTGGCGAGGACGCATTTGCTCCTATGACTTTGTTTTCGCAATTTTGTCCAGTTCGCCGTCAGTAGTATCTCCGCAAACCGGAAGTTGTGGGTTGTGTTTTTTAACCATCTGTTCCACGTTTTGTAGACGTTTATACATATAACCAGGGACCGAGTTTGCTAAAAAAACTTTGGGGGGACACTCTATTGTTTGCACACCATGTTCACTCAACCGTGGTACGACCTTTTTGTAAAATTAGCAAAATGGGGACACATTGTGGAATTTATATATTTTGGTGACCATGGCCCAAGTGCCTCCCCTGGCTACGCCCGTGGTGGTGGTAGGTGCTATACCTAGCACTTACACTGCATTTACTGTGTAAAACACAATAATATGAGAGTTGGGCTTAAATGGACATAATTATGCTCAAAAATTGTGGTGATCAATCCAAATTGGTCAGTTCCGAAATAAAATTTTTAAATTTTTGCTGCTGAAACAAGATTCTCACCAGAACTACGAAACCACACAGGATCAAATCAAAAACAATCCACAGGATCTTTGGTACTACTAGCAGTGACAGCCGGGCGCGTAGCCAGAAATTCTAGTAGGGGAAAACACCAACCGAGTTTCAACATTTAAATATTTTAATGCTCCTTGTTTCAAAGCATCATCCATGCAACGTTCATGTTTCTGGCGTTTTCTCCTGAACAATTGTGCTCAGATTTAAGTCGAAAAATGAAAAGTCTGCTT
>JGI24159J19872_10014709_pt1 | contig 10106 bp, 8 predicted proteins | sample Ectturendosymbi4_FD_19872 | JGI IMG/M metagenome (IMG submission 19872) | reverse complement strand
TCAATGGAGCGATTCTCTATTTCCAAGTCATGAAGGACAAACTCATCCATGTCGGACAACGAATTGGAACAATTCACTGGCAACCATTTGAACAACCAGGAAAAATGTAACCTTCCAGTAATTCTATTAAGTTTCATACATAAGTTTCATACCTCGTACCCAAGTTCCATAAGCAAACAGTTTATTCATACCATATTAAGCCAATATTAACCAGATATTTCAATGTTGCACCTTTTTTTCTTTCTCTGCCTATTCACAGCTATTTTAGGAACTAAATCATGGCTGAACATATTCCAGACTTAGAACTTTTACAATTAAAAAAAACAATATTTCCATCATAAAACGACAATCGTTTTGGTCTGAATGAATGTCTAATATCATCAGAGCCATTTTTAATGACAGGGACATAACGTTTTTAATCAATCATGACAGTAATGTCGTGCTTTTCATACTCCTAGTTGAGCACATATAAATATGAAAAGAAGTAAGGATACGTTACTCCTGAAAAGTTGCAAAATAGTCTTCTAGGAACATTCTTTAAAAACTCGGGGGTATGTCGTCGCAGCGTATTACCCCTTATTTTCAAGGCAATTTCACGACACGTAGTATTTGCTTAATAAAGTTAAGTTCTTTTCACAAAATTTATAAACCAAAAGTTATATTCAATTTTTATTAAGTAACTTTCCTCAACACTATCTAAGTGTTGTGAAACATTCCGTTTGCTCGTTTGCCACAATAGTTATATTGTTTGGCTACGTTCTTTTCATAAAGCTTATAAAACGGAAATTTTAATCAATATTTGCCCAATCAACCTTCCCCAACTGGGGTATTTTCTGTGTCAACCTTTGATAAGGGCACCTTGTCCAGATCTAAGAACATAGTGAGTTTAATTCTACCATTACTTTGTTCTTTGAAACTTTTGTTTAATCTGGTGAGGCAGTCTATGTTGCTGAAATGCAAACCTCGATTGTTATTGTCAGGCATGGTCTTTTTATCAACTTTTGCTCTAATGGTTTTCAAATGCCTGATGGTTTCTAATATGACTATTATGAAACTGGATATGTAACTTAATACATTTCCTCACATTTCGATTTATTATCCAACTGACAGTGAAGGGATTTGTTTCAAAATTCAGAGTTTGTATTTTCTTCATATCAGACATGACCCACCTTTCTGCATCCCATGTGTGGAATGGTTGGTCATTCAAGATATGGTCAAATTTATTTTTAAGACATCTAACATATGCTGTGACCATAAAATGGCATCACGAAATCTATACATCAAGAGGTCTTGATTTATATTTCACAAAGAATTGATCGTCAACGAATGTTACCTGCTGACAATGTTTGTTTTTCGGAGTCTTAGAAGAAGACTTCGCATCATAGCCCTTTTAATAATCTCACCAGACTTCGCTATTGGACCATCTGTATTAATATATTCGGTTAACCCTCTAATAATTTGATAAATCTTCTTTTTATGAAGCAATTTAGCCACAGCTGGGCACCATATCAAGATTACTTTCATTCTTAATTGCGATAACATTTTTACGAAGTTTTATTATTAAAACTAATACTGCTATGGAAGTGGTAATTTTCACAAAGAAAATCCCTTTTGTTATTTATTTGCAGGAAAAACAAGGGAAACGATATATAATAATTCATATCCTGCACCTTAGCTTAACTGGACTGCGTAAAAGTCATAGTTTGTGCTTATGGAATTTGTATTTCAAACAGGATTTCTTCTTGTTGCAATAATCTCATAACAAAATCGAAGCATGAGCTATTTTCTGTAAAGAACTGGCACTCAATAAATTAAACTATTCTATTTTTAAAACTTTAAACTATGATATACAAAAAATATGGTTCTATATACATTAATTAACGAAAGTATCATTCCTGGAGTTGGGCAATGGCATAAAGATACCCCAGGATCTTTCCTTTGGGTATTACAATCTGCTCCAGGCTTGTTTTCTTGGTAAAATACAGACCATTACTGGTTAAACCATTAATGTCAAACCATTACTGGTTTTAATGTGAAATACATGGAATATTCTGGCCCATTGTTGTGCAGGCAGGAAGAGAAATAAGACCCCCTTTTTGTCCAAAATTGTTATTCCCGGTAAACGTAAAAATAAGTTAGTTTTGGGTTTTAGAGTGGGATCATAATTATCTGCTGTTTGGGTTTTGTGCAAGAGAATTTTCGTTTTAAAAGTAATATGGACACCTTAATATACTCTGAAATCAGAGTATCAACGAAAATTAGACCCTAAAAATACTAGAAAAATCTTCCGATCTGCAAATGGTCTGGCGGCATTGGCGAACTCGTCACTTGCCACTACCGTGGGACGAGGCGGGGAGATTTCTTTGGTGACACTTAGAGATCTTCTTGCTAAAAGATCGGGGGACCATCAATAGAAACCCCTTGGCCAAATTCAGAACTATTAAAGTGCTTTACAAAAAGAAAGTACAGACATTTTGATAAAAAACGATAAATAACGTATTTTCTGAATAAACAGTTGATATTTTATGAAAAATCCTTGAAATTAACGACATTGCCCTTCGTGAAAAATAATAAAGATAAAACGTGGACAGAATTAATTAGTAAATATCGAAACAAAAAAAAAATTATAGGGTAGAATAACAATATTTTTCCTGTTACAGGATAAATAGGCCTGTATAAGTAAAATGAATACTGAACGCCATGCAGATTTGCAACAGCAGTGTNACGAAAAGAAAGAAAATATACNAACTTGAAAAGGAGATACGAGAATTAGAAGCGAAAAATAGATATTCCGAAGGAAGCAAACGAGACGTCAGGACCCACTGAGGATGGACAGTCATGTCGGGAGCTANGAAAACATCTACTCCGAGAGATATCTCCGATCAAGATGTACACACTGGCTGCCTCATACGATTATGAGACAAGACAAAGTCGATACTCACGGAAGGCTCGCACCTCTTCTTCTTCCAAAGAAGAATCTCAAGATCAGGGGAGTTTTAATAAAGCGTATACTATAGAAAAGGTTTACGCCAACAAACATAGTAACTTTTCATTTAAGATCAAAGACCCATTATCGATTATTTGGGATAAGTGCCAACGACGTTTTGTTTTAAGAAGAAATAATGTATTTTAGAATTAAGTCGAAGGAAGAATTACTTTGTTATATGTTATTGAAAAATCTATTTTTGATTTAGTGTTTTAAGATTTAGGGTCATAGTGTTAGTATAAAAATTGAATCCTATTGCATAAAATTAAACTTTTTCGTTATTGACGATGATAGTAACTATAGGAATGCCCGGAGCTATGTCTGTACCATAACATTTAGGGAAGTATTTGTGTTTTGGACGAGTATTATGTAAGGTGAGCCAGGTGCACAAATTGTTTTAATGGATAATAAGCTCACGCTCCTCTGGCTTTGGAAATTTCCATCGTATGATGATGCATAAGGAGTATGTTGCTCGTCGGATACTCCATAAAAAAATTTAAACTTACCCTCTGCTCGTAATTTACAGTGGGTTTGGGCTTTATCTGCCTACCTTCTTTTCGGAACCGGACCGTATGGAGGAGGAGTAAGGATCTTATTCCTATAGTTAAGAGGAGACTTATGATTTCAACTTTATATTCACTCAAAGACACTATAGTAATAAATGCACTGTGTGAATACTGAGCTTAGTAAATGCACTATGTGAATCTTACGCCCAAATAATCTGTGATGAAGGCACTATGGAGATCGTTAAAGTCTTCCTTAATTTTAAAAGGATTGTAAAGCTTTATACTACATGAAATCTCTAACAGAGATTTTTAGGCCATAAGCCAAACTATGTGATATCTCTGAATAAAACGAATCATACATGATAAAAGAGTGAATCGGAGAGAAATGGCGTTGAGAGGTTGAAGTGATAGACCCTTTAGTCCGATGTACGACACTGATGTCCCGTGGCTGTGAACTACTGTTCTAAATTCTAATTCATTGATTACGATAACCTGCCGATTCCTATGGCGTCCGTGGATGTCATACCTAGGATACTGAAGGAAAAGGTAGCCCTTAGGAATTTCGGACTTCTAGCAGTCTAGTACAGGCGCCGTGCAGATTGTGTTCACACTTCTTCTATGTTCTGCCAACCACGTTATCTTCATCCTCATTGAGCACCATGTTACTGTTTTTGTTACTATTTTTGTGTTAGGGAAATGGGACAGACACTCGCTCCATGGTGACTGCGAATTCCATTAGGAAAGGTTTAGCAAAAATCGTTTACTTTATCAATTGTTGAAGTGTTTAATAATATATTAATAATGACAATTACGAAATGTAACTACATTTCTTACTCTCCCTGTATTCAAAAGGAACAAAATTTCATATCTCCGAAGAGAAATAACATGCAAAAGTTGGTCAATGATTTCAAACAAAGTTATCTTCTCGTTCATTCCATGGTCGCCTAATTCATTTATACGTTCTCTATATATGTCCGCTGAAAGTGTTACGGATAAAGTTTCAGTCATCAATGTTTAGCAGAACTAATTATTGCAGTAATCTTCAGGGTAGTATCACATCGTTAAACATAAAATTTCATATTATTTTCATATTTAAATTCTTCGGTAATATAAACTCATGTTTCGCAATCATCGCTGAAGTTTTTAATCCTATTTCTCATGGAAGAAATTCTAAATACCACGAGTAGTTTCCTGGCTTTCTATTTTAATCATTAAGAATGTACTTTCCACGTGACATTAATCATTTATTTTAAAATACTGTTGCCATAAAAGCATCTTTCGTAACCGCGTTCGACCTTTTGATTCAACAACAAGGGTTTGTTTACGCATTACTATGAATGCCAAATTTTCTTAAATTGATGTTTGTTAAAATATTTGATGTTTGTTAAAAAAAATAAACTTAAATTGTTAAAAAAAAGAAAAATAAACTTAAATTGTTAAATTTGTTAAAAAAAAAAAACTTAAATTGATGTTTGTTAAAAAAAAAATAAACCGAGTCATATTACGTCAGTTTTTCGGGTAAATTCTGATCATTTAACGAAGAAATATTGATATATACAAAAGTTCAATTGTGGGTTAATCGAAAGTTACTTTATTTGCTCGTGACGTCTTTAGTTTAGTGTGTGCAAGGTTAGCGTGATAGGTATAATTGAAGGCCTAATAAATAGTACTTCTGTGGTAGAGGTTACATCGAATGTTCAATGGTTGGGTATTCTTTTCTTTGAGAGATTAATATTAATAGCTTACATCAAATTAGGTTTTTTAATATATACAATATGTCGGGGGAAATTGCTAGAATAATGAACAGAGATCTCCCGGATCGTGTCATACCATCTGGACATTTTAGTAAAATTGGTTTGTGATTAATTTTTAATTTTCCTATGTGGGTGGTCTTTTGTTACTAAATGAGATCGTTCTTTGATAAGGAAGTATTGATGATGGCGAGCTCACTTACAATCGTTTTGGATGCTAACACCAAGGAGCGCCTTACGTTTCCTTAGTCTTAACTAGATGTTTTAACATAAGTGATCGAACTTTCGTTAATCAGTGGAGCCCCATTATACTCTTAAATCTTGGTGTAGGGTTCTGATTGACTAGTTCCTTAATGCGGATATATCATAGGTGGTCGTGGTACTCATTTTCTCAAATGTAATTTACAAAAGGACTCTAGCGTTTTGCGTGTTTCAAAAACATGTTGTTTCATGGCATTAAACTATTGATTTCAATTAAAATTTTGTTCTAAAACAAATATGTGTAGCAAGCAGAATATTGTTTTCCTATCTCTTGTCGTTAGTTATGTGAAAAGAGAAAATTATTCATATATAACCATAGGTCTAATCGGAATTCAATGTACTTTAATCTATTTCCCGCTCGGGGTTTTGAAGCTGGCACCATAAAATCGGATTCTCTGGCATTGAACATGCTGCCGTCTGTGCTTGGTCGAGAGCTAGATCGGGTAACAGTGCCAATGTTATGACAGTGGTTACCGTATTGACTTGGACTTACTAGAGTTTGTCAAGTAGGAATTAAAAAATGCGTCATTCCTGAATAATATCACTTAATATCGTAATTGTAAGTGTATTGTACTGTTAGTTAGGGTAAATGTTTAATCTATGAATTCTCAACTGTAGTCTTGGATAATAACAACAATTTTCCACAGTATCTCGTACGTGAATATCAGCTGTGAATCTCAGTGGGCTTGTGAAAGATTATCTAACAAAAAGTGTTAGCATAGATCCTTTTAGTAAACTAAATTCCGTTATGCTTTAAATATGAAGTCTGACACTTCCCTTAATGTTCTTACTATCTTGGTCGTAATCCAGTAGATGTAATGCTATGAAGGAGGCTAATAGGATTTTTGTCTCACGATGGGCTCTCAGGTGTTTGAACATAATTTGATGTCCACCGAAATTTAGGAAAAAGAAAACTACGATTAGTTGTGAAAAAGAAAATCACGATTATAGAAAAAAGAAAACTACGAAAAATAAAAACTACGATTAAATGTGAAGGACGGGGATAAGCTTCATTAAATTATTACACCGGGTAATTTTATACTACTAACCTAAATTTTCTGCAACCAGCGTTTTTATTAAAAAGCATCTTTGGTAGTCTTAATGTCACTGGATTATGTAAGATGAGTTTAATCTGGGCACTAAACACAGTCGTCGATAAATTTTTATACATTAATTTTAAAGATTTACGTCTACAATGTATGATTTGTTTAGCAAAAGTTTTTTACCAATACTTGGCTATTAATAACCGTATTGAAGTATAGTTTGAGTCCCCAATAATTTTGAGGTTTGATTGAATTGGATCATATTTTCAATTGTAAAGGTTTTGCTAATGCTTGCGTTTATAAGCTCGCATAAAGTATCAATAATAGTCAAAGATTTAAAAATTTCAAAGAAACGTAAAAACTTGAAAAATCTTATCCAGGGTGTATGTGAATGTGTGTTAACAGATATTCATTTTACTTCTTAACGATTGTTATCAAATGTGAGTTTTACAAGTAGTTTGTCAAACAAAATAGAGAATAGAGGTACGTTTTGTGTCATTCGGCATTGTCTTATCTCAATTCGTTGGTGTCTATTAGAATTTTAGAATTCAAAAGTCTAAGATGATCTACACCCAATTCTGTGTTTTAGTTTCTTCTACAAGGTTCTTGCGCCATGATTGCATCATCCGGGGAATTCCGCTTTGTATTGGCTATATAAGCAAGCCGTTTTGGGCCTACATCGGCATTCAAACCTTTATCAAGGACTACATTAATTGACGGTGAAATGTTATTGCTATCGACTATGATGAGCGAAGAAATCTTTCAAGACGAAACGAACATAACCCTTCGAGGTCGACACCTGGATCCTATTTCTGCCTTGAAAAAGGTCAAAGAAATATTCAAGCGTAGCGGGGCAATACCTCCATCGGACCTCGCTTTGTGTTTCGTTTAGTATGGTTCACTGGAAGAGGACATCACTACCACAATTGGACTTATATTTGCTTCAGGTTTTCGGTTCCCGAAAAACTTCGTACCCATATCTCGTGGGATTTGCCTCAATTTATAAAGGACCTTGAAAATTCGGGCAGGCAGTTTATTGAAACCGAAGCTACTGCCATAAGACTTCGGGGCAAATGATGTCATCCGTTGTTTATTTTCGTTTTCGTATTTTGTTGGTTTTCTTATAACGTCGCCTTCATTAAACTATTCTATTTCTGAAATTCGTGTCGTTTTGAAATTTGAAGTCGTAGTATTATAATTTTGAGTTTATAGATTTTACTAAGATTCAGGACTGATAGGTGTTAATTCTCCCACGTCCATGATGACTTAATAAAATTTCATCCTGAAAAGGGAATACAGTTATTTTAGAGCAAATAAAGACTTATGTTTCGGTCTAGACTTCCCATAATTAAAATGACTTCAAAAAGGATCTTGTTTCAAAATCAATTTCGCGGTACAGAGTTGGATATTTCTTGGTACAAGCCTAAATCGCTTTGTCATCTTATGTGTTTTATCAAGCAACAAGTTTAGTGGTATGAATCTTTAATGCAAATTAATCTTTTGTCAACATGAGTATTCGAAGGCGATTTATTTACTCATAGCGTTCAATCAGTGGTATTGTCTAGACTTCAGGTTTCATGCTAGAATTTGGTCAGCTGCCTTACTTTAACTAAGGTGTCTACGTCTTTAGGGTTTCCAAACAAAAGCAAATTTTCCTCGATAATCTTATTAGTAAAGATTCTATCATCAGTACTTTATGTATACCCTTTTGTTATCTTATTACTATTCAGCTTACGGCTGGCTGTCTAAGACAGAGCCAAAACCACATGGTTTCGTAGTCGTCTGGTATACGAGTATAATTTCAAGTCATATTGCGTCTACAATTGCACAACCACGTCACGAAAACAATAAAAATCAAAAACCTAAAATGATAAATGTTATATAATATACTAGGTAAGTTTTGCAATAAGTTTCTATCCCGGAGTCAAACCAGATCACAGTACAAGCAATGTTAATCTCTATACACAAAATATCAAATTCTTCAAAAATATCTAGGATTTGATTTTTGACTTCCATAACACTCCTACAATGGTACCTAGTGACAACTGAAAATCGTTTTTATTCATCGTTTCTTTTTATTTTTAATTATCTTAGATTTCTGACAGAATCATTAATTTTTAAGAGATTTTATTTAGAAATAACAACAAATTTCTCTACAATCATTTGTCGTCTAAAGTTTTTAATCTTTCAGTCAAAACTGTTTCAGGGTCTTGGGTATAGTCAAAACGCAAATTACCAAGAATATCAAAACACTTTTCATCTACAGCAGTAATGCACTTATTATTTTATCTCTTAATTCCATGACAGTCAAAGTAAGCGCTCGTATATGCACGGGCTCATAATTTAATGGCAAAGAGTGGGGATAAAAGGGTTAGGAGCATTTTTAAGACACATTTTTTTTACAACTAATAACAATTTCTTATCTACCATGTGCATCCGCTGGCACTTTTACTATTACTTATTGGTTCTTACGTCCATAAAGATCTTGAAACGCAAAATAACAATTCATCAACTTAACACTTGTTTCAATAATATTATAAACCTTTCTAACAGACGTCTGACCGAGTGACTTTTATATTCCAATGTCAGTCATGCCTGTTATGGTTCTGTTTTCAGCATACAAGACTCTGTTCTGTCTAGGTCTCTTATCTGCTGCGCTAATTTACATATAAAAAATTGCAAATTGTTAGGTAAGGACACGAAAGGTTTTTAAGTGCCTTCACTCTCCCTCCATTAAAAGAAAAAGTCGAACATAGTGGCTTCATGTGGTTAGGTGCACAGGTCAAATTGATCAAATTGAATTATCATCCCTTAAATAGATTAAAAACAAGTCGAGCTGAGGTAGTACCCTTTTAAGCTAGGCAGTACTTCAATGGTGGCACCATTTTTTATGAGGCAGCCCACTTCTAAAAGAAGAGAACCACTACATATTTAGGACAATTCCGCGAGAGCACTGGTTAGTGGAAGTGTCCGTGACACGCCCAAGTTAACAATTAAGAAACTTAGACCTGCCGGTTTCGCTCGACACCGCTCAGTTTATCACAACAAAATTGTATTCACTCATGGTCTTATTAGTATAACGTTAAGCACTGCGATATACAACACAACAGGGGTTTATATCAACAATCGTCAAGTAAAGCAGGTAACATAAGTTACTGCAAGCGTCAGGCATTAACAATAGGGTTAAATACGAATTCAATTCTTTCATGGAGGAGAGAGATAAGCCCAATTTGTCAGCAGCATTACCGCCACTAAACCGTAAATCTTTTCAGGTAATCTAATCCGTTGTTAGGTCTCTTTAAACTAAGCCAATTCGGTAAGGCCCGTGATTGGTTTAGTTGTTTGGTAAGTCTTGATCTAACCTATCAGACTACCTGTAGGATGCTACTCCGAAGACAACCGTGAGCAAGATTGACTTGAATATACCAGTTCTGCTTTTTATATACACGCGAGGTTCAACACCAAGTTCAAGTGACAAATTTCGGATTTCGAAACGATATTTACAATAATATTTTCAACTGTTTTCATTGTGAATTATATTTAAAATTCGAAGTTAATT
>JGI24159J19872_10014705_pt1 | contig 10106 bp, 6 predicted proteins | sample Ectturendosymbi4_FD_19872 | JGI IMG/M metagenome (IMG submission 19872) | reverse complement strand
TACAAGCTGCAAATGCTTGACAGACAAAAAGGAGCGCTTTGGTGCGAAAAAGTTTAAAGAAAACTGTTTTGGCCTTGCGTGGAGCTTTTTTTGACAGTCCTGGTTACCAATTAGATAAGTCACGTTTACGAGCATTTTCGACAAGAGTCTTGTGAACAGCGTCTGTATCGATTGTTAGAGTTAAACGGTTAGCTTGCTTATACTTTTTATCAGATTTTATAGTTTTGGTGAACCATTTTGATTTTTGAAAAATTCTCTGACTTGCCACACGTAACTTTCAAGCGATGTTTGACAAAACAATTTTTGAAATCATGGCTTTTGCTGTTGGTTCTTCAAGGTTTGTTTTTATCTCTAATTAGTTGATCCACATTTCTCATGGACAAAAGTTTATATACCGATATCCTGATTTCTGTTTGATGTTTGTTTTATGCCGTGAAAGATCACTGTTGCTGTTTGGCCTGTTGTTTGATGAAGTTATTTAGTTGACCCTAAGAACGGATTAATCATTTAAGAACTGATCAATCATTTACGCCAAAGTTTACTCCATGGTTTAGGAAAGCATGATCTGCATTGGAAATATCTGCAAAAGTTTGCAGGCCACAGGTGTCTGGAAAAACATTTCTTCCAAAATATTCGGTTTGATCTTGTTACAACGAAGACTTATTGTTTTTATTTACGTGTTTGTCTCATACACAAGGTCCATATTACATTGGTTAAAAGATCACAAGGGTGCAAGAATGCTTGTAGACAACGCTTGGCACGGTAGGAGTTAGTTGGTACGTGTAGTCGATACTGCAAAGCTTTTTTGAGAGTGGCCAATGCACTTTTTGTCGGCGATCGCGTAGAAATATCCATGGTGTTTGACCAATTGGAATGGCCCTTTGAACAGTGCGGCGATACGGCCATTTGGTCTTTGTCATTTTGCAACCTGGTTTGTTCGAATTACTGCGGTATTATGACCACCTGGTGGAAAACGTATTGGTATATTGGCCAAACTACGAGACAAACATAGTAAATAAAACACCTTTACATGAAGCATACATTGTTGCTTTTGTAGAACAACCCAGATCTAACTCTCTAGATACGTGTGAAGAAAAATGATACCATCAACTTGACGCATTAGTTAATATTCAGAACATTATCTTGCCCCGTATGAAATATTTCTTGATACTTTTGCGTTGTTCTTTGACGTGTTGACCTTTTTCACCACCCAGTGTGCCAGCAATATTGCTGACTGTCGTCACAGCGTTTAGCATTTGATTTTAAAGGCCCACTCTGCGCACTCTGAGTTTCGTTTCCAACGTTACGAATGCAATTCGGCCCAGGCATTCTACTAACCGCCCTGAGTCATGAACGGCATGTTGCATTGGCGGGGTTAATTGCGTTGCTTGATCATAGCTGTCAGTAAATTTTGAAGTTCCNGTGAAAGCAAGGAAGGACGTATTCTCTAGTTTTAATTGTCGCTGCTTGTGNTCTAATTTATTNATTTCAGTCTTGAGTTTGGTTGCTTTTTCTGCTCGTACTTTAGCCTTTCAACTTTTCACGTGTAAGCATTGCTNGAAGATATTNGGATTGAGGATGCGTAGTGTTACGTGAAATCGATTTCCTTTTAAAAGGTTTGCTGATTGATTCTTTGTTTATCTCCCTTGTGGAGGGTAGTTACTTGGTATAACCTGTTTCGTTTTTTTAAAAAATTGGGAGGTATTTTTATTTTTCCTGAAATACTTTTTGGTAATATCCAAAAAAGTACCGACATCTGCCATAAAAGGTTTGAATTTAAGACTACAAAACAGCTAGCTTGCGAAGTGATGCATTATAACATCAAGAATATGAAACTCACCTGAAGCGATCACGCTTTCACGACGCGATTGCCAAATGCTTACTTAGTGCTATTATAAAGCTGTTCTTCAAATTTGTTGAAGTTAATTTTACAAGNAACTTATCTTTTTTTGGTTGCTGCGCACTGGCNGNCATCACGTTAACTTATGTGCAGATAATGTGGCCACGGCTGATCGTTTCATGCGGNGAACAACTAAAAATAGCTNATCAGGTTTTTGTCCCCAAGCAACGGTTTATGATTTTCCACCTGAAGCCTTTTATTTACCTTCTTTTGCATCGGATCTGNCACAGAAAANGAAACGGGTGACGTANGACAAACCTCACTGCAATCGGCAGCTTTGCATAACACAGGTTANGGTGTGGATCACGAGTGGTGTCAAGGGGTTGTTTGCGAATGGAAACATNATCGCGGGGTAAAGTCGTGTCTGCGCACGGAGTGAGGCGCATTTTGAGGCCAGCAGTACCCAAGGCGAGGCATGANAAAACTGGTTGCGAATATNAGGTAGAACCTTTTCAGTCCGTTTNATAAGAGAATACCTCACGCGTGCTNAACCGTATTGACCACNGTGATATTTGAAGCTACCAGGCGACAGGCTGGTGTTTTGTCAAGTGCTTGCAGATAATATTACCATTCGCGTACAAGGCTTATTATCGCTTGTAGCGAACATGGTGAAAACCTGGNAAAAGCAGCAAAGTGAAAATGCGTTTTGNTGCGTAAGAAAGATTCTGAAAGTGAAATGCAACCACGNACGTTTTGTTATTGTNATCATCAATTATGGCTTTNATATGCAATGNGGCTGCAACCGGTANTTCTTGCTTTGAAAAAAAATTTACTTCANTGATTTTCCCTTTAAGAGTGATATTTGATTTANGGGCTTNTGTGCATTTTTGAACTANAAATNTCAACAGCAAATATGTAGAGCAGCATTGTAAAAGAGTTGTGAAATAGTAATCTCGCACCTAAACTGGAAGTAAAATACAAAATTCTACGTTTGGTTTCACCGATCGCTTTGCAGTAAAGTACGAGTAGGTCAAATCGTTGTGGAAATTGGCTTCCTCCCAGTAGCGTTGCCAGCCCAAAAATTGGGGGAGGCCAAAAAATTTGGGAGGGCTAAAATGCTTGATTTTAGGCGAATAACACTATTTTGTTTGGGATACCACCTCTCAACGCACAAAATGACTATATGTTCTAAAAATTGGGGGGGCATGGCCCCTTAGGCCCCCCGGCTACACCTATGCTTCCTCCTATTACATTTCAACGTAAATTCTCCNTTAAAGGTTTTCAAGACNTCAATTTAGTAGTGAAGCCCATGTTTTGGAGATTGCGTNTAATCACACTTATCAACACAACCACTGTAAGTATTTAACTATTGGGTTGTTACGTAAAACGTCCTCCAAAACAGCATGGCAAGGTTTCTCGTTGGCTGCATGTTGATGATTCAATATAAGCGCTGTTTTACTTTTTGTCATCAACAAAACGTCGTTGCGAATTGCGATAGTGAAAGATAACAAGTGCATTTTTCTTTTCAGGCACTTATTTTCTAATTGTTTTCAATAAAGTTTCGTTACAATTTCGTTGAAAGCAGAGGNACAACTGAATTCCATGTTTNCACCATCCCTTCCTGTGAGCAAGCTTACTGGCCCTACTTACACATCAATGAGAAGCATTGTGAGTGGAGTCATNGCAAGACTCAACTCCTAGCACACAAACTGCTCTTTTGCTTTTTTTGCAAAACAAGGCCATCAAATCTGTTTCAACGCGAAGTGGAATTGCCGAATACATTCAAACGGGCATTTGATTGTTGGTTTCGTCCTGTGGGGCGTAAACATCGATCAAGAAGACAGAAGAGGATTTTTTCCAGAAATCCGGGTCACACGAGGGCGATATGGATTCACAAACGGACTGGACGAGGGAACGACAAAGAAAAGTGTTTTCTGAACCCGAACCCCCGTGAGTGTTTGAAGCTACACGCATGCATATTACAAACAAAAATCACGTTTCCCGTTGAGGTTAGGTCTATCTTAATTTGTTTCCTTTTTTGATCGATAATTGTTCAAAACAATTCTACCTGTGAGCGTTAGCTGATTTCATAAACTCAGTAGGGTACCGTTTTGTAAGTTTTATCAGAAGATTTTATTTAAATAAGAGCTAATGATGCGTTTATAGTGGGTAAAATATATATTCTGATAAGATCATGGTATCTGATTCTTGGTTGTGAAGGGATTCCTTTTGATAGACAGTTTTTTCAGTATTACCTTTTTGAAGATGTTTCCTCACGCTACCACTTCCTCTAGGACCTGGTGCCGCACTAACATTTATTTAATTACAAAAATCCTGTCATTTAATCGGAACAAGTTAATGATATAAGCGTTGTTTGAACAATCGCTTGTGATGTTTATGATAAATGTTGATTTTATTGTATGATTTAAGTTTTATTTGCAAGCTAAGATGTATTGGCCTTTTCTCCAACATGGCTAAAGTATGTGTGGACGTGTGTGTGTGTGTTTAGAATGTTTTAAAAGTGGACTGGAATTGTCACGAAGCTGTTACGAAATGTTTCAATCATCACAATGACGTGTTTGTTCTTTTCGTCTGCCCAACTCATCCTGTTATCAATATCCACTTTTTTCATTATACAACTCGTCTCATATAGCGTCCTCAACTCATATTGGCAAACTAATCCTTACCACGATGTGCTTCGTAGTTTGCGCTGAATAATTCCATGGAAAAGCACGCTCGTAAAGGTTAAGCCTGTGTGTGACGGTAGTCGAACAGAAAAACAGACGAACTGAAACAACATATGAATGGTCGAAAGCATTGCGATTAAGACTACTCATTATGCGAGACATATACTCTGTTAAGATCTTAGTGTCTGATTCTTGACTGTGAAATGATTCGTTTCGATAGACACAACATGTGTACGTTTATTATCTTCGTGTCACTGTCAACACACTGTCTACTACATGCAACGTAAACNATGTAATTTCTGCCCACACAGACCACTAAGGAAAAATTCTCCCAAAATAAATGTCACTGAAAAAACTAAAACCANATCCTTGTGCGTTTCAAAGCTAAGTAAGGTTCGTTTTGNAATTTGNTTTTTTTNATTTTGTTTATNAAGTGGTGATTATTATAAGTGCCTATAAACCGTGTACAGGGCTTTAGCATGAGACTTGTCTATTTTCTTTCATATGGGTGAAGGCGATTTTTGCNATTTTTTGACTTGGTCATGATCCTTGCTTCTCTGAGACTACTGCAAGACCCATGCTTTCAACTGTTCTCAGGAAGTGTTTGAAGTNTGTNTTTTTCCCATTTGAGATAATGATTTCGTTCAATGTGTTCCTGGACAACGCATCAGTCACAACGCAAAGAGTTGAAACCAAAGGAAAAATGTACATTTNAGCGATGTTACGNCNCATGCTGCGCGACCTCGAGATTGTTTGGCTGTTAGATAACTTTAGGCACCGACATTCTGCTGTCGTCACTATACGTCCGTTGAAAGCGGTCATTCTTGTGTTTCAAGTTTTCTGTGTTTTGTTTGAAGGGCTTATACTCCAGCGAATGTGGCTACTTTCGCTTACATACTCAGTCTAGAGCACTCGCGAACTATCAGGGAACTGACCGGAGTGCAGCGCCAACTAGCGGTCAACGCCAGTGGACGTCGTCGACGGAGATGTTCTTCTCTGTCGAACGCAGCGCCTTCCAACGACTGCAACAGACGTGGATTACCGTTCGCAGCAAGCGCACGCAGGCAAATTGCTAAAAAGCGAAGAGAAAGCAGTGTTTTTTGAATTCCATGGATTCAAAACGAATATTTACAAAACATTTTGTAGCAATCGCTACATAATTGCATTGATTTGTTGACTTGCTTCCGCTTCACATTTACAGTCGCCGAGAATCCATGTGATTGAAACACTTTATGATGAAGGCTGTGAAGCTCTGATATTTCTTGTTCTGACTGCTGGGAAATCGACGATTGGATTGATGCTTCCTCTTAGTGTATTTTTCAATGAAATCTTTGCTTACTGAAAAAAAACGTGCGATACTTTAGGTCAGGGGTCGGGAACCTTTTTGGCCAAAAGAGCCATGAAACCTACATATTTTGAATTGTATTTCCGTGAGAACCATATAATATTTTTCAGGCGCGCAACCAGGGGGGGGGCATTTCCCCCCCGAAAAATTTCAAAACATTGCATAGCAACTTTGACATTTGCTGAAACTTTCAAAGAATAAAGACGTAATTTTATATTCTTATCATTTTTTAGAAAAGTTTTATTTGAATTTGTCTTTGTCCTACTGGTTAATATATCTTCTTACAAGATTTATCTTAAGACAGGCCATCTGATCGAAAATTTCGTAAAAATTGGTATGTAACCACAAATACGCTGGAATTGTCAAAGTTTGGGAGATAGTGTGAAATGTTAGTATTTCTAAGGCGTATTTTTATGCTTTTGTTCGTGTACCACTTGTTTTCTGACACAGGTTTCAATTTGGCCTCATGAAACTTCATAACATTAGGGTATACTGTTGAACCGTGCAAACCGCTGAAACTTTCAAAGTAATAGGAGAAATCTTGTCATGTTGGTTGTTATTAAAAAGTTTGTGGTCACGTCAAACCGCTTTTTCTTCTACGGCCTTTTGATTACTTTTATTGGGGGCAAAACGGATCACCATTATTAACGTAGTACAGGGGTGGGCAATTAATTTGACTCATGGGCCACTTTGAAAAGGCCATGTATAGCGGAGGACCGTACCTTCTAATGACAATTGAAGCAAGTCTCGGTTCANGTTAACCTCAGAACGAACGTTTACTGTGATGGGTTGGAGGAAATTTCAGATTTGAATATTTTCCTGAGCGGGCCACTGTAAACGCTGTGGCCGGCCACATGTGGCCCGTGGGCCGCTATTTCCCAAACCTGACTTAGTACATTTATTAAAATACGTTGTTTAATTGCATTTCGGTTCGAAACCTGGTAGTTTTTAACTAAATTTAGCGTGAGGACCGTTCACGTTTTGTGTCTTCCTGGGTTGGTACCAGTACCACGGCTTGGGAAAAAGGGTTTAGTAAAGTGTCATACAAGTGCTAGTCAAGTGTTGATCGCACCTACCTACTTCACCACTTTGGCTCCAAATGACGCTTTACCAAACCCTAACGTTTGCAACCAGTGCAAGCCTTGATGTTCACATAGCTTTGAACTTGCTTTTAAAAACTTTCACACAACTTGTGGATGCCAGAAAATTCCGTTTTGCCCCAAACACACCTGATCCGTTATGCGCCAAAGACATAAGACACCTGATTCGTTTTGCCCGAAATGGTAGCAATCAAAGATCCCCTAGTCAAAGAAATGGTAGCAATCAAAGACATAAGCTATCTCTCAAGTTTGGGATCTTCATTTGTAATAGAAATTCAAACATATGCTAGAACAGGGGTTCCCAGCCTTTTTCTGACCACGTATCCCTTCAGCATTTCGACAGATGAGTATGTACCTCTAAACTTGCTTACGACAAAAAGGCTGAGTAAAATCACAAAAATTCACTGAATTTTTAATCGAACTTTTAGATTTTTAGAACGATAAAGGTGGACTCCGTTTTTATTTCTTAAAGCTAGTTTGTAGCAGCTGTACAATAAATGTACCACTTCAGATAGGCAAATGTACCCCTAGGCAGTGGCGTAACCAGAGGTTTGATCCAGGCGTGGGCAAAGCTTAGCTGAAGGGGCCCCACTAGCCAAAACTCAGAAAGAAGTTAAGAAATGATAGTGAATCTCTGCATGTCGTGGATGTCTATACCAGCTAAAAAACAAAAACACCCCGAATAACGGAAAAATACTAAATATCAAAATTTCAACTAAAGGGTGCCCAGTTTTTACATTTAACTTGCCAAGGGGGGGCGGCTCGTCCACTTCCTTTCTGTCAGTTACGACACTGCCCCTAGGGGTGCATGTAGCCAAGGTTGGGAACCCCTGTGCTAGAAGAATAGGGCTAGAACAATTTTGCTAAAACAAGACAAAAAGTTAAGCGCGTTTACTATTAGCCCATACATCTGTCGCACTAAAACCATAACTGCACTAGTTGAGTACGAAACCAGGTGTTAAATGTATTAGGCTACTAATTTTCATTCTGTCCTGATCGTTCGGTCTGCATCTTGATGAAAACTGAAAAGTTATCATTTTCGGAATTCTTGCGAAGAGAAATTTATCTGTGGCCGTTTGCGAAGAAATTGTACCACGGTTGAATAAGCACGATGACGTCATCGAATGAAATTTCATGATAATTGCCGGTCTCCCCTCCGAAATGAAGAGCTGGTTGCGCCCCTGATATTTTTCAACACTTAATGCAACTAACTTAACTAACTAACGTGTGCATTTTTAAGCAAGATCAACATTTTTAAACAATGGTAAATGTCTGAATTTTCTCTTTAATAACATGCTTTTTACTGGCAATGCGACTTCTGGTGCTGCATGGTGCTCATGGCAGGCCCGTAACAAACTTGGGACACCTGGAGGGACGAAGAGTTTTCCAAGAGGGGCCAAAATTTTTGAACTATGTCCAATATTTTTAAGTTATGTCCAACACGTTTTCCCAGGCGGGGGAAACGTTTTCTAGGGAGGTTTCGCCCCCCTGGTTACGGGCCTGGCTCATGGCTTTGTGGTCTGGTAGATGGAAAATTACGGAAAAAGTTTCATTCGTAACAATTGTGTTAAGAAAATATCAAGCGAGTCAGATGTCGTCAGCAAAAGAGCCACATCTGGCTCGCGAGCCCTGGGTTCCCGACCCCTGCTTTGGGTGGTTCAGGAGGGTTTACTCCGCACTCAGCATTGACCACGTATGTCTATATGTCTATACACGTATGTCTATATGTCGATTGTTTACTGGAATGGAAGCTGTAAATAAAATGTATCGAGGCACTTCAGTATCTGTTCGGATTCGGTATTTTTTCTCGCTATCATTGGTTTCGTACATGTTTTCAGAGTTAAATGTTCTCACACTCAAGGTTTTCAAAGTTTTTATGACCTTTTCTGAGTAACTGATACACGATAACTACTAACATGTTTGCTCATTACACAGTACAGAAGAGGCATTATTTTATACCCTCAAAAATACTGGAAGAAAAACGTATTTTCAACAGGCATCAACAAGCAGAGTTATTTCCCATATCATCAACCACAAGTGATACATATTAGAATACATCAGACGTTTCAAATGATTAGATAAAGAGGTCAGATGAAGATCTACCGTTGAAAAATTTGTGTGTGCATAACTTTCTTCGCATCAAACATCCTGACGAAAGGGAACCCACATGCTGATGAACACTTACTTTCTAGGAAATGTAATACAAACTTCGAGAGGTGTTGCTTAAGCTATGCAGCAGTCGTATACTACCAGGCTGTGAGTCCTGTTCCTGAATTATCAGCCATATTTTGACATACAATAAGCAAGACAAATGTCTCGCTGCAATTGAGCACTGAGCAAAGATACCTCAAACAAGGACGGATTTAGGGACCGCGGGTCCCTAGGCCCTTTTAATTTTTGGAGCCTCACGCAGGTTTGACCTATTTGGCCGTTTGTCTCAAAAGCGTGTACGCCCGTCTTATGTGTAGTTTCCCCTCAAAAATCTATCATTTGTTGTGCCAACTTTAGGTCTACGATTGCCTTAAATCTGGGGTCGGCAACCTTTCCTCAGTCGCGGACCGAAAGCAAGCTCTGCAAGGTATGGCTGCCGTACTAATTTCCACCAACAACGCAGCTGCCTTTGCTTTTTGTGATGTTGTTAAAACTAGAGAATTTATGGAATTTTAATCAAATTAACTCTGATTTTCACAGTTCATAACGAAAGCAAAAAATACGACATAGTGTACATGTATATCACAGTATGGTTTCTCATAAGTATTTCCTCGTAAGTATGCAATATAAGAGATGTATGGAGGGCAGATTCATGAAACATAACACCAGTAAGCGAACCATACAGTTACTGCAATTTGAACAGGGGCTGCGAACAGGGGCTGATGATTTTGCTTGGCGGGCCGGATCCTTCCTGCGGGCCATAGGCATGGCCGGCCTTAGCAAGTTTCGTGCCCGATTGGAAGCACTTTTGCGGGGTCCCACTCAGTGGCCTGTGCAGAAATTGGAGGGTGGGCATCAAATCATAGTCATAGAAATCATTAGTTACGTGAAAATACAAGGCCCGGAAAGGGTAATGCCAAGCTAGTGTTGTATGGGGGCACATCCCACAGTTTCATTTCTCCAACAGAGACTTTTCACGGACA
>JGI24159J19872_10014703_pt1 | contig 10107 bp, 4 predicted proteins | sample Ectturendosymbi4_FD_19872 | JGI IMG/M metagenome (IMG submission 19872) | reverse complement strand
CTTGATTGCTTTTTTACATTTATGGCTGAAATTTTGGGAGGGTATTGACAAATACTGGATCGTTCCGGTAAGAAAATTATTCTACTTTCACCACTGGTAGGAAAGGAAATTCTTGTGGACACACGCACTCTGTCCGAAGTCTACTTCATACATGCACTGTATCACAAGCATGAAATCACGTAGGCAGTATCGCACAGCAGAGTGTTTACTGTTTAGGACTATAGACTAAGCTGAAACTCGTTCTGGTTGTTTCAACCTCGCAACAATTTGTTCAGCTCCACACTCAAATGCACAAGAATTCAGTCTACAACGTTATCTTTGATAAAACAATAAAATTACGCAGCAAGCATGTCGAGTACATGTCCAGGAAATGCTCAGGCAATTAAAGCTAATGACAGTCGAACAGACAATCCAAATATATGAATAAATATATAAAGGGAAAAATTACAGGTCAACTGAAAGCAACACAAACACTGATGGCGAAAAACAACAATTATAACTGCCTAATAAGACGAAGCACTTCATTTAAAAATTTCGGAATATGTTGGATATACAACTACAAAACGGGAAATACAACCAGCCCCGTCACCACGGGGAAGGGGGCTTTGGTGGGATAAGCGCCCCCAAAACTCCAAGCCCCCCAAACTGAAAAATTAAACATTATAAATCAGTGGAATTTTTGTCAAATTTTAGAATGTCAAGTCCCTATTGAAGTCTTCTGGCGACGGTTTTGAATACAACGGAAGAATATCGAGTGCTTGGAAAGTATTCACTCATCTCACCAATTTGTTACCTATGCGGTCGACAGTACAGAGAGGTACATAAGGTGTGTGCATGTTTCTAGGAGGTACAAGGAGTTGCATGAATTAGGAAACCCATCTTAACTGCTGTTGCGGCGAGCGGCATGTGCGCGAAGCTTCACACTGTGGCAGCAAGCAACAACGAAGATCACATGACGCGATCACTTCATTATTGCTTGTTCGCGTCACGTATTATGGGTGTTATTCTTCACGCGCATCCCGTTCGTGGTGAATTGAACATGCAACGCAACGCCAACCGAGAGGTTGCAATACTGCTAAATACGACAAGCACCATATCCACCTAAGCAATATCGCTGAAGTGAGAACGAGCCATTTGAATTTATTGCACGTTTAGCCATGGCAATCACAGTGTAAGGATGATAAGCTAAGCTTTGGCTACTTGCCCCAATAAACCATCATTAATGACAGTTGATAAAAAAGCCAACCGACTGCAATAAAACTAGAGTAATGATAAAGACTGATTGATTAAATGTAAAAGCACAACAAATTCGCTTCCTGGCGGTCATTTACCAATCGAGGAACATCACAGATATACAGTAACAATTGTCGAAGTTATACATCTGAAATGGCTGCATTTCGAATTACTATTTTTTTTCTTTTTCCAATTGACGTTTATTCGACCTACTGTAAATTATTTAGTAAATGACTCGATTTGGCTGCTTTAGCAACATCCACACGAATCGTCACTGAATTTCAAACAGAACAAGAGCGTTTTAAACGAAATGAGCTATGGGAAAGACTTTGAACAATCAACGCGTCCGACTGATTGGGCATCTGATGATCCGCACTGCAAGTTCATCACTAACTAATCTACCAGATGCAGTGGATATTACTATATTAAAAAATGCTCTTTCCTCACCACAGTTTAATTTCAATTGACAACAATCTGCTATTCGGCTTGTACAAAGCGCAGACAATCACTTCACAATGTGTTTAAGCTTGAACTTCCCAACAGGCTCCAGAAAGTCGAAGTTCCTCAAAAATTNAAATACTGTTTGCAAATTAAGGTCTTGCGGAGAGCATTAAAATTTTAGTGCACAGGCATTACCAAATTTTTTAATGGGAATCCCGAGCGGTGTTATGCTTCACTAATGTCAGCAAAGTTGCACTCTACGTTCACGAAATCCTAGACTATTAATAATTTAGGTTATTATGATACATGAAATAGCATTTATCTCTATGTTGCTTGCACATTTTGCAAAAGTGTAAAATCTCATTTCGTGCCAAGCACCATTCCCACTGGTGAAAAAATAACACCGGGGTTGGTTCTCGATAAGCAACCGTGAGCGCCCCGAAATAGGAAACAAACAACCAGTGATGTAGTCGAGATCTTAACCTCTGAGACAAAGACTTGGCTGAGTCGAGACTTGAAAATCCGTTGGCTAGTGGATTATTCAAATGTTTCAGCTTCAAATTCCAGGAATTCTATTAATTTTTGCAATTTTTTAAAATTACTGTTCTACCAATACGAAATCAAATAACGAACATGTTGAACTACTGGATCTTTAACAAGCCGCGGATTCAACGCATTTCAAGTTTGCAGACAATGGGTTCAAGACCAGGTCTTATCACTGCAAAAAAAGCTACTACTATGTCCGCAACAATTCTGCATAGAGTCTAAATGAAACAAAGCCGAAAGTCATGTTTCACCGACACAGATGCGCTTTTAGCAATGGCTGGATGATGATCTGAATAAAAAGAAAGCATTAAAGCAGTTGAAGCGAAACACAAAAATGTTCGCTATTAATTACAAACCGCAGAACATAAGCAAACTATCGTAAGCACCAACAAGTTTAGTGTCAGTGAAATATATGTCGCTTGCCAAGTCTGAAATATCACCGTTTAATGCTAGCCAAAAACGGCAAGATGCCAACCAGAATAACACAAACCAATATTTCTTTATCTCAAGCTAGACAATTTGTTAATGAGCAATGCTTCAACGTTGGATCGGTATCGACTTCAGAACTGACGCTTCAAACTGAGTGAGACCACGACGTAAGTTCAGGACAAGCCAAACAATAACAGCATTTTCCCAAGGAATAAATGCGTGACAAAAACACACATTGGGACTGGCCTTACAACTATGATATGAGTAAATATAGTTTTCTCCAAGGCTACAACCGCAACAATTTAAAACTTGCCCTTAACATTCGGCAACATATTTTGCGACTCAAGGTATTTGAAGAAATGGTCAATATTGTTAAAATAATATGAAATTCAGATCATGCAAAGCACAAGAATATAAAATATAATTCTCAGAAGCAATAGGAAAATGAGCTAAAAAGTAAAGAACAATTGCACTTGCAAAAAATTTGCTTCAAGAAGCAGAAGCAAAGAGAGGATAAAGCTTGGCTAACTTGATCATAGTGTACACTTACAAATAATACAGCATACTTTCTGGTTTTAGAAAACTTCTTTCATTGACAATGCTTTCCACTTGTAGCACTTGGTTTCATCTTGATCAATGTCATAAAACCCAACCACAAACAAATATTTTTCTGTATTTGCAAAGTAACAAACCAGGGGTGTAACGAGGTTAGATGGCGCCTGGGGCAAGAAGCAAGTTTGGCACCCCTATGTTCAAACCTAAGCTCTTTTGGATGCAAATTGACTGTACTGAAGGAAGTACTTGTGACATATTTGGGACTTTTCGGCAACCCCATAGTGATTCGGCACCCGGGGAATTCTGCCCCCTTGCCTCCCTTCATTAAACCCCTGTAACAAACAGATTAATTCATATATTATTCTGCAACTGTTCTCATGGCTGCTGCAAAATCTTTCATAAAAGTTAACACTTCCATGTCACAAGTGCTGTTCAGACATTCCTGAATGTCTTGTGATGCTGACACAACCAAAACTTGAATCTCATCTTTCTGAAGATCACTTGCCAATTCACAAAGAGCAATAGCAACAGTGTAATCAATGGCTGCAACATGCTGAAAGTCATAAACTATCCTTAAAACATTGCCAGATTTTAGGATAGCTGCTTTAGTTGAACTGCAAAGGTGTTCTGCAGCTGGAAAGCTCAAGCCATTTTTAATATAAAATAGCAGTGTCTCCTTTTCCTCCCCATCGCCAGAAATAGGCAATACAGAATCATACGTAATTTGTGGAAGAGCAACTGGGTATAATAGAATCATCAGTGATACTGCCATGCCTCCTAAAATTCCATACGGAATTTCCCAAAAACACATGAAAAATGTTACAAAAAGAGGAATCAAGTCCACTTTGTGAGATTTCCACAATCTATACACAGTACCTGTGTCAACCATAAATATGACAGCACTAATTATTACAGCAGCTAATGCTGCTTTTGGAATGTAGAAAAAGGTTGGAGTCAAGAAGGCTAATCCAAGAATGACTAAAATACCAGTGAAGACACCACCAGCAGGGGTTTCTACACCACTCTGAGCATTAATTGCAGTTCTTGAAAAACTGCCCGTGATAGGGTATGATGATACAAATGAACCAAGTATGTTTGATGTACCAATAGCAATCATTTCCTGATTCACATTAATAGAGTAACCATTTTTCCTGGCAAAAGCTTTCCCAATTGCAACACTTTCTAAAATTCCCATCAACGGCACAATTGCAAAGCCAACACCAATTCGTTCCATTAACTCAGAAGCTGATATTGTCTCATTTCCATTCACTTCACTGAACTTAGGTGCTTTGAATGGAGGAAGACCTTGATCAATATTGCCTGTAAGGGTGAAACATCCATCAGTCTCACAAATAAGTAAATGCTGGGTATGTATAGCATAAGCAAGAGCTGCAGCACAAATTACAATCACAGCATTTCTTCCAATTGAGATAAACCACAAAAACTTACGTGCAGCAGCTTGGCATGCAGACGTAGGAGGCTGAGTATATCTTATTTTATTAGTGAACCTCAGCAACAGCAACAAAGTAAAACAGCACAGTCCAAGAGTCACATCCCATAAGTTAGCCTGTGGAAGATGCTCAAATGCTTCAATGACTTCAGGAATAAATGAACTGGAATTTGTCTTTACTCCTAGGACATGCTTCAACTGTCCAAACCCAATAGTGATTGCTGCTGCTGATGTAAATCCGCTGATAACTGGGATAGATAAAAACCACATGAAAAAACCAAGGTGAAACACACCCATCACAAACTGTATGCATCCACTCAGAAGGGTTAAAATTAAAACCTGCACAGGATCTCCATCACCATAGCTGTGGACTAAAAGTGACATGATGGCAGTTGGGCCCAAGGTGACATCTTTGCTGGTACCAAGAATGCAATAAACAAAACCTCCCATGAAAGCACTATACAGACCATATTGAACAGGGAGATCAGCTATTTGAGCATAAGCCAAACCTTGTGGTATTACAGTCAACCCAACAGTCAAACCAGCAATGATGTCGCACTGCAACCAGTGAAGAGAGTATTTAGGAATCCATAAAATGCAAGGAAAAATTCTGCTGAGTAATTCTAGACCAGTACATTTTTGCGCAATTCTAGACCAGTACGTGTTTTTGTCATTCTTGGGTACTAACAAAGTCTGCTCACTGTCATCCTCATCAGCAGAGTACTGTGTTGTGGGCATATTTTGCAGCAGGTCTACAAACTGTGCCTAATGAAGTAATGCTAAAATTCAACAAAACTAAATAATTTACTTTCAACCTGCAATTGAAAAAGGTTAATGGTGTGAAGCTTTCTGACAACATCAAACTTTTTGAAAGCAATCACAGTAAGGTTTTAATGCCACTGTAATAAGCAGGGTTGTGGAGTTGGAGGTAAGATATCCGACTCCAACTCTGACCTTTTCAAAATTTCCAACTCCTTAACTAAAGGGAATGAAGTTTGGCTGTCAACAATTTGGTAGCAATTAGCAATCATTGGATATCGTGGTGCACAGAAAGAATTCTGTTTCAACAAAAGTTTCAAATGGAATGTACAATTTCAATAGGATTTTCTTTTCAACAAAAGTTTCAAACGGAATGTACTATTTCAACAGGATTTTCCAACTTGGGAGTGTGATGTAAAAAGTAACCCAATTGGACATGCGGAGTGGAAGTTGGACAAAAAAATCTGGCTGCTAGTGTTGCTAGGAATCCCACTCCACCCAAGAAGCTCCAACTCCACAACCCTGGTAATAAGCGAAATTTTGCATCTTACCTAACTATCTAACAGTGCTAGGCTACACTTCATGTTGGGTTTAATTATTTCATTATAAAACTGATGTCTTTGGAAGCTACAACACACAAATAATTTTTAAAACAAGCCATTTTGGCTACTTTTACCAATGTTAGCCACACATGATTTAGAGTATTGTATGTTGGGTTGTTTTCAGCAAGGTGTATTTTCTTATTAAATGTTAAGCAATTTCGAAGATTTCACATGAAACAGCTTTGCCACCACTAGATTTGATAGTTTTAATGTCAACATACTTTCTGATCAGATGTTAAATGGTTTTGTGCTGCTTCACAATGAAAAAATATAGTCCATTTTCTGCTGGACATTTAAACTTAATGTAATCCTCACACAAATACTATCTGCAAAATTAATTTGTTTAATGCTACAGTGGTACAATGTATTCCAGTAACTTTCATCTGTTTTTTTCTATTCCAGCCATCCTTTTGAACCCCACTTGATTACACAAATATTAGTCAAGAAAGAGGTTTTATTAACACTTTGAGAACCGGTCTACGATATATTCGTACTTCGATTTTGGCCTAAAAAACAGCAGTTTTCGGTTGCCTTACCAACGCCTTAGCTCCTCCACCGATTGCGNTAGAGAGNTGTTCAAGGGCTCAAACAGATCAGCCAGTCTAGTAGATTGCACTCAAANAAAATTTATTGAATGGGGGGTGCGGATTTTTTGTGACTGACGTCATAAGTGACGTAGTTTTAGGGTCATTTTGGCTCATGTTGCCACGCCTAGGGCCCAACCGCTAGGCCAAAGTGTTTCTCTAAAGATTTCATTGGAAACTAGGCTCGAGTTTGAGTCTTTTGAGCCTTTGATCGACTTTCTAGCGTTTCTGGTTCAAAAGTTATGATCTAAAATAAACAAATTAATTCATTAACTAATTAGTCAAATATTTTTACGAAATTACATCACAACTTTTGAACCCGAAACCCCAGCATGTCATCCAAAGTATCAAAAGACTCAGATTGTAGCCTAGTTTCCAGTAAAAACTTCAGTGAAATACTACCACCTAACGGTTGGTGCCCAGGGCCAGGCAAAGTGGGCCAAGATGGCATAAAAGTCTTCCACTTATGACGTCACTCACAAAAAACCCGCAACCCCCAAGCAAAAATTTTTTTTCAAGTGCAGACTAGAAGACTTGCCGCGTCTTTTGAGACTTTTACCGGGTCTGAAGAGCATACCGGACCAGAGAAATTCCCGCGCAAAGCCACGTGCGTTTAGGCATTTTTTTTCCGAAAATCCCCGAAACCTAGCGGACGCCAAAGAGTTAAAGAAGCCAGTCAAAGATTACAATTAAGTTGCACATATTTTGAGCAAAGTTACCGAAGAAAAATTAATGAGTTCACTTTTTCACTGACCCACTCATTTCATACTTGTTCAAATCAGGCAGTTGGTAAGAAAACTAAGCATTCAAAAACACACAATTATATGAATGTTTTGGATTTTATAACAGCTTACATAATTTTTTACAAAGCTTTCCACAGTGCGAGTATGTGCTTAATCCATAGCTAAAACTTCACTCCACAGTGCATGAAGTTGCTTGGCAATTTAACAATTTGGCCTGCAGTTCTGGACTGATGTTTGTTTGGCCAGGTCATTTCTGCAATTGCTTTTAGGTCATTATTCAGTTTGAATCAGTTATTAAAGAGAACAGAACTATACTGAAATAGTTCAAGCATGTTTTTTAAATCACACTTTTACATTTTACGCAATACGCCTACTTGATAAAAGCTGTATGTGAAAAAGGAAAAAGTTGCAATATGAATATAAAATTCCTGCAACCAGCTCATCGTACTACATAAATTGAGTATTTCAGAAGCTATAAAAAAAGTTGAAAAACTTGCCCTACTCATAACGTCTGAAGACAAGTCTAACAAGCAGCAAAATCAAGCTACTAATTTTTTTCCATTGACAACCAAACCAGTCCCGTCGCCACGAAGGGGCTTTGGTGGGCTTAGTCCCCCAAACAGAGCTCCACGCACCCCTAACTTGAAACGTGAAACACTATAAATAAGTGGAGTTTTGGTTAATTTTATCTCAAGCCCCTCCCAAACAAACGCAAAGCCCCGCCGCAGAACTGCAAAGCACCCCTATTGAAAACTTTCTGGCGACGATTCTGAACCAAACTAAAACTTTGCACAGATCTGATCTTCTGCAGTCAACAAATTTGAGATGATAAAAAAAAAGTTTCAGTTCAGTTGTGACTAGCTGTGCGTTAAGCGTTGTTTTATCCATTTGGAAGAGCTGCTAGACTAAATTATTCCTCACCAAGTACGACGGTAGCATTGGAAAATGTTCACTTGCCCACCTCATGGCAAGAGTCTGAGCTACTGTTTTGCAGCAATGGGTTGTTACATCATAATGTAATAATTGCTGCAGGCCTACTGTCCTAAGCGCAATGCTAGCAAACAACTGTAGTACTGTACATCCACGTGTTTTGCAATTTTTGAGCTGATTAAGTTCACGTGCTTTGGCTCAACACTCAGTTACCCGCACAAAGAATTTATCAACCTGCGCCCGCCCCGCACCCACACTAAGTACAACCTGCACCGCCCTGCAGCAAGTTTAACCTGCACCCGCCCCGTACCCGCATGCAAAACAGTGCGGGTTCCCATATCTGCCCCGCAAATGTGGGTACCCGCAACCTACGCAGGTTAACCCGCCCTGCGCAGGACTCTATTAGAGAGCTGTTCAAACCCTTAAAAGACTCAGCAAGCCTTTAAGTTTGCAATGAAATTATGTCAAAATTTTTTGTAACAAAACACCTGGAAAAGTGGCAGTGAAACTTTTTCACATTTTTACTAAGTTGTCTGTACAATCAACAGTTCATGTAAATACAGTTTAGGGCTGTCTATTAAAAAGAATCCTTTCCTAGCAATGAATCAGACACTAAGATGTTACAGAGCAAATTTTTCACCTACTAAAATGGCATTATGTCATCACCTCTGCAAAGTGCAAGAATAAAAAATAAAAGTATAAAATAGAATTGAATAAAACCCATAAATAGTAAAGCTATCAATTAAGAAAATCTAATTAAAATTATAACTCCAGCTGCCCACTTTCCATAGGGAAGAAAAAGGCCATCAGTAAAAACTACGCAAATGTAACACTGGGTTAATGTTGCTGTCATGTCTTTACTAAAAGAGCAGTATGCTACTGTAATGTTCATGTCACTGAATACTGACTGGTGATTGGTGGCCATTACATGCATTATTTTTTTTAAGGGAGCGGGGTTTGACTATACACATATGCTAGTGCATATATACAAGTTCAAATTCAGCAAGCACTAACAAGACAGGCACTTTCAACATGCCACATCAAAATCAGACAGATGGATATTCACAGCAGACATACGAAAATGCTAGAATAACACTTAAGTATACACATGGAAAAATGAAAGCAGATTAAGATAGCATTTATTTTATTTGTTTATATGTTTCAGACTCATGTGGTCTATATCACAAGGGTAAAAAGCAATAATTACTGGTTAGTCATAACGTATTACGGCATAGGTGTAGGAGCAGGCAAATTTTGAGGATGCAAAGGACTTTTGCCCATATTACCCCCAAACCAGAGGTGAATCCAGCCAGTAAGATCATGGAAATTTTTGATAGCCAAGTCTCATTCACTGGTTCACTACTGCAAGAGAAGTGCAGAATACTTTACAACACTGCTGTGACAAAACAATGGAGTGCAAAATGGCCTTTATCGCGAATGCTTTTTTCAGAATGGTACTTAACAATGGTAAATAAAGTTACTTTCATAGGTTTTAGGGAGGGCAATGATCCCAACCACCTCCCTAAATCTACCCCTGCCTTAAACTTAACCAAGTTTCTTTAACTTACCTAAAAAAAACTACAAAAAATATGACCTACAAAAAAAACATATTTGCACATTGATTTTGGGTGCCATTTTTAAAAAATCAAAGTACACCAAGCAATTTTGCAATGGTTTTCACACATTTTGCTCATATTTCCACAGCTTTTCACTAAATCAAAACTTTTGGCAGTAGAACTATGGGTTTTATTGCAATATGTCTTTTTTGCCCATCGCGAGCAACGCCACCTAGTGATACACTCAAAGGCAAATAACTCAGCTGCCCCTTGATGGAT